>Ga0315910_10000868_pt1 | contig 28748 bp, 25 predicted proteins | sample EdamamesoilMG_FD_204470 | JGI IMG/M metagenome (GOLD analysis project Ga0315910, IMG submission 204470) | Garden soil microbial communities collected in Santa Monica, California, United States - Edamame soil | ecosystem: Environmental > Terrestrial > Soil > Garden | place: USA: California... | reverse complement strand
GCCATACTTCGCGTACGCGCACGCGCGGCGCCATCATCTTCGTGAGCAGCGCGCGATCGATGAGCCAGTCCGGCTGCGGATAGCTTCCGACGACAGACGTCAGCAGTTTCTGCGCCACCAGTCCCCCCGATTGCACCGTGCGCCCAACCAGTCTTCGCCGGTTATCGCTCGCCGCTTATTGATCAAGGATAGTACCCGATCCACCCGCCATCCCGCACAATGGCGCGGGTCATTGTTTCACGCGGGGGACGAAGTGACGGAGCGGCGAGAGACCGCCATCTGGCTGCGAGATTTGAAGCGCCGCCGCGTGCTCCAAGCGTGCTGCGGCCTCGCAATCGCCGCACCCGCGCTGGCGCAGACCGGAAACAGCGAGGACTCGCTGGCCGCGCCGCAGGCGAACGACGCGTTGGCCTACGCCTACGGCGATCGCGCGGGCCAAGTCATCGCGCCGGCGGACGTCGTTCTCGGCGCGAAGCAGGTTTTGGCATATCCCTTGAATCCCGCGACGCAACGCATGCGCGATGGATCCCGTCTGAACCAGCTCGTCGTCGTGCGCTTGGACCCGAGCAAGCTCGCAGCAGAGACGCTCGCTCGCGCGGCCGACGGCATCGTCGCTTACTCCGGCGTGTGCACGCATACGGGTTGCGACGTCACGGATTGGTTCGCGAACGTGCAGCGCTTCAAGTGCCCATGCCACGAGTCCGAGTTCGATCCCGGCGACGGCGCCCGCGTCGTCGGCGGACCCGCGCCCTGGCAACTCGCAGCACTGCCTCTCAAGATCGTCGACGGCGCCCTCGTCGTCGCCGGTACATTCGTCGGGCGCGTGGGATTCCAGCCGCCCGGGCTCGATCCATTCGGCGCCGCGCCACCGCAATAGGGGACACAAGAAAATGATTCGTCAACTGAGTGTCGTGGCCGCGGCCGCGCTCGCCGTGTGCGCCGCAAACGCGCAACCCGCACCGAGCTACAGCGCAGTCACCGATGCACGGCTCGAGTCTCCCGAACCCGGCAATTGGCTCATGTATCTGCGCGAGTACAACTCGTGGAGCTACAGCCCGTTGAAGCAGATCACGGCGCGAAACGTCGCGAGCCTCACGCCCGTGTGGACGATGTCGACGGGCACGACCGAGGGCCACCAGTCGCCGCCGATCGTGAACGACGGCGTGATGTTCGTGACGACACCGTTCAATCAAGTCATCGCGATCGATGCGAAGACGGGCGACTTGCTGTGGCGCTACCGCCATCAGATGCCGCCCGACATCCGGATGGGTCACCCGACGAATCGCGGCGTCGCGTTGTACGGCGACAAGGTCTACACGGCAACGTCCGATGCGCGCGTCGTCGCGCTCGACGCCAAAACGGGCAAGGTCGTCTGGAACAAGGCCGTCGAGAACTACAACACGGGCTATTACATGACGATCGCGCCGCTCGCGGCGCGCGGCAAGATCATGGTCGGCGTGTCGGGTGGCGAGCGCGGAATTCGCGGCTTCGTCGTCGCGCTCGACGCAAACACGGGCGAGCAGGTTTGGAAGAGCTACACCGTGCCCGCGCCCGGCGAGCCCGGCAACGACACGTGGCCCGGCGAGTCCTGGCGCACCGGCGGCGCGCCGGTATGGGTCACGGGCAGCTTCGATCCGAAGCTCGGCCTCACCTACTGGGGCACGGGCAACCCGGGCCCTTGGACCGGCGACACGCGACCCGGCGACAACTTGTACACGAACTCGGTCATCGCATTGGACGTCGAGACCGGCGCGTTGAAGGCCTATCACCAGTATCACTGGAACGATTCATGGGACTGGGACGAGGTCGCGGCGCCGCTGCTGATCGATCTCCCGCGCGGCAACCGTACGGTACCCGGGCTCGTGCACGCGGGCCGCAACGGCTATTTGTGGCTGCTCGAGCGCAGTGCGAACGAGATCTCGTTCATCAAGGCGTGGCCGTACGTGAAGCAGAACGTGTTCACGAGCATCGATCCGGCGACCGGCCGCCCCGAGTACGACATGGAGCGCAAGCCCGCCGTCGGCAAACCCGCGATCTACTGCCCGTCGCTGTGGGGCGGCAAGGACTGGCCGCCGGCCGCCTATAACCCCGGCACTGGGCTGCTCTACATCCCCGCGAACGAGAATCTCTGCCAGCACATGGTCGGCGAGGAAGTCGAGTATCGGCCGGGCCAGCAATTCACGGGCGCGCAAACGCTCGACTTCATCGTGGCCGAGGGGGCGACGCACATCGGCGAGCTGCAGGCTTGGAATCTCAAGACCGGCGAGCGCGCGTGGACGCAGGAGTTTCAATCGCCGAACTGGGGCCCGGTCATGACGACAGCGGGCGGACTCGTGTTCAGCGGCGGCACGACCGATCGCTACTTCCGCGCGTTCGACGCCGCGAGCGGCAAGCTGCTGTGGCAGCACCGCACGAACTCCGGCATCACGGGCGTGCCGACGTCGTTCGAGGTCGACGGCGTGCAGTATGTCGCAGTGCAGTCCGGCTGGGGCGTCGATGCGCAGGGCATGACGGGCCGAATCGACCGCGCGCGCGGCACGGAGACGATCGTGCCGCAAGGTGGTGTGATCTGGGTGTTCGCGCTAGACCGCTAACCCCGCACAGAGCAGCCGCGTGAAATTCCGGGATCACGTCGCCCTGATCACCGGCGCGTCGTCGGGAATAGGCGCGGCACTCGCGCGCGAGCTCGTGCGTGAAGGTGCGCGACTCGTGCTCATGGCGCGGCGGCGCGAGCGGCTCGAGACGCTGCAAGCGGAGCTCATCGCCGCGGGCGCTGAAGTCGTCGTGCACGCCGGCGACGTGACGCAGCGCGCCGATCTCGACGCAGCCGTCGCACTCGCCATACAGCGTTTTGGTCGGCTCGACATCGCCGTCGCAAACGCGGGCTTCGGCGTCGTCGGGAAGGTGGAGAAGCTCGAGGTCGGCGACTACCGGCGGCAGTTCGAGACGAACGTCTTTGCCGTGCTCGAGACGATCAAGGCGTGCCTTCCGGAGCTCCGCAAGAGCCGTGGCCGGCTCGTGCTGATCGGCAGCGTCGCGGGCTACGTGTCCTCGCCCAACGCCTCGCCTTACGCGATGAGCAAGTTCGCGGTCAGGGCGTTGGCGCTCGCGCTCGAGCACGAGGTCGCGCCGTACGGCGTGACGGTCACGTTGATCTCGCCGGGCTTCGTCGTCAGCGAGATCCGGCAGGTCGACAACCGCGGCGCCCACCACCCGTCCGCGAAGGACCCGCTGCCCGCGTGGCTCACGATGCCGACGGACGTCGCGGCCCGGCAGATCGTGTCCGCGGCGCATCGGCGCCGGCGCGAAGCCGTGATCACGTTCCACGGCAAGGTTCTGGTCTGGATCCAGCGTTTCGCGCCGTGGGTGCTCAGGCTCGCGATGCGCCGGGGCGTCAGGGGGCGCTCGGAGCCGAAGCGGTAGCGCGCGGTCAGCGAACCGCGCCGTTCGGTTTGGCACATCGCGCCAGGCCTGGCGCATACTGTTATGAGAACTAACAATCGGCGTGACGGCACCGCCCGGAGCTAATCAACGCCAACACAACGCAACGGGGGGAATCGATGCGTCAGCGTAATCGTCTGAGTCCGGTGTCGGCTGCAGTGGCCGCCGTCATTTCTTGTTGGTCAGGAGCGAGCTCGGCCCAGACTCTGGACGAGATCATCGTCACCGCGGAACGCCGCGAGATGGATCTGCAGGACACGCCGATCTCGGTCGCCGTGTTCAGCGCCGAGACGATGGAGCTCAAAGGCATGGAGACGATCGAGGACATCGCGGAGTTCACTCCGAACCTCGATCTCAAAGGCTCACGGTTCAACGGCAACACCGAACCCATATGGCAGGTTCGCGGCCTCTCCGGCGGCGGCGGCGTCACGGGTCAGCGCGCGACGGGTCTCTACATCGACGGCATCTACATGCCGCGCACGTCGGGCCCGTTCTTGAACGTGCTCGACGTCGAGCGCATCGAGATCCTGCGCGGGCCCCAAGGCACGCTGTTCGGCCGTAACAGCACGGGCGGCGCGATCAGGGTGTTCAGCAAAAAGCCCGGCCCCGACCAGGAAGCGTACGTGAAGGCGACGCTCGGCAACTTCGACCGGCAAGACTTGAGCGCGATGGTCAACGTGCCGATCACGGATTCAGTGCAATTCCGCGTGCAAGCAGCGTCGCTCAGCGAAGATGGCTACATCCACCGCGGCACGCAGATGCTCGGCAGCGAGGAGAACACGATCGGGCGTTTGCAGCTCGCGTTGTTGCCCAGCGACACGGTGACCGTGAACTTCAACCTCTCGTACAACAAGGCCGAATCGGACGGCGGTGCACAGGACGTAGTGCTCTGGGACATGCTCCCGGATCAGAACTATCAGGGGAACTACGCCGACTGGGTGTCGGACTTCCTCCAAGCCGCCGGCCAGCCGCGCCTCGACGTCTACAACGACCCCCGCGTGATCCTCGACGATTACACGATGCCGGACTGGTGTTTCCTCGACGACGCGAATCCCGACTGGGATCCGCTGTGCGAGCAGTACAACAACTCGGAGTTCACGCAATTCGACGCGACCGTCGAATGGGATATCAACGACCGGTTGACGCTGACGTCGATCACGGGCGTCTCTCATTTCGAGAGCGAGGGCATCACCGACTCGCAACTCCTCGGCTTCTCGTGGGCACCGACAGGAACGGACTCGGACGTCCTTTATCAGGAGCTGCAGCTAGCCACGACTCTAGGCGCCGAAGAGCGTGTGGATCTCGTAGGAGGGCTCACGTACTTCCACGAGGAAGCCGCCTCGCCTGTCGATGCCACGCTATCCGTGATCGGCACGAGCGTGTTCCCGGCCAATCCGGGCACGCCGCCGAATGGGTGGTCGGGACTGCGTTCGCAAAACCTCGGCTCGACGATGCCGGAAGCCGATTCGTGGGGGTTGTTCATGAACGCAACGGTCCGCGTGACGGACCGTTTCAGGGTCACGCCGGGCGTGCGCTGGGCGTACGACGAGCAGTTCGTCGAGCAGATCGTCTATCGCTCCGGCAACTTCACTCCGTTCGTCGGGGAGTCGACGCAGTTTCACTCGAGCGAGGACTGGAACCAGGTCGATTGGCGCTTGACGCTGGACCACGATCTCGGCGAGAACCACATGGTCTATCTCACGGCATCGGAAGCGTATCGCGCGGGCGCGTACGGACTGCCGTTCGCGGTTCCGCAGAACATCACCGGCGACCAGATCACCGCCGATCTCGCAGTGAGCCCGCCGTTCACGCCGCCGGAGACCGTCGAGAACCATGAAATCGGTTTCCGCACGGAGTGGCTAGACGGCAGACTGCGCGTGAACCTGACCTACTTCGACATGCTGTATACGGATCGGCAAGGCGCTCGCGCTGTTGCGGACGCGACGCAGCAAACCGGCTTCCGGATCGTCGTCGTGAACACAGGCGACGTCGACGTGAGCGGTTACGAGCTCGAGGGCCAGTTCGGAATCACCGACAACATCGCCCTCGACTTTTCTGCCGGCTTCCTCGACACCAAGGTCCACGACGTCTGCGCGAACAACGGCGACTTCTTCTTCCCGGGCCCCGTGGAGGACAGCTACGCGCTCGGCGGCCGCTTCGATGTGCCGATGAGATCGGGCAGCAGCCTCACGTTCGCGCTGAGCTACAGCTACACCGGCGATCAAGAGACGCATTCGGGCGGAACGATGAATCCGACGTGCCCCGTCAGCGCGCAATTCTTCTTCGACTCGCGCTGGACGAATCCGGGCTATGGCTTGTTGAACGGCCGCGTCCGCTACAGCAGCCCGACGGGCCGCTGGAGCGGCTCGCTGTTCGTCAACAACATCACGGACGAGGTCTACTCGAACAACGCGAGTCGTGCGGGTGGCGGGTTCTGGGACTCGGGCAACCGCGACGCGCCAGGCGGCGTAGCGGTTCCCCCGCGCTCCGTGGTGGGCGAGGTACGCGGTCGCCCGCTCGAGTACGGCGTGACGTTCCAGTACAGCTTCGGCCAGGGCGGCACCAGACCGCAGTAACTAACCGAAGTGCCGGTGTTGCGGTTGAACCGAACCGTAACACCGGCACCTAGTACGGGAATGGAGCGAGTGCGGGCTTCGCGCCCGCCGGTAACGGCGCGCGCGACGTGTTCAGGATCATCGAGATCATCGTGTAGTAGCCCGCCAAGCTCACGACCTCGATGACACCTTGCTCGCCGAAGCGCTCCACGGCGCGCTCGTACGTCGCATCGCTGACGGCGTGGTTGCGCTGCAGCTCCATCACGAAGTCGTAGAGGACCTCCTCCTCCGCGACCATGCCCTCGGGACGGCGGCCCTCCGCGATCGCGCGCGCGATGTCGGGCGAGAGCCCCTCCTCCATCGCAATGCTGTAGTGCGCGTTCCACTCGTAGTTCTGGCCCCACTGCCGAGCCGTCATCAAGATCACGAACTCGCGCAGCCACCCCGGCACGATGCTTTCGAACCGCAGGTAGTCGCTCAAGCCGCGCGTGCGCGTCATGAGCTCCGGACTGCGTAGTAACGCAATCCAGGGTCCCGTCACGTTGCCGCGCGCGGCCGCGAAGTCCGCCAACGCCTTCGTCTGTTCCTCGGTGAGGTCGGCCGTCTTCAACGGTGGCATGCGATCCTGAGCGATGCCGCCGAGCTCGGCGCCTGCAAGCGCGATCCCGACCAGCAGGCTCGCGAGCGACGGCTTCATGGGCGCGCTCGCGTCAGGTATGCGGCGAGCGCTTCGAGATCGGCATCGCTGACCTCGACCTTTCGGAACGGCGCCATCATCGCGACGCCGTTGCGGACGAAGACCTTGACGACCTCGGGTGTGAGGTCGCGCCGATCCTCGAGGGCGGCCGGCACGCTGCCCTGGTACTTGAGCTGCAACGACGCGGTGCCCGGCGCGTTCTGCGGGCCGCGCGAGTGACAGGCGCTGCACCAGTTGTTGAACACGGCCGCGCCGCGCTCGACGGCCGAGCCGCCGTCCTCCACCGCTGCAGTCGTGCGGCTCCACGCCGCGATCGGAAAAGCCGGCTCCTGCGCAAGCGCGCTCGTGCAGGCCGCCATGCCGATTGCGAGCGCCAGGTGTGCGATGCGGCTCATGCGCGTGTACCCCGCAACCGCCGCGGCCAGATGTCGTATCGGCCGGGCGAGACGATACCGTTCGGATCGATCGCGTCCTTCAGAGTCTCGTGCAGACGGTGCAGCGCGCCGTCGTTGTATCCGAACATTTCCATTCCGAGCTTCTGGAACACGGGATGAATTCGATAGATCGGCCAACCGCGCTCCGCGCAACCACGCACGAGCGTTTCGAACAGCTTCCGCGTGCGCGCATTGTCGGTGGCGTTGCGGAACGTGGGCACGGCGTGGAAGCAGATCATCGTGCGCGGGTGGAACATGAGCCCGCCGACGAACGATGGCGTGAAGCCCTGGTCTGCGTACACCTTGCCCGTGTAGTCCGTGAGCGCGATCAGCTCCTCGCCGTGCGGCGGGATCATCGGCGAGAAATCCATGTGGCCTTCGAGCGGCGGTCCGCCGGGCACGGTCCGCGAGCCGAACAGGTTCAAGGACGGGATGCCGTAGCGCGCTTTGTCGGCGACGGCCTCGACCTGCTCGTCCGTGAGCGGAAACGTGTACGACGCCGTCTCGGCGAAACGCACACCCGCAATCCCCGCGAGCCGGTCCTTCGTGTGTTGCCACTGCGCCGCGATCACGCTCTTTGGCCCGTAGTACACGAACGACGCAGCCCAGAACGGCGCGCCGCCGGCGCTCGCGGCGTATCGCTCCCACTGCTCGTCCGAAGCGCCGCCCGAACCGCGCAGCCGCAGCATCTCGGGATTGTTGCCGGCCATGAGCGGGCTCACGACGTTGACCTGCGACGGCACCGTGTGCGCGCACATCAAGCTGTGCAGCGTGTCGACGAGCGGCACGACGTCGCGCCGCTTCGGCACGGTCACGCTGACCTGGAGCGACGCCTCCGGCTCTTCCATCAACCAAAAGCCCATCTTCGTCACGATGCCGAAGTTCGACTGCGAGAAGATGCCGTCGACCCACGGTCCCAAACCGTACTTGAAGAGCTGACTCGACTTGGCCTGCGGAGAAGCGCCCATGCCGGTGCGGACGACCTCACCCGTCGGCAGCACGACCTCCATGCCGCAGTGCGCGTCGAAGTGATCGCGAAACTCGATGTCGGTATAGCCGCCGCCGCGGTCGAGCGCGTTGCCGATCAAACCTCCCCAACCCGGATCGGCCGTGTCGATCCAAAGAGGGATCTTGTTCGTGCGCAGGTGTCGATACAGATCGAAGTAGCTGACGCCGGGCTCGACGAGGCACGTCTTGTCGCGCGCACTGACATCGAGGATTCGGTTCATGCGCTTCAAGTCGACGACGACGCTGCCCGAGTACGCGGGCGCCGCGCCGCCGTAGGTGAGGTTGCGCCCGGTCGAAATCGGATACAGAGGCAAGCCGTACTGGTTCGCGATCTTCACCACGCCCTGCACCTGCTCGACCGAGCTCGGCGCGACGGCGGCCGAAGCCATGCGCTCCTCGGCTTCGCCCCACAGCGGCGAGTAACCGTCGCGGTACAACAGCACGTCCTCGTCGCTCGAGAACAACCAGTCGCGGCCGACGACGCCCTCGAGGTCGCGCAACGCCGCTTGGAAATCGCGCTCGGCTACTCCGGGCGGTGGTTTAGGCATCGGAATCGCTCCATTGGGTGCGAACGCCGAGCGGCGCGAGCGCCGCGCGCCGCATCGGGCTCGAAGAGATGACCCACGTGACGGACTCGCCTTCCTCGTTGCTTTGGATCGTGTGCGCGCCGTAGTCGCGCGCCAAGAGGTCAAGGCAGAACAGCGTGCTGGCGCTCGTGTGGCCGCAGAGCACGACGGGCCCCGTGCGCAGGCGCGGCGCGATCGCGCTCATCCACAGCCCCGCCACGTCGCGGTTGAACGTGCGCACGGTGCAACCCTCGGCGGCAGCGGCGGCCGCGAACGCGGGCCCCGTGTCGAGACCGCTATCCACGAGCACGAGCGAGGACGAGTCGAACGGCATCGCGCGTTGCCGCGCGAGCGTCGCGTAAGCCGGCAACGCGGTCAGCATCGCGAGCGATGCGCCGCTGCGGATGAAGACTCGACGGTTCGTCATACGCACCCCCTTACCCATATTAGTGCGATAGCGCGTAGACGGCGAAATTCACACCCAAGCTGATCGCGAGGTTCGCGGGCTCCTGCGGATAATCGTACTCGTCGGCACGCTGCCAACCGTCCGCGATGTCGTTGTTGAACGCGATCATGACCATCACGCGATCGTCGTCGTCGAGGATCGCGCGCCAGCGCGCCACGGCGCCGTCGTTGCGATAACCGCGCGGCAAGTGCTGCCAGGTCGGGATCTGCGGCCGGTCGCTCAAGTCGTAAACCGAATGAAAGATCGGATGCGTGTCGGGCAAATCGACGATCGGCCGGTCCGGAAACACTCGGAGCATGCCCTCGACGAAACCCTCCCACTCCTGCGTACCGTAGAAGCTGTCGCAGAGCAGGAACCCTCCCCGCAGCAAGTATTCGCGCAGCTTTGCCGCCTGCTCGTCGGTCAAGTCCCAAACGCCGACGAGCCCCGAGATCAGGAACGGCCAATAGAAAGCATCGATGTCGTCGTCGAGATTCACGGGCTGCTCGACGAGACGCACGTCGATCGTCGTGAGCCGGCCCAACAGCCGTGCGAACGTGCGATCGCCCTCGGGATAGTCGACGGTCCACGCCGTACCGCCCTCGCGCCAATCGCCGGGACCGCCGCCGAGCAGATAGCTGCGCTGGTTTTGCGGGAACATCAGCCGCCCGACGACGAACTCCGTGTGACCGTCGGGATCGCCGGGCGCATCGGTGTTGCCGTACCAACCGCGCTCGATGCTCGGATACGGGCGCCACGGTTGCTGTGCCGGCGCCTGTACCGCCGCGAGCAGGCACGCAAACGCGAACACCAGACCCGCTCGGTTCACTAGCGCGCACCCTCGTTCAAACCGCGGAGCTCTGCCTCGGCGATGCGGCGCACGGGCGGCGCCGTCTCCGCATCGTTCACGAGCGCCGCCAAGATCGCGCGCGCGCGATCGCGATCGCCGGACTCGGTCGCGGCACCCGCCTCGAATATTTGCTCGAACCCCGAAGCGTCGCGCTGCATGCGCTCGAATCTCGTCCGCAGTCCCTGCGGAATCTCGCTGTCGGACAGCTGCTCGGCGAGCAACGCCTGCGCTTCGTCGAAACGCGCCGCACGAATATGCGCCTGGAATTCGTCGGATACGGACCGGTACAGCCAGTCCGCGTGCAGTGCCCGCACCGCGGGCCGATAGCGCTGCGGCAGCGTGTATGGCGCGGCGCGCGCCTGCTTCAACAGCTCGATGGCTTCGCGCTCGTTGCCGAGCTGTTTCTGCGCGGCCGCCTGACCGACCAAGATCACGCCGTCGGTCGGGAACACCGTGCGCCCGCCCGAGAGCAACACTTGGTCCGCGTCCGTGACCGAGTCGACGTTCAATAACGCGGTCACGAGCCCGCCGTAGGCTTCGCGATTCCGAGGCATGAGCCCGATCGATCGACCGTAAAGATCAGCGACCTCGCGCGCGGCCGCCGGCGGCAGGAAGTCGTCCCACGGCGTGTCGGCCCTTTCGTTTTCGTTGATGATCTGCTCCGCCTTGAGCATATAGAGGATCGCATCGCGGGAACCGAGCTCGATCGCGCGATCGACGGCTTGGGTCGACGCGGCCGCATCGCCGATCCCATCCGCGGCGAGAGCGCGCATCTCATAGCCTACGGCCAAGGTCGGTGCCAAGGCCACGACTTTGTCGGCATGCTGCTTCGCGAGATCGAAGTTGCCGCCCGCGACCGCGAGGCGCGCGAGCGCGAATTCCACGGCGGCCTCCGACGCGGGCTCGACGGTCATCTCGTCGCGGTGGTCTTCGAGCTCCGTCTCCGCGTAGCTGTAACGTCCGCGCTGAATGTAGCGGCGCAGATCCTGCGTCATGTCGTCGTACGATTCTTGGAACGCAGCGTCGAAGGCGGTGTCGAGATCCGTCTCGCGCAGCTTCGCCAAGAATGTGCTCAGCTTCTCTCGCTCGACGCCGCCGTTGCCGAACAGCAGGTAATGAACGAACAGCCAAGCCTGCGGGTAATAGGTGTCGCTGCCGCGCCCGTGCAGTGACTCGTCCTGCGATGTCCTCAGGAACTCGTCCATCGGCTGAAACCCGACGTAGCTCAGGTATTCGACGTACGGATCGATGGCCTCGCCCCAGCGGCCCTTGCCGTCGCGGACGTTGAACGTCGACAGCGCCTCGGCGAATCCCTCCTGAAACCACAACGGCGCCGAGCCGTCGCTGGCCGCCATGAACCAGTGCACGGCCTCGTGATACACGACGCCGCGCGTGCGGTTGTTGCTACCGGACCCCGCGAGACCGATCACGCTCCAGGAGCCGTTGTCGCCGAAGAAGCCGTCGACGTCGGCCTGTCCGGATTCGGTCTGGATCCGATAAGGCGCGAAGTCGCGCGATCCCTTGAACAGCACGATCGTGAGCGGCGGAAGCGCGACGTTCTCGACGCGGTACAGCTGGTGCAACGCATCGATGAACTGCTCGAACTCGACGGCCCATTCGCGAGTGTCGTCGGCATCGAGCTGGGATATCACGCCGAAGCTCGGCGCCTGGAGCTTGAGCCACTCGGGCTCTGCGGCCGGGCCACGTTCCGCGACGGTCAGTGCGAGCAAGAAACCGCTCAACGAAAGGACGCACCGTCCGCGGCGCCGCGAGTGGTCCACCATGTACGGCCTCCTCGCTGGTAGGGGTGGCTCGTTCGGTATTACTGTAGCAGCGGAGGTTCACGGAATGCGAACGTGTATTCCAGGGCTCGTCGCACTCGTGCTCGTTGCCGGCACGGCGGCTGCCGACGAGATCGTCGTGCTGACGTCGGGGGCGTTCACCGCGCCATACGTCGAGGCCGCGCCGTCGTTCGAGCGCGCGACGGGGCACACGCTCGTCAACGTGTTCGGCGCCTCCACGGGCGGCGCGCCGGATTCGATCCCAGCCCGGCTCGCACGCGGCGAGCCCGCCGACGTCATCATCGTCTCGTCGCAGGCGCTCGACGCGTTGATCGCGGCTGGGCAGGTCCGGTCCGGCTCGCGCGTGGATCTCGTGCTGTCGAAGATCGGCATGGCCGTGCGGTCGGGGGCGCCGAAACCGGACATCAGCTCCGTGGACGCGCTCGTGCGCACGCTGCGCGCAGCGAAGTCGGTTGCGTACTCGGCCAGCGTCAGCGGCACGTACATCTCGACGGAGCTCTTTCCGAGCCTGGGGCTAGCAGACGAGATGCGAGCGAAAAGCCGCCGCGTCGAGAGCGAGCGTGTCGGCACGGTCGTCGCACGCGGCGACGCAGAGCTCGGCTTTCAGCAAGTCAGCGAGCTCAAGCCGATCCAGGGCATCGACTACGTCGGGCCGCTGCCCGACGCCGTGCAACGCGTGAGCACGTTCTCGGCCGGCATCGCAACGAGCGCGCGGAACCCGGCCGCGGCAACCGAGTTGATCGAGTTCCTGGCCTCCGACGAGCTGACGCCACTGCTCGCGAAGTACGGCCTCGATCCCGCACCGGCTTCGGACGAGAAATGGCTGTCGCTGTTCAACGGCCGTGACTTGAGCGGTTGGGTTCCGAAGATCCGCGGTTACGAGCCCGGCGTGAATTTCGCGGACACGTTCCGTGTCGTCGACGGTTTGCTGACCGTCTCTTACGACGGATACGACGAGTTCGGCGACCGCTTCGGTCACCTCTTCTACGAGATGCCCTTCTCGCACTACCGACTCCGCATCGAGTACCGCTTCGTCGGCGAGCAAGCGGCGGGCGCGCCGAGCTGGGCGCGCAAGAATAGCGGCGTGATGGTGCATTCGCAGCGGCCCGACACGATGACGCTCGCGCAAGACTTTCCGATCTCGCTCGAGGTGCAGTTCTTGGGGGGCTTGGGCGACGGCCAGCCGCGCCCGACGGGCAACGTCTGCTCGCCGGGCACACGCATCGTCTACGCGGGCCAACCCGACGCGACGCACTGCATCGCGGCGGCGGCGCCGACAATCGACGGGGATGCCTGGGTCACGGCGGAGGTGCTCGTCATGGGCAGCGAGCGCGTGGTGCATTCGATCGACGGCAAGGCCGTGATCGAGTACGGCGACGTGTCCTACGGCGGCGGCAACGTGAACGGCCACGATCCCGCGATGAAGCCCGACGGCTCGCCGCTCTCGGCGGGTTATATCGCGCTGCAGAGCGAGAGCCATCCGATTCAGTTTCGCCGCGTGGAACTGTTGGACCTCGAGGGCCGGCATTGAGCGCATACGGCCGCGGAATCGCACTCGGCGCGTTGCTGCTATGTGCAGCTCGCCCTGCCTGGTCCGAGCCAGCGCGCTACGAGATCGACCCCGAGCACCTCACGATCGCCTTCCTCGTGGAGCACATCGGTTACGCGAAGACGCTGGGTGCGTTTCGCGAGGCGAGCGGCGTGTTTACGTTCGACGACGCTACGGGCGTCCTTGCCGAGGTCCGGGTAGTCGTCGCAACCGCGAGCGTCGATACCGCTCATGAGGCGCGCGACCGCCACCTCACGAGCGGCGACTTCTTGGACAGCGCGGCGCATCCTGAGATGATCTTCACTGCGACCGGCGCCGAACGCGCGGGCGAGCGCACGTTCACGATCCGAGGTGAGCTCGCGCTGCTCGGCATGCGCAAGCCGCTCACGCTCGAAGCGACCTGGAACAAAAGCGCGCCGTATCCGATCGGCCCGCGCACCGAGGTCATCGGCGTGTCTGCGCGCGGCCGCCTCGCGCGCAGCGAGTTCGGCATGAGCTACGGCGTCGACAACGGCCTCGTCGGCGATGACGTCGAGATCATCATCGAGCTCGAGGCGCGACGCATGTCAGACTAGGGATGTCAGCACAGGAACGGCCATGAACCACAACACTCGCTCGTCGATCGTTTGCGTCCTGCTCATCGCAGTCTCCGCGTGCTCCGGGGGGGGCGGCGAAAGCGGTGCGTCGAACGAGCCGGCCGCGAAAGAGGCCACCACCGCGGCGATCGGCGCGTGGGGCATCGATCTCACGGCTCGCGACGAGGGCGTTCGACCCGGGAACGACTTCAACCGCTACGCGAACGGCCGCTGGCTCGACGACTTCGAGATTCCAGCGGACCTCTCGGCCTACGGTACGTTCGTGCGGTTGAGGCTCGAAGCCGAGGAAGATATCCGCGCGATCGTCGAGGATCTGTCCGCGGGTAGCCCGGCGCCCGGAACCGTCGAACAGCAGATCGGCGACGTGTACGCCGCTTGGATGGACGAAGGCAAGCTCGAGGGCCTAGGTGTAGCTCCGCTGCAACCGTATCTCGCGGAGATCGCGGCGATCGAGACCAAGACGGATCTCATGAAGGCGTTCGCAAACCTGCATCTGATGGCGCCGTTCGCGCTGTCGATCATCCCCGATCCGGCCGATACGACGCGGTATGTGGCCGCGCTCGACCAGAGCGGCCTCGGCCTCCCGGATCGCGATTACTACTTGAGCACCGACGCCAGCTTCGTCGAGTATCGCAACGCCTATCAGCGCTACATCACGCGCGTGATGACGCTGGCCGGGTTCGCCGATGCCGAGGCAAAAGCAACTGCGATCATCGAGCTCGAGACACGCATCGCGAATGCGCACTGGCCGCTCGCCGACACGCGCGACATTCAGAAGATCTACAACCCGATGAGCCCGGCACAGATTGCCGAGCTTTCGCCGGAATTCGACTGGGCGCTCATCTTCAACGAGACGGGCTTAGGCGGTGTGAACACCTTCATCGTGGCGGAGCCGAGCGCGATCGAGTCCGGCGCCGAGATCCTAGCTTCAGCGCCGTTGCCGCTCGTGCGCGACTACCTGGCGTTCCATCTGATCAGCAACTTCGCGCAATTCTTGTCGCGCGATTTCGACGACGCGTATTTCGACATGTACTCGCGCGCGTTGTCCGGCACGCAACAGCAGCGCGAGCGGTGGAAACGCGGCGTGCAACATGTCAGCGACGGTCTCGGCGAGGCCGTCGGCCGCGTGTACGTCGAGAGACATTTTCCGCCGGCCTACAAGGCGCAGATGGACCAGCTCGTCGGGAACCTCGTCGCTGCCATGCGCGAACGGCTCGAGCAAAACGACTGGATGGACGAGGAGACGCGCGCGCAAGCGCTGACGAAGCTGTCGACCTTCGAGCCCCGGATCGGCTATCCGTCGAAGTGGATCGATTACAGCTCGCTCGAGATCCGCCCCGGCGAGCTCGTGCAAAACATGCGTGCGATCCGCGAGTTCGACTGGAAGACGCAGGTCGATCGGCTTGCAGGCCCTGTCGATCGAGAGCTGTGGGACATGTCGCCGCAGACCGTGAATGCGTACTACAACCCGCTGCTGAATCAGATCACGTTCCCGGCCGCGATTCTGCAGCCGCCATTCTTCGATCCGAACGCGGATCCGGCAGTGAACTACGGCGCGATCGGCGCCGTGATCGGTCACGAGATCGGCCACGGCTTCGACGACCAGGGTCGCCGCTTCGACGAGCAAGGCCGGATTCGCGACTGGTGGACTCCAGCGTCCGACGACCGCTTCTCGGAGCGCGCGACGCGGCTCGGCGGCCAGTACGACACGTACGAGCCGGTTCCGGGCATGCGCGTGAACGGGCAGCTCACGATGGGTGAGAACATCGGCGACCTCGGCGGCGTGCAAATGGCCTACGCCGCGTACCACCGCTACCTCGGGACCGACACGGCCCCGGTGCTCGACGGGATGAGCGGCGATCAGCGCTTCTTCCTGGCGTGGGCGCAGGCGTGGCGGACGTTGATGCGCGAAGACCGGCTGCGCTCGCTGATCGTCTCGGACCCGCACAGCCCCGCCGAGTACCGCGTGAACGGCGTCGTCCGCAACATCGACGCGTGGTACGACGCCTTCGGCGTGACTGCGGAGGACGCGTTGTTCCTGCCGCCCGAGGAGCGCGTCCGCATTTGGTAGCGAGCGACGCATCCCGATCGTCCTGCCTGAACTGCGGCGGCGCGTTGGCCGGCCCGTATTGCTCCGCATGCGGCCAAAAGGTGGCCCCGCTCGCACCGACGCTCGGCTATTTCCTGCATGAGCTCACGCACGAGTTCCTGCACGTGGACGGCAAAATCTTCCGGTCAGTGCGCCTGCTCCTGACCAAGCCGGGGTTCTTGACGCGCGAGATCTTGCTCGGGCGCCGCGCGAGCTACGTCTCGCCGATCCGGCTGTATCTGGTCTTCAGCATCATCGCGCTCACAGTCGGCGCGCTCGGCGTCGTCGACACGAGCGGCGTGCGCATCACTTATACGCCCGACCCCGGCGAGGTGATGACGCCGGAGATCGAAGCGCGGATGGCCGAGACCTCGCGGGCCGTCGATGAGGCGCTGACGATTTGGATACCGCGAGCGATGTTCGTGCTCGTGCCGTTGTTCGCGGCACTCGTCATGCTGTTCCGGCGCAGCAGCAACCGTACCTATCCGCAGCATCTGTATTTCGCCATGCACGTGCACGCGTTCTGGCTGCTCGCGAATGCCGTGAACACGCTGCTCGACAACGTGCCGTTGCAGTACGTGGGCCCGATCGGTGGCGGCATCACGACCCTGCTGTCGATAGCGTATTTCGTCATTGCATTTCACCGCGTCTACGAGACGAGCGTTTGGGGCACGATCTGGCGAACGGCGCTGATAGGCTCAATCTACGTGGTTCTATTGGTAGTCACGGTTCTCGGCATCATGGCTCCGTTCATCTTCGGCTTCGCGGAAGCAGCTTCATGAAGCCGGTGTGCTTTGCGCTCGTCGCGGCCGCATGTACCGCCGTGCTTGGCGCGCAACCTTCTTTCGCGCAACAGGAGGCCGTCGACGACACGGCCGCGTTCGAGAGCTTTTTGCGGGACATCCGCGAGCAGGCAGCGGCGCGCGGTATCGGCGCTGCGACGCTGGACACGGTCCTGCCGACGATCGAGCTGCATCGGCGCGTCGTCGAAGAAGATCGCTCGCAAGCGGAGTTCGTACAGACCTACGAGCGTTATCTGCGCCGCGTGAGCCCGCGCCGCATCGAGCAGGGCCGGCGCCTGATGGCGGACCGGGGCGGGATGCTCAGCGAGGTCGCCGCTGCGTACGGCGTGCAGCCGCGCTTCATCGTCGCGATCATCGGCCTCGAAAGCGACTACGGCACGTATCCGCTCCGTGAGCCGTTGTTCGACGTGCTTGCGACCCTCGCCTTCGACGAGCGGCGCAGCGAGCAATTTCGTACCGAGCTCTTCGCCGCGCTCGAGATCGTGGACAAAGGCTACGCGTCGGTCGAGCAGATGAAGAGCTCGTGGGCAGGCGCGGTCGGCGTGCCGCAATTCACACCGAGCAACGTGCTGAAACTTGCGGTCGACCACGATCGCGACGGCCGGATCGATCTCTGGACCGTCGGACCCGATGTGATCGCCTCGGTCGCGAACTATCTGCGCGATGCGGGCTGGCGCGCCGACCAGACCTGGGGCCGCGAGGTGCGGCTGCCCGCAGGCGGCGAAGAAACGTTACCCTCCGCCGAGCGCGAGGACGGAGAGCTCGGCCCGGGCGCGGCGTGCCAACGCTATCAGAGCCTGCGCGGCTGGCGTGAGCTTGCGGATTGGCAAACGCTCGGCGTGCGCCGAGTCGACGGCCGCGACCTGCCGGCGCGCAACCTACCCGCCGCGCTGATCGTCGGCGATACCGGCGACGACCGCGGCTATCTCGTGTACCGAAACTTCTGCTCGATCATGCGTTACAACCCGGCGTTTCGTTACGCGCTCTCGGTCGGCTTGATGGCCGATGCGATCGCAGCGGAGACACCGCGATGACAACGGCGCCCGAGTGGATCGATCTCGGCGGCGTCGAGGAGCTCAAGAGCCCGTCGCGCCGCGTCGTGACGGTTGCGGGCAAGCCCGTCGCGCTCACATTTCACGACGGTCGCTTCGGCGCCGTGAGCGGCACGTGCAACCACGCCGGCGGTCCCTTAGGCGAAGGCGAGCTCGACGGCGAATACCTCACGTGCCCGTGGCATTACTGGAAGTTCCACTTCGCTACCGGCGAAGGCGAGCCGGGATTCGAGGCGGACAAGGTCCCGAGCTACGCATTGAAAGAAGAAGGCGGCCGGCTGCTGATCACCGCAAAACCCGTCACGCGCCGGAACCGCCTCCCGCACGAGCCGCACCCGCTCACGCGCGAGATTCGACGCGAGCCCGGCCCCGTGCGCGTTGCCGGCATCTCGACGACCGTCATGACCCGCAAGCACCCGCGCTATTCGGGGAGCGAAGTGCTGCTCGAGCACGCGCTCGCGCATGCGGCGCAGCACGGCGCCGAAACCAAGCTCATCAAATTGAACGAGCTGCGCTTCAAAGCGTGCGAGGGTTTCTATTCGAAAGCCGCGCACGCGTGCACGTGGCCGTGCAGCATCACGCAGATGGATCCGAAGGACGAGCTCGATCGCGTGTACGACGCGTTCGTGCACTGGGCCGACGTGGTGCTGATCGCGACACCGATCCGCTGGGGCAACGCGAGCTCGCTGTACCACAAGATGGTCGAGCGCATGAACTGCATTCAGAATCAGGTCACGATCGCGAACCGCGTGTTGCTGCGGAACAAGGTCGTCGGCTTCGTGATCATCGGCGGGCAGGACAACGTGCAAGCGGTCGCGGGTCAGATGATGAGCTTCTTCAGCGAGATCGGCTGCGTGTTCCCGCAGTTCCCGTTCATCGCTCACTCGCGCGGCTGGACCGCCGAGGACATGGAAGCGAACGTCGCGGCACTCAAGAGATCGGAGAGCCTGCGGCAAGGCGCGGCAGAGCTCGCCGAGCGCGCGATGGCGTTAGCTCATACGCTGCTCGAAGGCGAAGGCACCGACGCGAAGGTACTGCGCGCGGGACGCAAAGCGTTCGATCCGGCGAGTCATTGAGTCCGGCGGTTCGTCAGCGCATACGCAGCGACGACGCCGCTCAATCCGATCAGCCCGACGACGTTAGGGAAAATCTGCAGCGCGTTCATGAGGTCGCCCCACGCCCATACGACCTCGGGCGCGAGCACCGCGCCGAGCGGAATCAGCAAGCAGTACACGCATCGGTAAGGCAGCCGGATGCGGCGGCCGAAGACGAACTCGAGGAACTGCTCGCCGTAGTAAGCCCAACCGGTCAGCGTCGTGTAGCCGAATAGAAAGACGCAGAAGGCCACGACCCAGCCGCCGACGGTCGGCACCGCCGCATCGAACGCAGCCGCTACGGCTGCGGTGCTGGTCAGAAACGCTCCACCCGCCGCGCGCGCCGCGATCGCTTGCTCGGCGACGCCGCTCACGAGGATCGTCAGCGCGCTGATCGTCGTCGTGACGAACGAGATGATGAACACCTCCATCACGGCTTGCAGGCCTTGCTGCGTCGCGTCGGTAGTTTTCGCAGTGCCATACGCGACGGCTGCCGTGCCGTAGCCGGCCTCGGTCGCGTACGTGCCGCGCGCGACGCCGTACCGCATTGCAACGAACAAGCCGAAGCCCATTGCCGACCGCGGCGTGAGCGCCTCGGTCACGACCAGCGACAATACTGCCGGCACTCGCTCCGCAAACGTGGCGATCACGACGAGCCCGCCGACGAGATACAGGCCGACTTTCAGCGGCGCGAGCGCCTCTGCTGCGCGCCCGATCGAACGGATGCCTCCCAGGATGACCGCCGCGACGAGCAGCGCGACCGCAATGCCGATCGCCCAGGTCGGCACGCCGAACACCGAGTTGACCGCGACCGCGATCGAGTTCGGTTGCGTGAACGGCGTCGTCGTCAAAGCGCCGATGCCCGCGGTAAGCGCGTAGACCCACGCGAGGCGCGGCGATTTCAGCCCGTCGCGCAAGTAGTACATCGGGCCCGCCGCCACGGTCTCGCCGTTCACGCGGCGAAACTCGATCGCGAGCACGGCCTCGGCGAATTTGATCGCGGTCGCGACGAGCCCGAAGACCCAGATCCAGAACAGCGCGCCGGGACCGCCCGATATGATCGCGGTCGCAACGCCCGCAATGTTGCCGGTGCCGACCGACGTGCCGAGGGCGGTCATGAACGCCTGGAACGGCGGCAACGCGCCGCCCGCGCCGGGTTTCTCGCGAGCCAGCATCGCGCGCACGGCTTCCGGGAAGCGCCGGAACTGCACGAAGCGCGTGCGCACGGAAAGGAACAGCCCAGTGCCGAGCAGCACGGCTACGACGTACGGCATGAACACCGCGTTCGCGACGCTCTGGATCGACTCCGTCAACGAACGCGCTCAGTTAGCGGGCAGTGCGAAAGAGAACAGCACTGAGCCCGAGGGGATCAATACCTGCTGCCGGCCGTCGAGCACGTACGTCATCGCGGCGGCGCCCCAGATCGAGGTGCCGGTCTGGTAATGCCACAGCTCTTTGCCCGAGGCGGAATCGAGCGCGATGAAGTTGCCTTCCTGATCGCCCGTGAACACGAGGCCCGACGCGGTGGTCATCACACCGGAAAAGTTCGGCTGCGGAACACGAAACTCCCACTTCATTTCGCCGGTCATGACGTCGATCGCGCGCAACGCGCCGAACGCTTGATCGCGATCCGCCCACACGACGCCGGCAACCGACACTTGGCCCGGCGTGAACACGGGCTCTAGCGGCGAGAACTGCGCGCACGTCTCGCGCGCGCTGACGAAGAACAGCTTCAAACGCGGGTCGTACGAGGGCGGATTGAAGTTCGTCCCGCCGTAGGTGTCGGGCAGGCAGCCGCTGCTGCCGTCGGGATTCAACACGATCGGCCGGCCGTCGGCCCCTATCTCTCGTGCCCAGGTCGTGGCCGTGAAAGGCTTGCCGAGCAGGAACTCGCCGGTCACGCGGTCGATCACGTAGAAGAAACCGTTGCGGTTCGCGACCATCACCACGCGCCGGTCGGCGCCGTTCCACCGGAGCGTCGCGAGCACCGGCACGTGGTTCGAATCCCAGTCGTGCGTGTCGTGCGGCGTGAATTGGTAGTGCCAGCGCAACTTGCCGGTCTCGGCCTCGATCGCAAGCAGCGACGCCGTGTACAAGTTGTCGCCGACGCGACCGACGCCGTTGAAGTCGGGATTCGGGTTGCCGGTACCCCAGTACAACAAGCCGAGCTCGGGGTCGTAGCTGCCCGTCATCCAAGTGCCGCCGCCGCCGCGTTCCGCAGCTTCGTCGGTCGGCCACGTCTCACTGCCCGGCTCGCCGGGTGCAGGTACGGTGTGCAGACGCCAGAGGCGATTGCCGGTCGCGGGATCGTAGGCGTCGACGAATCCGCGCGTCGCATACTCGCCGCCCGAGATACCGACGATGACCTTGTCGTCGACGACGAGCGGCGCCAGTGTGGCCGCGTAGCCGATCCGGTAGTCGGCGAGCACGACGTCCCACAGCAGGACGCCGCTGCGGCGATCGAACGCGAGCAGGTGCGCATCCTGCGTGACCATGAACAGCCGATCGCCGAGGATGCCGAACCCACGATTCACGGGCGCGCTCGCGCCGTACGTGAGGTCGTTCGGCAACGTGCGCCGATACTCCCAGAACGGCCGGCCCGTTCGCGCGTCGAGTGCCCACGCGTAACCGTTCGGGCCCGTCGCGTACAACACGCCGTCGAGCGCGAGCGGCGTCGTCTCGAAACCGCGGCCGCGCGCGTACGTGCCCGACTGGAACGTCCACTGCGGAACGAGCCGATTGACGTTGCGCGGCGTGATCTGCCGCAAGGGGCTGTGCCGCTGTCCGCTGTAGTCGCCCGAGTAGGTGAGCCAACGGGTCGGATCCGCGAGCCCGGCTGCAATGTCGGCGCTGGTGACGCCGGACTCCCCTCCGGTTTGTGCGAATACACCGAACGCGATCAACAACGCGGCTGGAATCGAAACCACACGCATCATGAAATTCGGCCTCATGGATTCGTCTGCGCGCCGCGCAGAGTGCCTAGATATGCGAGCAAGTCCTCGAGCGAGGTGTCGCTGAGACGGCTCGTGTCGAAAACCGGCATCAGCGACTCCTTGCTGCGCTCGAGCTCTATTCCGCGCTTCGGAAACGCGCGCAGCTCGCCGTCGCTGGTGACGACCTGGATCGAGAATGCGTCCTCGCCCTTCACGACACCTTCGACGCGCTCACCGCCGCGCATAGCGACGGTCACCGTGCGAAAGCCGAGCGCCACGGATGCGCTCGGGTCGCGCAGTGCTTCGATCAGCACCGCGCGCGATCGCCCGGCGCCGACGCGGGTGAGGTCGGGCCCGAGCGCCCCACCCTCGCCGCTCACCTGATGGCAGCCGGCGCAGTCGTCGGCGAACACCGCGCGGCCGCGGCCTGCGTCGCCGGTGCTCTGCAGCGCCGGCACGACGCTGATGCTGCGCAGGTGCGCAACGATGGCCCAGAGCTCGTTGTCGGGTGCGGTGCTCGGCGGCATCGTGGTGCCCGCCACGCCGTTGCGTGCGATCCGGAACGCGCTTTCGTCCGTCTCGCCGCGCACCCAGCGCTGCGTGAGATCGGGGCCGAGCCCACCCTTCGCATCGGGACCGTGACAAACCGCGCAGCGCGCGGCGAACAACTGCGCGCCGGTGCGGATCGCGACCTCGTCGTTCTCGAACGGGTTGCGCTCCTCGGCGCGCGCGAGCGACACCGCGCTCGACAAGAGCAGCAACCAGGCGCAGACCTCGAGCCCCCTCCCCATGCCGACCCTCTTAGGCGCTCGAGCGATCGAGCTCGGTGATGTCCGCGGCGCTGAGCGTGAGCTTCACTGCGCCCATGAGCTCGGTGACCTGTGCGACCGACGTCGCGCTCGCGATCGGCGCCGCGATGGCGGGCTTCGCCATGAGCCACGCGAGCGCAACCTGCGCGCACGTCGCACGGTGCCGGGCCGCTACCGCATCGAGCGCCGCGAGCACCGCAAGTCCCTTGCCCTTCAGATGCTTCACGGCGCCGGCGCCGCGCGGGCTCTTGGCCGCGTCCGCGGCGCTGCGGTACTTGCCCGTGAGGAAACCGCTCGCGAGCCCGTAGTAAGGCAGGATCGCGACGTTCTCGCGCAGGCACAGCGGCACGAGATCGGCCTCGATGCCGCGGCTCAACAGGTTGTACTCGGGCTGTTGCGCGCAGAAAGCAATCTTCCGCGAGCGCCTGCTCTCTGCGAGCGCAGCGCCGAAGCGCTCGACGCCGAAGTTCGACGCGCCGACGGCGCGGACCTTGCCGGCTTTCACGAGCGTGTCGAGCGCGCCGAGATACTCGTCCGTTTGTGTCGTGTCGTCGTCTCGGTGCAACCAATAGAGATCGATCGTGTCGACTTGGAGACGCCGCAACGAGTCCTCGCACGCGTCGAGGATGTTTTGGCGCTTCAGGCCTTTGCGCTTTTCCCACCAACCGACCTTCGTGCCGATCACGACGTCGTCGCGCTTGCCGCGCCGCTTCAACCACTTGCCGATCACGGTTTCGCTCTCGCCGCCCTGATTGCCGGATACCCAGTACGAGTAACCGTCGGCGGTGTCGATCGCGTTGCCGCCCTGCGCGACGAATGCATCGAGGATCGCGAACGACGTCGGCTCGTCGGCGGTCCAGCCGAACACGTTCCCGCCGAGCATGAGCGGCGTGATTGCGAGCGAAGAATTACCGAGCGAACGCTTGTTCAAGGAGTGCCTCTTGGCATCGGAGCCTAGCATGCGGGGGAGCGGCTCCGTAACGCTTCACCGGACGCGCTAGAGGGCTAGCCCAGATAGGTAACCGCGAGTAGTCCGGTCAACGTCATGGTCACCGTGTACGGCAATGCCATCACGACCATGCGGATGTACGACAAGCGGATCAGAGGGGCGAGCGCTGAAGTTAGGAGGAAGAGGAAAGCCGCTTGGCCGTTAGGTGTCGCGACACTGGGGATGTTGGTTCCCGTGTTGATTGCGATCGCCAACGCGTCGAACTGCTCGCGGTCGATCAAACCGCTTTCAAGCGCTTTCGCGATTTCGCTGATGTAAACAGTAGCGACAAAGACGTTATCGCTGATAGCCGACAACAGCCCGTTCGCGACGAAGAACGTTGGAGGCTGAAGCTCTCGCGGTAGTGCGAGCACGCTATCGACTATCGGCTGAAAGAGGTTTTGATCATGGATGACGGCGACGATCCCAAAGAACACAACCAATAGAGCGGTGAATGGCAGCGCTTCTTGGAAGGCATGGCCTAATCGATGCTCTTCCGTAATCCCTGCAAAGGCAGTCGCCAGGACGATCACGGCTAGACCGATCAACCCGACTGCGGCCCAATGAAATGCGAGCGCTATAACGAGAAACCCCGCCACCAACGCCTGCACGACCAGAATTGCCCGATCTCTCGCTGTGCGCTGCTCCGTCTCTGCTCGATCGAAATCATCCAGTACGCGCCACACGGGCACTGGTAGTCGAGCGCCATAGCCGAACCAACGGAAATGCTCGAGCAGTGCGCATGTGATGAGCCCCACGGCGAGAACCGGAAGTGAGACGTGCGCCATACGCGTAAAGAACTCGATGAAATCCCATCCGGCGACGGTCGCAATCAACAGATTCTGCGGCTCGCCCACGAGCGTTGCGACCCCGCCGAGCGCCGTACCCACCGCAGCGTGCATCACGAGACTGCGAAGAAAGGCGCGAAACTGAACCAAGTCCTCGCGATGAAGATCGTGAATGCCTTCATCGGCGGACGAATCGTGGTCGTTATGGTGGAAATGCTTCCCCGAAGCGACTCTGTGGTAGACGCCAAAGAAACCGCTGGCCACAGTGATCACTACGGCCATAACCGTGAGCGCATCCAGAAACGCGGAAAGGACAGCCGCCACTCCGGAGAATAGTAGCGACAGCGCTATCTTCGACCGAACTCGGATCACCAATTTCGTGAACGTGAACAGCAGCAGGTTCTTGAGAAAGAAAATTCCGGCGACCATGAAGATCAACAGCAGGATCACGTCGAAAGCGTTAACCGTCTCCTGGTAGACCGCTGCCGGCGACGTCATACCGATCGCTACGGCTTCGAAAGCCAGGAGCCCGCCCGGTTGCAGCGGGTAACAGCGTAGAGCCATTGCAAGCGTGAAAATGAACTCGATCACGAGCACCCAGCCTGCCAGGTACCCGTCGATCGCAAACAGAATCGGGTTTAGAACGAGAAACGCGAGGATTGTGAGCTTGTACCACTGGGGCGAATCGCCCAGAAAATTATCGGACAGCGTCCGCGCCAAGCCTTGGGAGCCGACCAACTTAGTGGCCATCAAGCCACGACCGATAGTGTTCGTTGTGCGCGATTACGTCTTCGTACAACCAAACCATGCGATCGAGAAACCACAGCTTGCCGTAGTAGACGAGCACCGAGCCCAAGAACGTAGGCCAGACTTCCAATGTGACCAACCCCCACACTACGAAAGCGGTTCCAACAGCCGTAACGTCGTTGAGCACGCAGAGCGACACGGTGGCGTTGAGGCACAGCGCGTGTCCACACGCTCCACCGGTTGGCATGGCGAAACCAACGCAGCGGATGCGGCAGCGCTTCGGTGAACGATGGTGACACGGTCGCCTCTGACTGGCGGCCCGACCAATCTTTTTCCTGTCGCAGCTGGGAGGCTGTGACACCCTCAGAGCGCAGTCTAGCAAGCTCGTCGTACGAGCGGAACGCCATAGCCAGTTATCGGTCACGATTTGCGCAGCCGACAGTGCTCTAGGCCAAGTTGAACCACTCGCCGCGCAAGCTGCGGATTCAGACGACAGACTCCATCGCGAACTGAGCCACAATTGATACTTGCGCGCGAGCTTCTCGACGTGCGCGGCCGTGCCGTAACGCGCGACGTGCACGAGCACCGATTCATTCGCGGGCGTCGCGACGCGCGTCATCGCACGCACCTTCGAGTACGAAATCTCGCCCTTCTCGAACGCGTCGCGCTGAATCGCGACTCGGGCGTCACGATCACGCCGAAAACCGGCCAGTGCCAGTGGCACGGCGAGAGCATGGACTACAGCACGGCGATAGAGGCCATGCAGTTTCTCGAGGCCAAGGCCGCATCCGCGGCACCGATCGCACCCACCTGAGGTTCCATCAAACTGTAACGTCCGAGACGGAGAATCTCGTGGACCAAAGGAAGAACACCGATGGAAGATCCACTAGACCTCTCGGATTCGGACTTCATGCGTTGGGCCGGCAGTTCCCCGCAGCGTTGGGCCGTGTTACCGGAAGAAAGACGAGAAGCCTGGCTCGACCACTTGATCGCGCGTTTCACGCTGAGCAACGATGATGCTGAGCGCAACGCGTACTGGCAGCTTGCCTCCGTGATCTCACGCGCAGGCGCGCCCGCCGTGTCGGCCTAAGACACTGCGAGCACGTCAGGGCGGCACCTCGCGAATATCGAGCTCGCGCAGCGGCGCGAGGTACTCGTCGATGGACAATAAACCGACGCACGGACCCGCGCCGACCGGCAACTGCTCCCCGCGCGCAAGCTTTTGCACGAGCGCGATCGCGGCGCCGCACGGGATCTGCGGGCCGTGATTCTGCGCGGCGAGTAGGCTCCACGTCAGTGTGAACAACACACCGCGCTCGTCGAGCCCCTCGAGCGTAACGAACATGCCGCCCCGATGGCTCACGATCGGCTCGAGGATCCGCGACATCTTGTTCAGCGGAGCCGCGAACGACGCCGCGCTCGGCAACAGCCGCGCACGCACGAGCGACGCGAGTGACCACACGACGAGATGGCCAAGGTGGCTCGCGAAGCCCGCGTGAAACGTCACGGTGCTCACGCCCGCGTAACGCGCCGGAAACACCGCAAGATCCGGCACGTCGCAGCTGCCCATGAGACGGACACCGAGCGGACTCGGAAATCGATGCCGATGAAGATCGAGCCAGCCGTGCGTCGTGACCCACGCGTCGTTCTCGAGCCGCGTAAACGGTTTGCCGAGATAGCCGAAGATGCCGCGCACGGTCGCCAGGCCGGGCGCGCGGGCGCCGGAGGCGATACCGATCCGGATCGCCGCGAGGCGCGCAAACCGCGGCGCGTAACGATCCACGACCGCGCTCGACAGCGCCGGCACCGAGCTCGCGCCGCTGATCACGCTGACACCGTTCGCGCGCGCGGACGCGTCGAGGCTGACGATGCCGGCGACGAACTCGCGGCCGTCGCCGAGATCGATGTAGTGGCAGCGCGCGTCGATCGCCGCGCGCGCGACTTCGTAATCCTGTCCCTGGAACGGCCCGGCCGTATGCACAACGACGTCGATGCCGAGCTCGCGAAGCCGCACCGCGAAGTCTGCGCCGCGCGCATCGATGCCGACGGCCTGCTGCGCCGGCAGCGCGAGCGAGCGCGCCGCTGCCGCGGCTTTCAGCGCATCGCGCCCGCCGATTACAACGCTCACGCGCGGCTCGGCGGCCAATGCCTTCGCGATTCGTGCACCGAAGAACCCGTAGCCGCCCAAGATCAACACGCGAAGCATCGGCCGGAACTATGGCAGGATGAGTCGCGGGAGTCAGCTCGCTCCAGCGAGCGCGGGGGAACGACATGCGCAATTCATGGATCCTGCTCGTCAGCATCTCAGTCTGGGTGCTCGCTCCGGCAGCGGCTCAGACTCCGCCGGCGAGCCGCGCCGCACCGCAACTGCAGGTAGATCCGTTCTGGCCGAAACCGCTTCCGAACGCCTGGGTGCTCGGCCAGGTGTCCGGTGTCGCGGTCGACTCGCGCGGCCACGTGTGGATCGTGCAGCGGCCGGGGTCGCTCAGCGATCGCGAGCGCGGCGCCGAGCAGAATCCGCCGCTCGGGAAGTGCTGTCGTGCGGCGCCGCCCGTGCTCGTGTTCGATCACTCCGGCAATCTCGTGCGCTCCTGGGGCGGCCCGGGCCAAGGCTACGAGTGGCCTGCGAGCGAGCATGGCATCTACGTCGACGCGACCGACTCGGTCTGGCTCGCCGGCAACGGCGACGACGACTCGCAAGTCCTGAAGTTCACGCTCGACGGCAAGTTCTTGCTGCAGATCGGGCACAGCGGTCAGTCACGAGGCAGCAACGACACGGCGAACCTCGGCAGCCCGGCCGACCTGTTCGTGGACACGGCCGCGCACGAGCTCTACGTCGCGGACGGCTACCGGAATCGGCGCGTGATCGTATTCGACTCCGACACCGGCGCGTACAAACGCCACTGGGGCGCTTACGGCGAGCGGCCCAACGACGATGCAACGCCGGCCTACGATCCAACACGGCCGCCGTCGCGGCAATTCGGCAATCCTGTGCATTGCGTGCGCCCGACGAACAACGGCCTCGTATACGTGTGCGATCGCGTGAACAACCGCGTGCAAATCTTTCGCCGCGACGGCACGTTCGTGTCCGAAGCGTTCTTCGAGCGCGCGACTCTGCTCAGCGGCTCGGTCTCGGAGCTGGCCTTTTCGCCCGATCCAGCTCAAGCGTTCATCTACATGGTGGACGGTGTGAACAACGAGCTCAGGATCGTGGACCGCGCCACGAACGACGTGATCGACCGCGTGGGACAAGCCGGCCGTTACGCAGGTCAATTTCACGTCGTGCACAACATCGCCGTCGATGCCGAGGGCAACGTCTATACGACGGAGGTCAACACGGGCCAGCGCGTGCAGAAGTTCCGGCGCCTGGATTCCCAGAGCTCGCAGTAGCCATGGCACGATGTCCGCAGTAGCCTTCACCTTACGATCGGTTGATCCAACCGAAGGAGACTAACGGTGCATATACGGAAACTCAGTGTCGGTGCGTTCCTGGTCACGCTGC
>Ga0315910_10000867_pt1 | contig 28759 bp, 34 predicted proteins | sample EdamamesoilMG_FD_204470 | JGI IMG/M metagenome (GOLD analysis project Ga0315910, IMG submission 204470) | Garden soil microbial communities collected in Santa Monica, California, United States - Edamame soil | ecosystem: Environmental > Terrestrial > Soil > Garden | place: USA: California... | reverse complement strand
CCAACGATACGAAGCTTACCCTGCAGCTGAAGGCATCAGCCAAGCCCATCACGGTGACGCCTGAGATCCACGACGCGATCGTGAACTGGTTCCGGGCCCGGCTGGCCATCATGAATATTTCCGGGCTGGCCAGGCACTGCGATCATGACGTTTCCACGTTCCGGAAGGTGCTTTTCGAATTCAAAACCCCGAAAGGCAACCCGTACCGGTTCTCTGATGAGATCATCCAGAAGCTCCACGACCTGATTTTATTCCTGAATCAGCCTTGCGAGCTGCCCAAAGTGCCCAAAGTCAAACCACCCAGGCAGCCCATGCTGCCCAGCTGCGCACCGGCACCACACATGCCGCAAATCAGTTGATTTTCAATACCTGAACCACCGAAGGCCGCGCCGATCAGCGTGGCTTTGTTGTTTCCGGTGCATCCCTGTTCACCGCTGATAATGCCGAAAACAGGCACCGCACGCCGCTGAAAGTAAATTCAGTCCCCTACATTTGAAACAACAAAAAACACCTGCATGAAAAACCTATCAGATTTTCACTACAATCCAGACAACCCGCGAATTATCCGGGACAAGCCCTACAAAGAGCTGAAAAAATCGCTGGAAAAAGCTCCCTGGATGATGAAGCTCAGGCCGATCGTGGTGGACGAAACCGGGATGATCCTGGCCGGCGACAAACGCCACCGCATCCTGGTGGAGCTGAAGTACAAAGAAGTGGTCGATGAATGGATTATCCAGGCCGAAGATCTGACCGAAGAGCAGAAAAAGGAATTTATCATCAAGGATAACCTGCATTCCGGTGAATGGGACTGGGCCATCCTGAATCAGAACTGGGACGCGGCCCAGCTGAAGGAATGGAGCCTTCAGGTTCCGGAATGGGATCTTTCCGATGCCGGTGGCGGGGATGGTGACGATGAAGAAAAGAGCGGCGGCAAAGGTGGCCACACGGCCCGCACTTCACCTGGTGACGGCTTCGCCATTTTCGAAATGATCCTGCAGGCTGACCAGAAGCAGAAGTGGGAACGGGTGCTCAGTACCCTTCAGAACCGCCTTTCCCTGGAAAAGCAATCTGATGCGTTCATGATTGTGCTGGATACCTTCCTGGAACATCACCCGATCGGTGGCGATGCGTCCGGATGGGATGATCCGGGCCCGATCGCAGCAGCTGCAGTGCAGGAATCAGAAGCGCAGCCTGATCAGGACGATGAAGATCTTCCGGATGATCTGGGCGATGAAGATGAAGATCTGGAAGATGCCGATGAAGAGGATGATCAGGATGAAGAGCAGGAAAAACCCGATCAGCCCCAGGCATCGAAAAAGAAAGCCGCAAAGCCGGCCAAGCGATCCCAGCATGTAGTGAAGAGCCAGCCAAAGAAAAAGGGCAGGCCCGCCAAATCTACAGCCGTAGCCTAAATATTTCCCGTCAACCAACCCGGGGGCAGTCCTAGTACTGTTCCCCGGTGGCTTCGGGCCCATTTGTTCATTTTTTCCGGCCGCAACCGTTAGATAGTTACCGCGCAGCGGTCGAATTTTTTTTCGATTTTTTCCCTCTTCCGCTGCTGGGAGCAGCGTGCAATTTTTCGCCCATTCTGGAAATTTTTTGCAGAAAACCGGCATGAAATCGGCCGAAAAGTGAAATAAAATCCTGAAAAATGGAATAATTCCCCGACAATCTGACACCCCGGCCGGCAAAAAATACATACGGGAAGCAGCCGTGCCCTTCCCCAAACCCCCGAAACCTTCTGCAGCGTGAATACAGCGTGCGCGTGTATATGCTCTAACATCACAAAAATTACCTATGAGCGGCGGACACTTTGGATATATCATTCACGATGGAACGAGCCATTGGGCGAAAAATGTTTCAGATCTCAGGCCTGGCTACCAGCTGGAAGATCATGAACTGCCTTCACCGGTGCTGATCACCGGTATTTCCTTCGAACCGAAGCTGGTGCACCAGCTGGCCATCTGGGCCAGCGTACTGGGCCCGGACGGCATTGGGTTGTATGATGGCGAAAACCACCTGCAGCGATCGGATTTTACCTTTCCCAGTCTGCCTGAACACATTGCCAGTCACGACCAGATGCTGGAAGAGCCGGCCCCGGGGATGTTCCTGATCGGGCACACATTCCGGGATGAAGATTTCAATGGCCCGCCACCGGTGATATCCCAGCAGGTGCACCCCATCCTGTACGGGGGCATCTACATGGCTGCCAATGGTCGGGTGAAGAATTTCCTGGACTTATGGTACCACCACCTGATGGAATCATCTATGGGGCTATTGCCCCCCACGCGGGATGCGGATGTGCTCATCAGGCTGCTGCATCAGTTCCGGGATCCGGAACACGTCCTGGGCCTCTGCGATATGGATAACAGCTGGTCTGTGGTGTATTTCGATTCTAACAGCGGGGAACTTCACATCTGCGTGAAAGATTCCCCGTTTTTCATATCAGAACAGGAAGGAACCCTGTACTGGTGCACAAGAGAATTTCCGGAATCAGCGGCCTTCGAGGGCCACATGATTCTGAAACCGTTTACCGGATTCGCGGTGCTGGAAAAATCAGATTAATCAGTTTAACCTTTCTTCTGTGAAACAACCCTACAAGTTCAACCACCTTGAAAACCCACAGAAGCCCAGCAGCTCCCTTCCCTGATCAAACCCTGCTGGACGGCCACACTGGAAGTGAAGCCGGGGGGACATACCCGGTTTCCTTTCAGCTGGCAAAAAAACCTTCACTATGACAAATAAAGAGCTTCGCCGCATTCTTTTAGGCTATCCTGACGATCTTCCCGTGCGCTTGTTGACCGACCATCGCAGTCCCAAAATCATCGATTTCACAAATGAAAGCGTGCTGCTCACTTCAGAAACGGCTTTCGTGAATCCGGACGCGCCGGAAGATGAATGGGATCATGAAGATGGCCGGATCGACCTGGGAAATGGCCAACAGTTTTTGCTGATCAATCCCATCATTTTATGAGCATCCAGATCACCATCCACGTTTCCGGTGAATTACACCCTGATTCTGCGCTATTAGTGCAGAAATTTGCATTAGCGATGGCCGGAAAGCTGCTACGCAACCAGGAAAAATACGGCTGGCTGAACGAGTGGAACACCCGGCCCTGGGAAGATGAATGCCGGGCCGGCATGATGGAGCATATCAAAAAAGGCGACCCCATGGACGTGGCCATTTACGCCGCTTTCATGTGGTACCGTGGATGGAACACTGCAATTTCTACGAACCATGAAAATCAGCCTGATGAAGCCCTTCCAGATCAGTTCTGATGGCGGCCAGCCACCGATCAATGTGAAGGAAATGATCATGGGCGACCTGCAGCAGCGATGTTTCCAGGCTGCAGAAAACCTGATCAATTACGTGCTGCAGCATGCCTATGGCGTGACCTTGGCCGAGGTGTACACCCGGATGCAGGAAGTGCGATATGAATCAGATCCCGACCAGGTAGATTACTTCCTGACCCCATCCAGCGAAGCCCTGCAGATCATTCCGGACAAATGTCCCGATGACTGGCAGTGGGTAGCTACCCTGTGGTGGCGATATGCGGAAACGACGAATGAAGTGGGGGCCACCACGGCCAGCCTTTCCTTCGACTTCGATACGGTTCTGGGCAGTGATATCGACGCGGCCCGGATCATGCCCAGCTGAACAAAAAACCTGATTCGCTATGCCCGGAAAACAAGTGCCAAACACCGAAGGGATCAAGCCCCACCAGTTCAAGCCCGGCCAGTCCGGGAATCCGAAGGGGCGAAAGAAAGGCAGCATGAACGTAAAGACGAGGATCCAGTACTGGATCGAATCTTCGGACAAGATCAAAACACCGGATGGGCAGGAACAGCAGGTGGCCCTGCTGGATTCCATGATCCTGGGACTGATCAAGCGGGCACGTGGTGGGGATGCGTATGCCTTCGAGATCCTGATGAACCGGCTGGAAGGCAGGGTGGCCGACCGGGTGATCCTTTCCGGTGATCAGGATGCGCCGCTGATCAACGAGATGCGCAGCGAAATCGATTATTCGAAGTTGAGCACGGCGGCCCTCAAAGAAGTGGCTGCAGCACGCAGGCATAAACATGGGTAAATGGTATCTGGCCAGCGCAAATCTGCAGCTGGTACTACTGCCCGTCCGGCCAATGCGCGGAACAAGGCTGCACGCAACGGGAAGCAGGAACCAGCCCTGATCATCGACCCCGACAGGGCCGTGGCCGAATTATGCAAACGGGAACTTTCTGAATTTGTACAGGAATTCTGGGATACCGTGATCGCGGAACCCCTGATCTGGGAACCGCACATGGATGTGCTCTGTATGGAGATCCAGGCCGCTTTCGAGCGGCTTTTTATGCGCTATGAAGTAGGGGAAGACGGGGAGCTGGTGGCCATTGGCAGGCAGGCCAAGGAATACGATCTGATCATCAACATTCCACCCGGTACTTCGAAGAGCACGATCGTAACGGTAATGGCCCCCGTCTGGGCCTGGGTGAACGATCCCACGCTGCGCTTCATCACCGGATCCTATTCCGGACGGGTTTCCCTGGATCAGGCAGTAAAGAGCCGCGATATCATCCGAAGCCCCCGCTTCAAGCTGCTGTTTCCGGAACTGCAGGTGAAGGATGATGAAGATGGGAAGAGCAACTACAAAACCACGCAGCTGGGCCAGCGGTTCAGTACGTCTACCGGTGGTTCCGCAACGAGCCAGCACGCGCACTGCATCATCATCGATGATCCCCTGAACCCGAAGCAGGCTGTTTCTGAACTGCAGCTGGATGCGGCGAACAACTGGCTGGATTCGACCCTTTCCACCCGGAAAGTAGACAAGGCCGTTTCCATCCTGGTGCTGATCATGCAGCGGCTCGCCACCAATGATCCCACGGGGCACCTGATCAGCAACAAAAAAGGGAAGCGGATCCGGCATATCTGCCTGCCTGGTGAGCTGTCCGGGGATGTGAAGCCCAGGGAACTGCGTGCCATCTACCAGGATGGCCTGCTTTCCCCGGCCCGGATGAACCGCGAAATACTCGCAGAACTGGCCGTGGACATGGGTAGCTACAACTACGCCGGCCAGATCATGCAGCGGCCGATCCCGCTGGGTGGCGGCATTTGGAAGCGTTGGTTTATCGAAGTTCCGGATGAGCTGTTCCCGTCCCTTCGCCTGATGCAGCAGGTAGCTACCGACTGGGATCTGGCCTATACTTCGAATCAGAAAAATTCCGCTTCGGCATACGTCACTTCCGGAAAGATCGATCACCGGATCTACATCGATGATATCGGCTGGGACTGGCTGGAATTTCCGGCCCTGATCAAGTGGATGAAATCGAAGCCCGGGCCGCACTACATCGAAGCCAAAGCCAGCGGGAAATCTGCAAAGCAGACGTTAACGAGGAAGGGCGTGATCGCGATCGAAGTGAAGGTAAAGGGTGGGGAAGACAAGGTGGCCAGGGCCAACATGGCCACGCCGGTGGCTGAATCGGGTATCGTCTACATCCGTAAATCCCTGGTGGATCGGCTCTACAACGATTCCAGGCAGGGCATTCTGCTGTTTCCAAAGGGGGAATTTGCCGATCTGGCCGATGTGATCGCACAGATGCTGCAGCGCAGGGATTCGCGTGGTGAAATCAAGGTTGGCCGGGATAGCGATGATGAAGAGGAAGATCTGCTGGATATGTGAATCCGGCTTTTTACATATTTTTACACCGAAACAAAAAAACCATGGCAATTTCAAACCACAAAGAGGCCGTGGAGCAGGCCAGTGCGCTGCTTCAGGCCACCGCAAAAGGCCTTGCGTCCATCCTGGAACATGAAGAGCTTCAGAGCATCAAACGAAGGATTATTTCGCAGCTCTACAAGGCCAATCACACCCTTTGCGGTGCGGCTGGCATCTTCACCCCCAATGCGAACCTGCAGGAAGTCAATGATATCATCAAGACTTTCCAGCCCCTGGAATCCGTAGGCGGTGAACCGCTGGCCCGGATCATGCCGGTGAATGCTGCAGCCCTGGATATTCAGCAGGAAGAGCGGGAAACATTCATCGAAAAGCGCGATGATCTGTATGATCGATTCCTGACCCTGGGCAGCAATCAGATCTTTGCCCTGATGAAGGAACCTGCAGGCGTGCTGCTTATCCGTTCCGTGGCCAAGCGTGCCGGGCTGGCCGATTACCGGGATCGCACCATCGATACCGAATTCATTGATGATGTAAAGAAGCTCATTGAAAGCCTGGGCGAAGTGAAGCAGGCTGCTGAGCAGGCCCAGGGTACTGCAGCCATCAATACCGAAGATCCTGATGATGAAGATCTGGATGATGATGGCGATCAGGATGATCAGGACGCACCGGAACCGGATGGCAACGTGCGCAAAGGGGCACCGAATTACAGCCACCTGCAGCCCAAAGGGGGCAAGCGTGCGCCAGTCACAAAGAAGGGGGGTAGCAAGTAATGCAGGCCACGATTGGAAACCATGATTTCATCTACCCGAACAGCCCCGATGAACTGACCATAGGCCAGTGGATCCAGTTTGTGCGTGAATACGGCCTGCAGCTGGACGCGCACGCGGATAAGATCGCAGAAATGGAGCCAGGCCACGGCAAGACCCTTTCCGGTATACAGTTGTACGTGGAACGGGCCTATGCCGTGGCGGCTTTCTTCGCCGGGCTGGATATCGGAGTGGCCAAGGCGGAAATGCCCCTGCCTGAAGTGACCAGGATCTACCGGGAAGAGTTTGCCAAGTGTTTCCGGGCCGGTGATCAGCTCTTCATCACCCACGATGGCATCGATTTCACGCTTCCGGAACCGCATTTATCACAATCCAGCACCATGACTTTCGGGGAAGTGATCGATTCGAAGGTGATGCTCTACAATGCCGGCGTGCTGGAATGGACGCGCTGGGAGCTGATCCGGATGCTGTGCGCCATCTTTCTGCGTGCACCAGGGGAACCGTACCGGGAAGAATACAGTTACCTGGATGGGAACCGGGCCGATCAGATGAATGATTACCCGATCCGGGCCGCGCTGATCGTATCCGGATGGTATGAGCAGCTGAACAGTTTCCTGGAAGGATCCTTTGCGGTGTTCCAGGATTCCAGTATCAAATCCGGAAGGAACATGAAGGCGCATTTCACCAGTTGGGGCTGGGTGAATTTCCTGAAGTCCATTGCGAAAACGAAAGTGTTTGATATCCCAGGATCTGGACTGAATTCCATTGACTGCGCACGCATCAGCAAGGCCTATGACGTGCTTTTGTATGCCAGTGAGGAAAAGGGATACAGCGAAGCGTTATCTGCAGATTTAGAAAGCCAGAAGCCAGGGAAATGAACTGTGAGGGAAAGAAGCCGGACTGTTCCGGCCGTGATGTGAAGGCCTGCCAAATGACAACCAGGCGAAACGTGTACGATGGAGCCATTCGGAACCTATGTGCTGAGTGCCGCAAGTGGTTCAATGGAAATTTCAAAATTGTAAAACCCGTAAAAAACTTAGGAAATGATCAAAGAAGCCAAAGTGATGATGGTGGAGTGTGACCGGTGCAGCAGCTGCCTGAAAACCCAGCAGGGACAGGAATATTTCCCGGCCTTTTCCCTGGCTGAATCTGAAGCATCCCGTGCCAGGTGGGCCAAGATCAGCACCCGCTGGTACTGCCCTGGCTGCTACACACAGACCGAATCCGGAAATCCAGTAGTTAAACCCAGTAACCACTGATGGAACTAAGTACCCGCTCCGTGGCGGCCTACCGGGCTATACTTGAAGATCCAAAGAAGTTTGGGTTTCCCTTCAGACCGATTCAGGAAATGTTTGATCAATCCGAAGAGGTGACGGCCAGTCACCTTCTGTTCCAGGCCTTCCAGGAAGAAGTTCCGGGACTGCCAAAATTGATGTTTTACATCATCCTGGAAGAAATCTATGGCGGCCCGAATGGTAAAGACAAAAACGGGAACCTGGGCTATCACCTTTCATTCAAACCCACCCCCCAAAAATGGACTTCCAAATAGTCAACCGAACGGCCAGCAGCTTTAATGAAGCCGTAGGCATCAGCGAAGAGCGCGCCAATGAACTATCTGATAAACTGGACGAAATCACCAAAAAGCACCGCTGGCATGTGGTGTACGTGGCCGATATCTTCAGGCAGATAGCTGAGATCTGCAATACCCCGGAAGAGCTGGTGTACTGCACGATCAATCACTGCAACTACGTTGCTATGAAATACGGGATCTTCTTTTGTCCACCTCAAAACAAAGCCAAATCATGATCAGGCAAACAACTGTTTTTTACCTCACCTGCGATGGCTGCGATAACCCGATCAGTCACGGAAAAATAGAACTGGATTTCGAAACACCAGCTGAAGCCGTTCAGGAAATGAGCAGGCAGGGCTGGGCCCAGACGAAGGGCAAGGGAACCAGGCTGCTGCACTACTGCAAAAACTGCTTCACCCGCGATGCAAAGGGCTCTGTGATCCCAACCTGGAAACCTGAACCTGAAGAACAGCAGTAATGGCCAAAGCACGCGATAAGGCCATTGAGCCGATGCAGTTTTTCTTCCCTGAGCGTGTGGCCAATACCCTGCTTTGCCTGGCGCATGGTGGCGAATCACCGTATTCCCTGGCCGGACATGCCGATATCCTGCGCAGCATGATACACATGCTCGAATTGGAATCAAAATCAGTTCAGCGCGGGGAAATCATCCGCGATCGGGGGAAGTTCCACCAGAACATGCTTATCAAACAGCAGTTATCCGAATTGTTGGAACTACTGGAAAAGGCCCACAAAATAGCTGAAACCATCTTAGAATAAACTAACGCATCTGCATGATAGAAAGATTTAATTAAATTTCCTGTCTGAACAAATTCAACCTGACAATGCTTTCGTACCCTTACATCCTGGCCGTTTTCCAGGCCATCCTGGCCAAGTCCGATGCGATCGGCGGCCGGGTTTACATGGCCCCCTTCTGGGCCTCTGAGCTGAACAGTGACAACCTGCAGCAGATCGTGGCCGATTCCCTGGACGGCCTGACCCCGAAAAGGTACCCGCTCTGTCTGATCCTGCCACCGGTGGCCGATGTAGATGCGCCATCCAGCACCACAGCAGGTGCCTGGGACACCTACACCATCAACCAGCTTTTTCTGAAGCAGGAAGGCCGCACTTCCGATGGCCAGATCCAGGATGTGAATCCGCTGATCAATAACAGCACCCATACGATCGTGCAGGACTGGCACGATATGAACAGGGTAGCCGTTTCCTTCCTGCGCATGCTGCGCAGCGCGGTGATCTATGCAGAGCTGGGCAAGTACATGCGGCCAACCGACCGGATCCCGTTCCGGATCGTGCCCGTTACCAGGCTGGGTAATGACAAGCTGAACGGCGTGCTGGCATCGTACCGGATCCAGGTATTTGAATCATGCGGCGATATCGAAGATTACCCGGATGGAGCCATCGATGATATCATCCTGCCCATCGGAGATCAGCACCCACAGCACCAGCTGTAGCCTGTCCGGCTTCCCCCTTACGTGAATTGGTGTAAATTTGCACCGAACAAAAAAACCGTACATCATGGAAAAATCTGAAGAGCTTCAGCCGAAGTTTCGCACGCCTGCAGATGCCAAACAGCTCCCTGCTGTGGAAGATGTGATGGCTAACATCAGGCAGGACATGAAGGACTATCACCGTGCGGTAAAGCAGGCCCCACATGATCCCATGAAGCTGCTGGTGGCCGGTATGGTCAACCAGAAAATGCTGGATGATACGGCTGCAGAATGCGAACGGGTGGCCGAAAAAACGGGCATGAAGGCCCCCGATGCCAAAATGCTGAAAGAAATCCAGGAATGGGCTTTCAAGTACAAAAAACGCCATCCCCTGGCCAAACAGGAGCAGGTGCAGAAAGCCACAGCCCTTCACTTTAACCTGATGATCGTGCCCGATGAATCTGCGTGACGTAGCCCTGATGATCCCTTCAGAATTCCGGTTGGATATTCTGGATTCAAACGCCATTTACAAGGCCATTGCCATTCCGACCGACCCACACATGTTCATGCTCTTCACGATATGGGAAACCTACGTGAATCCTGAAAGCGGGATGGACAGAAACTGCACGGCCTGTCTGGGCAAAATCTTAAACGACTTCAAAACCCTGCAGGAAACATTCGTGGAACTTCGCAGGGAAGAACAGCTGCTTCATTTATGAATTTTCTTTTCAAAGGGGAAAACTACGAACTGCCTTCAGGCCTTACGGCCATCCCGGTGACCCAGCAGCAGGCGTGGAGTTTGGCCTATGGCCACGCGCTGACTTTGCGCGGTATCGAGCTGGCCAAGGAATGGGAGATCTTCGGGAACAGCCCTACCTACCAGCTGCGCAGATCCATGCTGTTCATGGATGAAATCACCCAGGCCCTGGCTTTCTATTCAGGAATTCCGCTGGCTGAAATCCGTAAGCATATCGATATCGGGGATGTGGTGGGCCTGCTCTCTGAATCCCAGATCAGCATGGCCATACAAAACGGCCATCTGCCCATGCCGCAATATGCCATCGAAACCCCGCAGGATGTGGCTGTGAACGGGTGGATCTTCCATCTGGCCAGCCCGGTGGCATCGGTGCAGATCGATGATCTGACCCACGAAGAATTCATGATTTTCCTGCAGCTGACCGAATACCTGCTGCAGCTCTCTGAAGGCAACTGGACGAATTTTCACCTGATCTGCGCCGGACTCGTCCGGCTGGCCGGGGAATACATCAGCATGGAGCTGATCGATCCCCATGGCGAACGCGGCCAGATCATGCGCAAAATGGATATGCAGGACGGTATGGGCCTGGCTCAGTATTTCCTGCAGCAGCTCCCACAGGTGCTGCGCATCCTGGACAAATACACTGTTAACCAGCTGACCGCTGTAAACACCTGATGCTATGGATATCCGGGACGTGCTGCAGCAGGCTGATGCAGAGCTGCAGAAAGCCATCAAAGAAGAGCTGCGCACCCAGGGCCACCACCTGACCGGAGCACTGGAAGCATCGATCACCGGTACCATCACCGAAAAGCCGAAGAGTGCCACCCTGGTAGGCACCGCCCTCTATTATTCGCAGATCCTGAGTGCGGGCACCACGCCTGCGCGAATCCCCTATAGCGGGCGCACCGGGGCCGCGCACAGCAAGTACATCGAAGCCCTGATTAATTTCTTCAAGCTGCGCGGCCTGGATGATGAAGAGGCTAAGCGGGCGGCATTCGCCACGGCCAGAAAGCAGAAACAGGAAGGCATGCCCACCAGCGCATCTTCGAAATATTCCACCACCGGTATCCGGCTGGACTTTCTGGGCATTGTCGATAAGGCCATGGACACCAAGCTGGATCAAACCGTACTGGGCGGCATTGAAGAGATCGTGCAGGACGTTTTTTTACAAACCAAACCAGAACGGATACTGATATGAGTGCCACATCAGCAACTTCCCCCGGTTCCTGGCAGCTGAAGCTGGCTTATCAGCCCATTGTCTGCACCGTGACCTGTTCCGGAACCACACCAGTATGCTACCTGGATATCTATATCCAGCAGGTGTACTACAAAACCATGGCAAGCACCACGCGCACCAGTGGATCGGCGGGCACTCCCATCTTCGAATTCGATATCCGGGACGCACTGCAGGAGTATCTGCGCACCCTGGTACCGAACCTGCGCAGCCAGGTACCTGAGCAGGTGAATGGCGGCCTGGTTTACTGCTTTGTAAAGGGCCGCGGATCTTCGGTGAACGCATTTGGATACACGGTTCCGGAAGGCCCGATCCCGGTGCAGGGAACCGTGGATACGGCACCTGTGGGCGGTGGTGGCGTGAAATCACCAGTCACCGGCAATGATTCCTTTATCGTGCTCAACGGTACCCTGCAGCTGGAACAGGATCCGGACGCCGAAACTTACCTGTCGAATAACCAGCTGCAGCCCGGGCGGCTGGATAACGTCTACAACCTGTTTTTTAACCCGAAGATGTGGGTGCAGGAAACTGACTGGATGAACCTGCCCGTGCTCTTCGATCATGCTGCAGTCAACGGCGGCCAGTCCGGAAGCTACGCAGTTACAATCCTGGCCCACTACATTGATGGCCGAAATATTCCCTTCTGGCTGGGTGTTACCCATGTGCTCTTTTCGGATACGCTCTATTACCTGCCTGCAGGGCCGAAGAATTTTGAAGGATTACCCCCGGCCGTGGCCGTTCCACCAGGCACACCCACCACCCCCGAATGGCCGAAGATCGAATACTACCAGATCGAACTGGAACTGGGAAATTTCGCCAATCCACCGGTGCGCTGGAAGAGCCCGCCGATCTACGTGAAGCACTACCAGGATCAGAACCGAAAGCGGTTCCGGTTCGTCAACTGGATGGGCGTGTATGAATTTATCAACTTCGAAAAATTCGAGGAAGAATTCAAAACCGCTTCCACGTCCTGGGCGAAATATAACCAGGGAAACTTCACCCAGCGCGGGAAGGAAGAGGTGGGCCGCATGCGCTACAACGTGCGCAGTAACGAGCTGATCACAGCCGTGGGCTGCTTCATCGAATCGGATATGTGGTTCGTAAAACAGTTCCTTTCCACGCCGATGGCTTTTGAAGAGAAGAAAGGCACTGCTGGCCAGGCCGATTACCTGCTGCCGATTGTGCTGCAGGATGCGACAATCGTTTCCAGGAAGATGGAAGAACGCTGGTACTATGAAATCACCATTCAATATGAGCCAGCCAATGAGCGGATAAACATCAGAAACTAATTTCCCATGGCAGCACAGCTGAAAATAGTGATCGGAGGGGTGCAGGCGGATAATCCGGACACCGAAGATTCACCGGTGCAGATATCCTACAACCTGGAAGATGAACAGGATTCGCAGCTGAAAAGCTCAGCCATGGCCTTCGATATCGAATTTCCGGCCACGGTAAACAATGATCAGCTCTTTAATACCTTCCGGATCCCGGGTATCCTGGATCTGACCAGCGACGGCTACTACCGGAAGAGCCGCACGGCCATGATCCGGGTGGACGATTACATGATCATGGCCGGCCGGGCCATCCTGCAGAGCGGGGCGAGCGGCACACAGAAGCCAGACCGGTACCTGGTGAACTTTTACGGCGACAACGGGGACTGGATCACCGAAATGCAGGATCTGACCCTATACGATTGCCTGCCTACCATCACGCACCTGTTTACCGTGCAGCAGGTGGAAGAAAGCTGGTTCTATGATGGTACCAACCAGAATCAGACGCACGTTTATGCCCCGGTGCGCTACACCCAGCCCTTCGATGATTCGGATACCAACATCAATATCCTGCAGATCCGGCCGTCCCTGATGCTCTACTGGATGCTGAACAGGGCATTCGCAAAATTCGGGTACCAGATTCAGAGCAGCTTCATGGATACACCGATGTTCCGACGGCTGGTAATGCCCTGGACATGGGGCAATTTTCTGGGCATAAACAGCAAACTGGCCGATCTGCTGCAGTTTAAGGCCACCGGGCCCAATGATGGCAATATCTACCGGTTCAGCTATGCTGAAAACCCAGGCGGCACCGGTCACGGGGGCGGGGCTGTGATCAAGCCGGGTGAAGGGCAACTGGAAGCCAATTTCACCCTGCGCAATACGGCACAGCCGGATGGCTTCGACAATTTCGGGGTGTATTCTTACAATGAAGGCACCGGTATGTGGAGCTGGACATACAAGGAAACCGGGGGTAAGTTCGGCAAGATCACCGCATACTTCGGCTTCACAGCTTACGGCCAGGTAACGGCATCTTTTGGAGGCACGGCCGACATGCACATGGACATTTTCAAGAATGGCGCGAACGTGCAGACCATTACGCTGTATAGTATTTCCAGCGGGGGTACCACCACAAACACCGACGGAGATAGCACGGTAGGAAAACAGTTCAATTTTTCCGTTTCCGGACTGCAGGTAAATGACGTAGTAAGCATCCAGCTGCGCTACGGCTACTTTAAGTCCCAACTGGGAGCCGTTGACTTGGTGCTGAATGCTTATTTCCCAGGCGCACCCGTATGGAACAGCGTTTTCCAGCTCTTCCGGATATCAATTGAGCCGGGCGGCACCGTGGACTGGAAGAATTTCGAGCAGTTCAAGGATTACAAGTTCCTGGATCTGCTGCGCGGCACCCTGGACTGCTTCGATCTGATTCCCGCCACCGATCCGATCGCCAAAATCGTAAAGTTTGAGCCCGCGCACGGCTATTCCCTGGCCGGGGCCAGCAACCCTGGCTATTTCAGCACCAACCGGCTGGACTGGACGGCAAAACTGGACGTTTCGCAGCTGGCCGAAGTAGTTTCGTTCAACGATCGGGAACGGGATTACCTGTTCCAGATGAAGGAAGACGCGAGCGATGGCGGCGTGACCGTTTTGGATAAACGCTTCGGAAATAACACGTCGGCCGCCAAATATCGCTTCAGTAACCGCTTCAAAGAGGGTGTCGACACCTTCGAAAACCGGTTTTTCAGCCCTGTAGCGCACTACAAAATGACCCAATGGAGCACTTTAACGGCGGCTGGTGGCGGTTTATCCTTCGGTATTGTGCCTCAAATCGTGGCTATTGTCGCTGAAAATATCAGCAGCACCAGCAGCAATGAATCGGAAATGGTCTTCCAGCCGAAGCTGTGCTACTATGAAGGCTTCATCGACAACCAAAGCGGCACCAATAAACGGGGCATTTTCAAGTTTAACGGGCACGTATACCCGAATTACCCCTACATGTTTGCCACCGACTACTTCGCGGGCGGTGAAAACAAGATCGTGCTTACCTACAATGATCAGCGGATCGGGAATGTGGTAGCACCGGGCCTGCTTCGCCGGTTTTTTCTGCCCAGGCTGGCCATCATGGATAACGGTGTGCGATATAAGCCCTTCATGATGCTCAACAACAATGATGTGCGCAACTGGGAGCACCGGGAACGCATCATTATCGGCAACAGCCTGTATCTGCTGACAAACATCGACCGGTACGATCCGATCACCCGGCTTTCCGTGCAATGCCTGTTCTGGAAGTGGGTACCGGTGGAGCAAAAGCACGCGGATGCCGTCTATCCGTCGAATGCTTCCGTCCTGGGCACGCTGAACCCGGTGCCTTCGCCGGATATCAGCTACCAGCCCATGTTCATCCTTTCTACTGACCTGCCTAAACCGCAATAGTATGGCTGACAAGATCGAAAAAATCTATGTGATACGGGCCGAAGGATCCGGCGCGGTGATCAAAGACCTGCGCACGATCAATCAACTGTACAAGGATCTTCGCAAGTCAGCTGCAGAGCTGGAAGCGGCGCGGCGCAATACGCAGGATCCTGGTGAATTTGCCCGGCTCACGGCCGAATTGCAGAAGGTGGCGGCTGCAGAACAGGAGTTGGTAACGATCAACCAGGGGCGGCTGGCCGCTGCCAGGCAGGAAATCCAGACCAATAACCAGCTGCTGGGTACTTATGATCAGCTGGCCAGTGCCATCCAGAACGTCAACGGGGCCGGGGAAGGCGGTGGAGCTGCTGCAGCTATCGATGCGGTGAGCACGGCCCAGGTGCAGATGGCAGAAAGTACCGCGGCTGGGACGGCGGCCATCCAGCAGCAGACGGCTGCGCTGGCCGGGCAGGCCAACGCGGAAAACCAGGTATCGGCTGCGATCGCGGCCGGCCACACGGTGGAACAGCAGGCCATTGCCGATACCATGACGCAGGAGGAAGCCCAGGCGGCCCTGAATGCGGAGTATGAACGTACCAAGGCAGAGGCTGCAGAGGCGCAGGCGGTAACCAACGAAATGGCGGCCGCCACCCAGGGTGCCGCGGTGGCTAACGTGGAAGCGGCGGATTCGTTTGTGGCCGTGTCCGGACAAGTGGCCCTGCTAAAGACCCAGCTGTCCGAAAATAAAGCGCAGATGGATCTGCTCAATGCGCAGTTTGAAGCGGGGACTGTCACCGGTCAGCAGTACCAGGAGCAAATGGGTGGGCTGATTGAAACGGAACGCATGCTGCAGGCAGAACTCAAAGATGCCAATCAGCAGCTTTCCTTCCAGATCCAGGAAGAGCGCGTAAGCATTCAAAGCATCAATGCCCTTCGCCTGGCTAATAAGCAGCTCACAGCTGAACGCAATGCGCTGAATCTGGAAACTGCAGAAGGGCAGGAACGGCTGGCCGTGCTCAATGCCACCATCAATGCGAATAACGAGCTGATCAAAAAAAGTGTTGATCTCTACACCAAGCAGAAGATCAATATCGGGAACTATCCCACCATGGCAGCAGAGCTGAAGGCGGTGAAGCTGGAAATGGAGGCCCTGTACCAGGCCGGCCAGAAGGATTCTGTGATGTTCCAGCAGCTTTCCGCCCGGGCGCAGGCCTTGACGGTTTCCATGGGTGAGGTGACGGCGGCCACCAAGGCGGCCACCGTAAGCCAGAACGCCATGGTACAGGGATTTCAGAAAGGTTTTGGGATCATCAGGCAGGTGGCCTACATTCTGCCTGGTCTGGGCATCGCCGGGATCATCGGATTTATCACCGATGCCCTGGTAAAAGGCGGGAAGGCCTTCATCGAATGGGCGACCGATGCTAAGGAAGCAGCTGCAGCTGCAGAGAAACTGAAAAAAGAGCAGGAAGAGCTGGCCAAGACGCAAACGGATGTATCCCATGCCCAGGCTGAAGCCGTGGGTACCCTGGATGTGCTCTATGCAAAAATGCAGGATCTAACGCTAAGCCAGGAAGACCGCAATGCTGCAGTAAAGGAAATTCAAAAGCTCTATCCTGAATACTTCAAGAATTTCAGTGCTGAAGCCATCATGGCCGGGCAGGCAGCCGATCAATACATACGCTTACGGGATGCCCTGGTGGCCAAAGCAGCTGTGCAGGTGTTCCAGGATAAGTATAACAAGGCCCTGGGCGATGAAATCGATCTGACTGAAAAGCTGCAACAGAAGCAAAAAGAGTTGGCCGCCATTCCCAATCAGTCCCGCTTCGAAAATGGCCCGGGCAAAACCACCACCTTCGTCCAGGGATCAGCGGCTTCAGATGCGAAAGCCGTGGAAGTAAACACCGAAATCCGGGATCTGCAAAGCCAGATCAATGAACTGGGACGCACCCGGCTGGGCTATTTGACCAAGATCGAGGAACTGAGCACGTCCAATCTGAAGCTGCTGGATAAGGAGAAAACGACCCGGACGCATACCAACAAGATCGTAAACGATGAGCTGAAGGGTACCACCGCGCTGGCCAAGGCTACTGCAGCCCTGCGTGATCAGCAGGTGCAGGAAGACGTGGAAGCAAACCAGGCCATTTTCGAGAATGACCAGGAAAGCCTGGATGCGCGGCTGCTGGCTTACGAGAATTACTACAATGACAAGATCCTGCAGGCCGAAATCGCGCGGGATAAGGAAATTGCCCTTAACCAGGCACTGATCGATGATATCGATAAGCAGCTCAGGGATGGAAAGAAGCGCACGGCCGAAGAAATCCAGTCCCTGAACGATCAGCGGGCCGCGGCCCTGATCAACATCCAGGCGGCCCGGCAACGGCTGGCTGCTGGGAATGAGAAACTGGCTGCAGATCGGCTGAAGGATACCAAAGCCATCATCACTTCCGAAGTTCAGCAGCTGCTGGATGAAATCCCCGCCATCAAGGATGCGGAAACGAAGAAAGGGAATGCCCGCCTGGACGCCCTGGTGGCTTCTTACGAGAAGGGCGAAATTACCATCAAGGAATTCAAGAAACGGGAAAAACAGATCGCCCAGGAAACGTCCCTGGCAGAGCTGGAAGCCGTAAAAACATTCCTGGAAGGTCAGATCCAGGCCTATCAGGCTATCGGGCAAAGTGCCGATCAGTTCCAGAAATCGCTGGATACGATCAACCAGGCTATCAGTAAGCTGAAGGGCCAGATAAAGGCCAATGTCGATGAGACGGAATTCAACTGGAAGACCTTCTGGGAAAAGATGGAGGGCGAAGCGATCAGTGCCATCGACACGATCGCAAAAGGCTGGGTGGCCGGTCGCCAAAAGCAGCTGGATAAGGAAAACGAGCTGGCCCAGACCAACCTGGAAAATGAAAAGCAGATTCGCCTGAGTGCTGCACGTACCGCTGATGAGAAACTGGCCATAGAGGCGGAATACAACCAGAAGCAGGAGCAGCTTCAAAGGGAACAGTTTGAGAAAAATAAAAAGCTGGCAGAAGCCCAGCTGGCCATCGAATTTGCTGTGGCTTCCATGCGTGCTATTTCTGCAGCATTCTACAAGGGTGAAGGCTGGATCGGAGCCCTGGCCGCTGAAGCCCTGGTGGCTTTAGAGTATGCGGCGAAGCTGGCCGTGCTGGAAGCTTCACATTTCGGCGAAGGTGGTGAAGTGCCCACCGATGGCGGCCAGTTTAAGGGCCGGCCGCACGCCACCGGTGGTACCGATTTCTACTTTAAGGGCAGGCAGTTCAATGCAGAGGCTGATGAGCTGGCCATCCTGAACAAGAAATCCAGCCGTTCCGGTGTTCGGTACCACGTATCCGGAACCACAAAACAGATCGCTTCTGCGCTCAATGCCGTAGGTGGCGGCGTGAACTTCGCACCGGGCGCGAAACTGGGCCGTTTCGAATATGGTGGATCCCTGGGCAGCTCACTGCCAGCCCCGTATTTTGTGCCGTCCGGCGGGCTGGATCAGCAGGCCCTGAGCAGCTTTATGTCCACCGTGGGCGAAGGCTTTGCTGCAGTAAACACTCGCTTTGACAAACTGCAGGTGGTGGTGGATCCGAAGGCTGTGCAGAATGCAAACGACCGGCAAAGTAAATACGCTAAAATGGGCCAGCTATGAGTGAAGGGAAAGCACCGCGCATAGATCTGATCATTGCAAATCCTGAGCTGCGCAAACAACTGCAGGAACTGGCCGTGGTTGACCTGGAAAAGTTCCTGCAGAAGTGCAATATCGACCAGGTGCAGATCTTCATCTGTGCAGAGCTGGAAAAATCAAGATCGCACCAGGCCATTGTCAATTCCCTGGCCAGGCACGGCGTGCAGATTGCACGTTCATCGGTCGGTGAACGCTGCAAGAAGTGCCCATAATTTCCGGGCAGGATCCGTTTTTGCCTGCGTAAACACACTTAGTGCCTTCTGAAAATTTGCTGGAAGCATCCAGCTATGAAGAAGTTTCAGATCGCCATCCGCAACGAAATACAAGCCGGGCAAACGCTTGAACTGTATTTCCTGGATGAGATCTATGATTCTTTCGATTGGGAAACATGGACGATCGTTTCCCTGGTGCAGGATGTGATCAACAAGGTGAACGCAGCGAAGCCTAAAAAGATCGTTGCGTACATCAATTCCGAAGGTGGCAGCTGTGATATCGGGCTGGCCATCTATTCCTACCTGAAATACCTGAATGTCGAGATCGAAACGCGCACCCTGGCTTTCGCCGGATCCATTGCGTCCGTGATCGCACAGGCAGGATCACCAGGTAAGCGTTATATCGCAAAAGCGGGCTTCATGGCTATTCACAAGGCGTGGGGCTACGGCATGGGGAATTCCGATGATCTGCGCAATGCGGCCAACATCATCGATTCCTACACCAGTACAATCGTGGGCGTGTATGCCGATCAGACCGGAAAGAAGCCGGAAGAAATCGCTGCGCTGATCGAAGACGGCGACTACTGGATGACCGGCGAAGAATGCGTGGCCCAGGGCTTCGCTGATGCCACATTCGATGAAGTGCCGGAAGGCTTCGATATCGTCAATCATATCCAGAACCTGGATGAGCATTACGGCAATCTGCCCGACGAATTGAAAAAGTGTTTACCACCAGCGAAGGCTGGATCCAATAACCATCAAAATCTTTCGGAAATGACCTGGAAAGAACGCATGACGGCCTTCGCTGCATCCTTCGGCAAAAAGAAAATTGACACGAAGGCCGAAAACCTGGCTGAAGAAATCTGTAACCAGATGGCAGAGCCTATGGAAGAGCTGCTGAAGGGAATGGATGAAGATTTCACCGAAAAGCTGAACGGCGTGAAGGCCGACACGGAAAAATCCGTGAAGGAATCCATGAAAGCCGACATGGACAAGCTCACCGAAGCGAACGCAGGCCTGCAGAAAAAGATCGAAGATCTCACGGGCCAGAATGAAAAGCTGGTGGGTGAATTATCTGATCTGAAGGGCAGCAGCTCAGCAGGTGGTGCAAAGAACGATGACGGCGGCCCTAAACCGATCGGATACGGCGTGAAGATGAAAGCTGAATCCAACTAAAAATCCCTTCTGAAGCGGATTTCCTCACACAGATTTTTCTTACCCATCACCATAAAAATTTCAAGCTGTGCAAGCAATCGATAACAGTGGAATCATTGGCTACAACGCCAATTTCGCATATCCAGGCTTCAAACCGGCCATGACTTATGCCTGGGACATGACGCTGAAAACCGTCACCGTGGATACGGAAAACATGACGCTTCCGGATGTGGACGGCATGGCTGGCAAGTTCACAGCAAACATCCAGGTGCACGACAACTACGGGAATACGGCCTACGGGCACATTAACCCGCTTGTAGGTGTTGGTTCCGGTACCACCGTTGACGTATCTGGATTGGAGCCAAACAAAGGCCTGAACGTCACCACTACGATCGTGGCGAATATCGGATGGAGTGCCACCGGTTCCGCTTTCGATATCGTGGGCGGTGCCACCGGTGCCGTTCCTGTGGGCAACCTGCAGGATTGGAACATCGCCGATGAACCAGCGAACGCGGATGATTCACTGATCAGTTAGCAGCTGACCGGCAACCGGATTTTTCTTTTCGATCACCCAAAAATTTCATCAAAGTGTTTGAAACTTTTGTAATCCCAGCACTGGCCTTTCACCTGGCAGTAATCGCACCGGCATTCGAAGATTTAGTGCCCACCACCGGCCAGTTCCACGGGGTACTGAATGAATTCACGCTGATGGATAACGTGGCCACGAAAGCCCCGATCATCAACATCAAGCGCAATCGCAAGCTGCTGCAACGCCGCGATGCGTCTTGTGATCTCAACTACAAAAAGCTGATGGGTGCTACCCAGCGCATCATCGCTACCGAAGAGCTGTATGCAGCCACGCAGCACTGCGCGAACGGCTTCTACCAGGGCAGCCTGAAAGATTGGCGCAACGGGGATCCGCTCTTCGGCAATAAGATCCTTCCTTTCTTCCAGGAAGCGACCGTCACAGACCTGGCTTCTAATTCCTACTTCGGCGATGTGCAACGCATCGAAACCGCTGCGCAGGAATGGAGCACGACCAAGTTTGACGGGATTTTCAAATGGTGCACCACCTACCTGGCTGCAGGTGTGATTCCGGCCGCGCAATCCTTCGCCATGCCAGTGGCTGATATGCGGGCCAATCCGGCCACGGCGTATTCGGTCATCAAGCAACTGTACGATAAGCAGCCCATGCTGATGAAGAACCTGCCTGCAGGCGAAAAGGCGTTCTATGTTTCTTCCCCGATCGATGACGGGTACAAGCAGTATCTGCGCGGCCTGGGCGAAGAAAGCAGCTACATCGTGGAGCTGTACGCGAACGGGGTGAAGGTGTCTTCCTACGAAGGGATCCCGATCTATGCGGATCCGATCTGGGAGCCGATCCTGTTTGAAATCTATGGCGCGGATAAAAACGCAGCCATCCTGACCATCCGGGGCAACCTGGTATTTGCCACCGATTCGAAGTACGGCGAAGGGCCGGAACTGAATGAAGCCCTGATGGTGTGGTATGAGCGCAAGGATCTTTCCTGGTACTTCCAGCAGTTCATCAAGGCAGGGACGCAGATCGCGCTGCCTGAATACGTGGTGTTCAGCTTGCCGGCGTAGCAGACGCGGCTTTCGGGCGCATGGGTGCCCGTTTTATCGTTCATCCCTACAACTTCATCAAAATGCTTTGCATCACGTTAAAAGGCCTGAATCAGCTTTGCACCGGTGTATCTGGTGGGATGATCCGGTGCTGGATTTTCGATCCGCTTGATTTCGATTGGACGCAGGCACCGGCCGTGGCTGGTGTAGCGCAGGTTTATACGGCCGTAGCCCTGGTGGCAACCGCCACGACGGGCAAGATGTACCGGATCAACTTCACGGAAAAAACCGGGAAATGGTCATACACACAGAGCCGTAACGGCTGCAGCGTGAAGTATGAACATCAGATCGAATTTGCCCTTCCGGATCTGAACCAGGAGATCACCACCTGGAACCAGGTGGTTGACGCGGCCGGATGCTGCTGCGGCCTGGGCGTCGTGATCCAGCTGAATACAGCCCGGATATTCGTGGCCGGGGAAAAGGTAGTGAATGCTGCAGCCATCGAAGTGCCGATGAAGGTGGTGCAGGATGGCAGCACAGGCGATTCCGGAACGAACCTGGACGATCCGAACCAGCAGCTAACCATCCTGAAGGGTGACTATGGCCGAAGCCTGTACGAGTACACCGGTGGGGCTCAGAGTATCATCAACCTGGAATAAGGGCACCGGTTCATCAACTGAATTCCATGGCCAGCTTTTCACCGGGCTGGCCTTCTTTTTCGAATCCATCATTTTCAAAAACTTCTACCATGATCGAAGTAAAACTGACCGCGAAAGGCAAGGCCTTCAAAGTAGGATTCAAAGGTGCAGACGGGAAAAGTTCTGCTGTTCCGCTGGGTGAGCGGAGCCAGGAGGATCTGAAAACCTTCCTGATCATCGCCCATCGGAGCCGTGCGGATTACGTGGCCCTGTTTGACAATCCACCCAGCCTTCAGGATCTGCTGAAGGAACAGGCATATGCTAAACTGAAGGCAGGCCCTGACGCTGGCGTGTACACGACCAACCCGGCCCAGCTGCCCGAAGGCGTGCCCGCGAAGGTGGCCGCACCGGAAGTTCCTGCAGCTGCAGCTGAAGAGGCTGCACCGAAAGCCAGCACAGCAGCCCCGGAAAGCCCTGCGCAGGAATCAGGTAAAGCACCCACCAAAAGCTAAATCATGGCAGCCGGGAAATCACCAGCAGTAGCACGCCGGAACGGCGGCCGGGGCGTTCCCGCATCACCTGCAGCCCAAAAGCAGCAGCCGGTGCGGGATACGCACCGGGATGATGATGACGAAGGCGTGCACAACAAGATCAAACTGAATCCGGAAAACCCCATTCCTTTCGAGGTGGGCGGCCAGGCATTTACCATGCTGGCCGGGCAGCAATACATGCCATTTTTCCAGCCAGACGATCGCTTTGCGGCCACACTGCTGGAAGCCCGGCTGCTTTCTCCCACCCATAATGCCTGCGTGAACACCAAGAACCTGTACCTGGTAGGGAATGGGATCCGGATCACCAACCTGCAGCAGGGACAAACTGCAGATCCGGCCTGGCTGGATTTCGTGAAGAAAGCGAACAATCGCCGCGAATCCCTGAACCGGGTTTTCTTCCGGGGCTTCGATGCCTTCCAGACCTTCGGCAATACACCCTATGAAGTGGTGATCGGTGAAACAGCCGGTAAACGCTTCATGTACATGTACCAGCTGAACTTCCTGGATTGTCGCCTGGCACCACCGAACGAAACCACCGGCGAATATGAATTTCTGCTGGTGTCCAAAAGGTTTCGGCAAAAAGGCATCATCACCAGCCTGGACACCGTAAAGACGATCCCGATTTACAAGACTGATCGCGCGGATCAGAAGGCCAACTGGCTGAAGGATGGCAAGGTGCAGCGCACGATCATCTTTGTAAAGAACGAGATTTCAGGTTATGATTCCTATGGGCTGCCTTCATCGGCGGCTTCGCTCATTTACCAGGTGATCGAATATTCGGGCGGCCGGTTCAACCTGGACAACCTGGATAATAACATGGTGATCGGCACGGCCATTTTCCTGAAGGGTGGGGTAACGCAGGCTGAAGCCGACCGCATCGGATCTACCATGGTACGCCGGCACACCGGTAAGGGCCGGGTGGGCCGCACGGCGGTATTTGCTTCGGAAAACGGTATCGAGGACGTGCACCACGTGGAAATGAACGTGAACAAGGAAGGGAGCTATTCGGAGCTGAACAGCATTTGTGAATCGAAGATCATCATGGCCGACGACTGGGATGCGATCCTGGCAGGCCTGAAGCACGAATCTTCCCTGGGCAAGGGCGGCGGATATCTGAAGGAAGTCTATGAACAGAAGCTGAAGGCGGTGATCATCCCCACGCAGAATCACATGCTGGAACAGGTGATGCCCACCATCGTGGAGATCGCGAAGGATTGGCTGCAGAGCGATTGGAGCAGCTATCAGTTCGGCTTTGAGCCCATCCAGATCGACAATAAGACCAGCGAGGTTTCCACCACCGTGAACGGATTGGAAGCATTCCTGGATATCGTGGCCCTGGTGGCCACCGGTGCCTATCCGCTGACTGCAGCCATCAAGCTGGTCAGCAGCTGCTATGGAATCAGTGAACAGGAAGCACAGGAACGACTGGGAGAAATTAAAATCGTAGGAACCAATGTACGCACTAAATCTAACGGGCAAAGCGGTTCTGATAACACCGCCGGAAGTGCTGAAAAAAACAGCAACAAATAACAACCTGGACAGTGGAAAGCTGCTTCCTGCTATCGAGATCGCAGAGCTGCGTTTCATCCAGGATCCCACCGTGCTGGGCTTCGATTTTTACAGCCAGCTGGCTACTGAAAAGAACCGGACTGTTACTGTAGATAACATTGCAGATCTGCAGGCGAAATTCAACGCGCAGCCAGGTAATACCGTACAGCTGAAAGTGGGGGATGTGGTGAATGCCGCTGAATTCCTGAGCCCGGCAAACCTCACACTTTGGTATAACGTGCTCTGGAAGTATGACGCGGAATGCGTGCACTACATGGCACTGACCGAAAACTACTCTGATTTTTCATCTTCTGGTATCCAGAAGAACAACCCGATCGCTTCAGCCGTAGCATCGACTTCGGCCGAAAGCGTAGGTATATCGCTGGCTGATCTGAAATATCTTAAGAATAGCTGGCTGCAGGAACGTATCGAGCCGCTGCGCATGGCCCTGATGGGCTGGCTACGGGCGAACAGCGGCCATTATCCGGGGTGGGGATGCGGAGAGCCGGAAAAGAACAGCCCCTATGTGGATCTGGGTATCTACCGCGATCAGGATTACGGGGGCTGTGGATGTGATTACAGGGGAAACAACCCATCCAGGAGCCGGGGCATGGCCGGAAGATCTTCTAACTGCTGTGGTGACGGCGACAATTATAACGGATGGTGAAGCTCAAACATATTTTGATCGGGTGGGGTAAGCATTGGGGCATCCTGCCAGTTTCGGAAGCCGAAAAAAAGCTATCCGGGCTTCGGCTTTCCATCTGCGCGGGGTGCCCCTATCACAAGGTATCCAGGGTGCTGGAACTGCTGGAAGGCGGGCAGGCTGAATACGTGGATACGATCTACTGCACCGTGTGCAAGTGCCCTGCAGCTTCAAAGACGATCGTGGTAGGGGAGCATTGCCCGGATAAGAGGTGGTGAACATTAACCCTTTCAATTTTTTACAATGATTCGGGTGATACTGGAAAACATCGGCGGGGGTTTCTTCACGATCAACGGCGTGCAGTACGTGAAAAGTGAAGTGATGTTTTTTCCCTGCTGGCCCGATTCCGAAAAGATCAACATACAGCAGTATCATGCGGAACTGCTCTATGGCCTGGTGCACTACAGTGAAGTGAAGCTGGCAGATGGTACTTTATTTGGAAGCACCGAAGAAATCCTGGAATGGGCCGATACCAATGCCTTCGGTGGTGGTGGTGGTGGTTCAAAGGTGTTCGATTCCAGTGGTGATTTTCCGAATCCGGGAAAGGAAGGTATTCTATACATCGATTCCAGTGATGATTCCATGTGGTACTGGGATGGAACCCAGTATGTGCAGTTTGCCAGCGTGAAGCAGTTTGCCAACTTTTCGGGCTTCCCGGCCACCGGAAATCCGGGCTTTTTATACATTGATCGGGCCGGGCTGGCCAGCTATTACTGGAACGGCAGCACATATATCCAGCTTTCCGGCCCGGGCACGTTCATCCGAAACCAGAATGTGCTGGCACAGGCCGGGAACTTCTGGATTAATGGCACAGGTGGGCTGAAGCAGCTGCTGCTAGACCCGGCAAACACCGGGATGAACATCAGCACCGATGGCCTGCAGCTGATACTGGATTTCTGGACTGCCAGCCGGGGCATTTCCTTCCGGGCCGGTGGGGCAGAAGCTGCTTCGATGTTCCGGGATGCAGCTGGCCAATCATCCATGCTGACATTCCCCGGGGAATTCAGGCTGGCACGTGCGAATCCGGTGGGCACCGGTGGCAATAACTGGGGTACCCTGAACCTGTATGGTGGTGCAAATCCAGCCGGGTGGCAGCAGATCAGGCTGGCCGGTTATAATGTAACACTGGCACAGGAACAGCGGTGGAGTTTAGCCCATAAGATCGTGCTGTATCATCCAAATACCGGGGGTGCAGGTGATCAGGATACCGTTCCCGGGGTGGGCATTGGTTCATCTGATACACGGATGCACTTTTCGGTGCCTAATGCTTCGGGTGGCTTCATGTTCTTTGCCGGATTGAATGTGCTTCCCTTCTGGATTGGCGGGGATGGCCAGATCATCGCAGGAACACAGGCCGGGAACGGTGCCCGGCTGCAGGTGCAGGGTGGTGTTCTTTCACTGGCTGCAGCCACTTCGGATTTTGCGGTGATCAATGGGGGCATGTGGTACCGTTCTGATACCCAAAAATTCAGGGGTGGCATCAATGGTATCCCCACCAATTTCCTAACAGAATCATCTTCTGGCAGCGTGCTGATCGTGGATAATCAGCACCCGGAAGCCACGGATAACCGTACCGGTATCAGTAAAACATCCGTTACACGGCCATGGGCCACCATTAATGCAGCTGTGCAGGCTGCAGGTGGAATGATCGTATGCGTTATGCCGGGAACATACGCTGAAAATATTGCCAGTTCCGGTGCTTCCATCCGGCTGGTAATGTATCCGAATGCGGTGATCAGTGGAAACATCGCAGTTTATGGAAACGGTGATCTTTCCATTTTCGGGATGTCTGAAGTGGTGGTGGATAGTTCCCGCACAGTGGGCACCGCGCAGATTTACACGAATCAGCCAGCTGGAATTTTAGGCCCCTTCGGAATGGAAGTGGGTGGAATTCATACGGATGTAGGGAATGTTTACCTGCGGAATGTGATCGCCACCAATTCAAACACAGCGTGCTGTGTGAGTGCCCGGAATAATTTCAGCTTTATAGGCAGCCGGATAATCGCAAACGGGCCATGTGGTACCTATCAGCAGGGCTTCGATGCTCAAATCATCACAGATTCATTCCTGCTTTCCAGAAATAGCTATGCCGTGCCCCTGAATGGTTCGATACAGATTTGCCGAAGAACAACGGCCATAAGTCTTTCAGCAGCCGGATACACGGATGCTTTCATCACCGGTGGGCTGCCTCAAATAGTGGAAGACTGCAAAATATATTCCCAGAATGGCCGGGGCTTTTACGGTGATGCCGAAGTGGGAAGAAGTGCAGTGAAACCCTTCATGATCAAGGGCTGCCAGTTTAACACCTTCAAAGAAGCGTTCCGCTTTATCGGGGATGGCAATGGTGAAGGTTCTGAAGTAGTTGATCAGGTTTACATCATCACCGGTAATACCATCAATGTGCGGGATGCAGCCACGGTAAATGCTTTCCTTCTTCATCAAAGAGCGGTGGCCCACACAAATGCGCCTATCGTAATGGATAACAGGTATAACAAAGCATCATTTGATGTGGCGGTACCGGATGGCAATTACGGGGCACCCCTTGCAAACGTGGTGGCCAATAACGTGGGCAGCCTGGCTTTTCCCGCTCAATATCCTTGGATTTTCAACCCTGCTGATATTTAATAAAAACATTATGGCACGTTTAGTTTTCTTCAGGTATACCGATAACGGCTATGTAGGCGATGATAATGGCCTGCTGGTAGGCACCGGATGGAGCGATTCCTACGGGAATGGATTCCGGGCCATCATTTTCCTTCCGGATCTCTCAGAGCTGAAATATGAACGCAGCGTTCAGTTTATCTACGATGTGGAAGTGCTTCCGGAAGGCCAACCCGCTTATATCCATTCCGATACCAGGACGCTGGTACTCAGTAATGATGTGCTGGTGATCTATGACCCGGCCAGCGCGGTACTGTCCAAGCTACTGGGCAGGCAGGCACCCAGGGAAGAGCCAGTACCGGAGGGATCTATTGGCCAGCTGGATCTGTTCATCGGGCTGTATTTCAAGGGCACGATACCGCCCCCGGCCACCGGCCTTCCACCCATTTACGAGTGGTTAACAGATCTGATTATCCAGGCAGAAAACCCGGAACCACCGGTTAAATCCGCAAAAAAATGAAGCTCACCTGCTGCCTTCTGCTGATCTGGCTGCTGGGCTGCAGCTGCAGTCCTGGAAAAAGAATTACAAAGGGGCCCGTAACTGGCCAGGACAGCGCCCGGAAGCTGCATACAGAACACAAAGTACGTGTGTCCGGATCCCTGCAGTGGGAGCATAGCAGGACGGTGGATATGAATAAAAAGTAAAGATTTTTGGATTCGCGCTTGCCGATCGGGTGATATCTTTAAGGGTGTAATTCTGCCAGGTGTTTGCCTACTGGAATGAACCTTAACAAAGCATCCCAGGCAACACTAAAAGCCCCGCTGATGTAAATCACCGGGGCTTTCTCAAAATGTCAACCCTTTTATCTAGCCGATGATCGTTGTGCCGATCGCAAAAACCCGGGGTGCACCCCGGGTTTTTTGTTGTATATTTGGCGTGCCTTCGGGCAA
>Ga0315910_10000863_pt1 | contig 28814 bp, 14 predicted proteins | sample EdamamesoilMG_FD_204470 | JGI IMG/M metagenome (GOLD analysis project Ga0315910, IMG submission 204470) | Garden soil microbial communities collected in Santa Monica, California, United States - Edamame soil | ecosystem: Environmental > Terrestrial > Soil > Garden | place: USA: California... | reverse complement strand
GAGGAGCAGGCCGAGGCTGCGCTCTCGACGGTGGATTCGGAGTTCGGCCGCACCACGGACCCGGTGCGCATGTACATGCGCGAGATGGGCTCGGTCGAGCTGCTCACGCGCGAAGGCGAAATCGAGATCGCCAAGCGCATCGAGGACGGCCTGCGCCACATGATCCAGGCGATCAGCGCCTGCCCGACCACGGTGCAGGAAGTCCTCATCCTCGCCGAGAAAGTGGAAAAGGACGAAGCGCGCATCGACGAGGTCGTCGACGGGCTGATCGATCCGAACGCGAAGGAAGAGTTCCAGCCGAAGAAGGCGGCGCCCGTCACCGAAGAGGAAGAGGAAGCCGAGATCGAGGAAGACGAGGGGATCTCGGAGGAAGAAGAGAACGCCGCGCAGACCGCGAGCCTGCTCAAGCTCAAGGGCGAGGCGCTCGAGAAGTTCGCGCGCATCCGCCGGCTGTTCGAGAAGCTGAAGAAGGCGCTGGAGAACAAGGGCTCGCGCGACAAGGACTACCTCAAGGTGCGCGACCAGATCACCGCCGAACTGATGACCATCCGCTTCACCGCGCGCACGGTCGAGCGGCTGTGCGACAGCGTGCGCAGTCTGGTCGAGGAAATCCGCTCGCACGAGCGCAAGATCCAGGACATCCTCGTCAACAAGGCGAACATGCCGCGCCAGCACTTCATCAAGGTCTACGCCGGCGCCGAAGGCTCCAAGCGCTGGCTGACCGCGGAGCTGAACGCCGGCCACGCTTGGAGCGAGGCGCTGATCCGCCTCGAGCCCTCGGTGCTGGAACTCCTCGGCAACATCCAGGGCGTGCAGCACAAGATCGGCATCTCGATCAAGGACCTGAAGGACATCAACAAGCAGATGTCCACCGGCGAAGCGAAGGCGCGCCGCGCCAAGCGCGAGATGACCGAGGCCAACCTGCGCCTGGTGATCTCGATCGCCAAGAAATACACCAACCGCGGCCTGCAGTTCCTGGATCTCATCCAGGAAGGCAACATCGGCCTGATGAAGGCGGTGGACAAGTTCGAATACCGCCGCGGCTACAAGTTTTCGACCTACGCGACCTGGTGGATCCGGCAGGCCATCACGCGCTCGATCGCCGACCAGGCGCGCACCATCCGCATCCCGGTGCACATGATCGAGACCATCAACAAGATGAACCGCATCTCTCGCCAGATCCTGCAGGAGACGGGCTCGGAGCCCGATCCGGCGACGCTCGCGCTCAAGATGGAGATGCCCGAGGAGAAGATCCGCAAGATCCTGAAGATCTCGAAGGAACCGATCTCGATGGAGACGCCGATCGGCGACGACGACGACTCGCACCTCGGGGATTTCATCGAGGACCAGTCGACCATGGCGCCGGCGGACGCGGCCACCTACGCCAGCCTGCGCGATGTCACCAAGGAAGTCCTCGATACGCTGACGCCGCGCGAAGCAAAAGTTCTGCGCATGCGCTTCGGCATCGAGATGAGCACCGATCACACGCTCGAAGAGGTGGGCAAGCAGTTCGACGTCACGCGCGAGCGCATACGCCAGATCGAGGCCAAGGCGCTGAGGAAGCTGCGGCATCCCTCGCGCTCGGAACGGCTGAAGAGCTTCCTCGACCAGGAAGGCTAGGACAGGAGAATTCTCGGAGGGGCAGGGAGAGGAGTTGGGAACGAAAGGGCCGCCCGGGAAACCGCAGCGGCCCTTTCTGTTTGGAAAACGGGGACAGACCACGTTTTCTTTCTGTATGCTTCCCGTTGAAAACGTGGTCTGTCCCCGTTTTCCAGGGCCGGTAGCTCAGCTGGTCAGAGCAGGGGACTCATAATCCCTTGGTCGTTGGTTCGATTCCAACCCGGCCCACCACATCATTGCGCGGCGAGCGCTGACTATTGCACCACTTCCCAGCGGCCGTCGGGCGTCTTCGCGGCCACGAGCCTCGGTGGATAAGTGGCCGATAGCACGAATCCCGCGCACATCTGCATGTCCTCGCCTTTGAGCTTGGCGAATGAATTGCGATCAAACGGATAGAGCGCCCCGGATTTGCGCGCAACCACCACCGCGGCGCTTCCGGTCGTCGCGAACTCGAGCTCGGCGGCAACCGGCACCGGCACGCGCACGCCGGCCGCGTGCGCCTTTTCAAGGCATCCCATCTTGCGGATTTCCGCCACCTGCAATTCGGGCTTCGCCGCGAGGATCTTGTAAAGCGCATCGAAGTTCGGCTTGAATGCTTCGGCGCGGTCTTTCACGAGCGCCGCCAGTTTCTGCCTGTCCTCGTCGTTGAGTGCGTTGACGGCTGGATACTTGTGCCAAGGCAGTTCGGTCGCGAAGTCGCCGGCGAAATCCCGTTCGAGCACGGCCTTGCCCTGGCTCTTCTTCGTTTCCATGCCCTCGCCGCCGCGATTTGTCGAGCGGCCCTCGCTGCTTCGCACCTGGTCGGTGACTTCGTTCCATTGCAGGCGGGACTGATATGTGGCCTTCATGTCCGTCGGCACGAACTCGATCCGCAGCGTGTTCTTGCCCTTTCGGACCATGCCTCCGAGCGACTTCGCGGGCACCCAGACGGACGACGGAATCTCGCGATTGTCGAAGATCACCGGGACCTTGGTTTTTTTTACATCCTGTTCCGCAATCGGCACATTGTTGAGGAACACGTAGGCCTTGCCTGGGACTGTCTCCACGTGGGACTTGGCGATATCGCCCACGAACGGCGTGAACGAGACTTCGTAGTTGATGACCGCTGCCATTGCGCCGTGGGACAGCAGCGCAAGCAATGCGAGCAATGCGTTCTTCATGGTCTCCCCCCACGGTTGAACATGTCTCCACCGTAGTCGCCATGTCACGACACGGTTGACCGCTCGGCTGTGCGCAATTTCGCACGCAAGTAGTATTTTCCGCAACTCCGCTTGCGCCTGTGGAATAATCGATCCCAGCGTACGATGTGCAGGGGAGATGAAAATCGCGCCGCGATGTTATTGCGGCCCCCGGCATGGACATATAACTCAAGAAAAAATATGCGAACGTCTTTGAGTTCCGCGAAACGCCAGGCCGCGAGGACGCTCAAGGCGGCACTGCACGGGCTGGAAGGCCCCCTGCTCGCGCATCCGAACGCGCGCTTTCAGCAGGCGCCGGCGGACCTCGCGCGCAGTGTCTCGGGGTCTCAGATCAATGCGCGCGACGGGGTCAGGATCTGGCGCGAGGCGTCCGCGCGGGATCACAGGACTGTGCCGCATCCGGGCGTCGTCACCATCAGCGGCGCGGGTCTGATCGGCCACACCAAGCAAAACGGCGCGGAGCGCCGGAGCGTGCAGGCCATCGTCAACATCGCCGACAGTTCGGGGCGCCCGCTGTTGTTCCCGTTCAAGAAGCACTGGAACCTGAAAAGCTCCCTCAAGCATTTCGATCTTTTCTTCGCCGGGTCCGGAGAAAGCGCGCAGCGGAAAGTGGCGCTGCTGGGGAGTTCGCAGGTCAGCTTTTACCATTTCATGACCGAGGTCGTGGGGGACTGGTGGTTCCTCAAGCAGATCGGCTACTGCGAACGCGATTTTTCCGCGGTCGTCGTCCACGGGCAGAGAACTGCCTGGCAGGAAGAGATACTGCAGATGCTACGGATACCGGCGGAGAAGCGGCGTTATCACTTCGAGATGAAGGAGCGGAACGTCGACCTGGTGCTGCCCTATCGAACCAAGGGCGACGCGGTGTCCTTGCCGACCTGGATGTGCGAGGCGCTGCGCGGCGAGCTCGGTGCGGAGAATTCCGGCCGCGCCGGCGCCCGCAGGCTTTACTTGTCCAGAAAAAACGCGCCGCGACGGAAATTGATCAACGAAGCCGAGCTGACGACGCGGCTGAAGCGTCTGGGTTTCGAAATCCGGCTACCGGACGAAATGACCGTTGCCGAGCAGCGGGAGCTGCTGGGCTCCGCCCAGGTGGTGGTGGCGGAGCACGGCGCCGCATTGACGAATATCGTGTGGTGCCCGAAGAACGCGACGGTGATCGACATCCACTCTGCCGTCCCGGCAAATCCCTGTTTCAAGATTCTTGCCGACCAGCGCGGGCTGCGTTACATCCCCATCTTCGCGTCCCAACCCAAGCAGTCCGACCGGGACGACTGGAGAGCCGACGCGAACACGATCGAGACAGTCGTCGACACCGTTCAGGGCCTCTGAATCCGCGGCGAGCGGCCGCGAACAGCCGGGCTGCGGCGCTAGTCTTTCGCGGCGTCTTCGGCGCTCTTTTGCATCTGCTGGCTCGCCGCCTCGATTTTCTGCTTGGCCATGTCCAGCGTTTTCTTCGCCTGCTCCATTTCGCGGCGCTTGGCTTCGGCGACGGTCGCGGCGGTCGTAGCCGTTTCAACGCCGCAGGCGGCCAGGGCGGCGAGCGTGAGGAGTGTGAGGGCGGCGAGCAGTGATTTCATCGGCGCTCCGGGTCGAAGGTCGTCAAGATCCAAGCATAGACCAGAAGGCTGCGGCCGGGGCCGGCCGCGGCCGCTCATTGCCGCAGGAAGCGCGCAAGTTCCGAATGGTGGAGCGCGAATCCGCCCGCCTTGCCGCCCTCGGACAGGCTGGGCGAGCCGATGCCGATGACGAGTCCGTCGAGATAGAGCGGCCCGCCGTCGTTGCCGGAAGCGGCGTCCGACTGGATCGCCAGGACTTCGCGTCCGCCTGACGCGGGCGACGTCTTCACGCGCAGGATCGCGCCCACGACGCCGCGCGTGACGCTGAACGGGGCGCCGCTCGGGTGCCCAACGGCCCCCACCGCGCCGCCCGCGGCGATCGGGCCGGTCTGGAAGATGACGGGAATGCCGCGGCGGGTCACTTCGATCAGGCTCAGGTCGAGGGCCGGGTCCGACCGCACGACGCGGCCCTCCAGCTTCGTGCCGTCAAAGCGCTCGACCTCGGCGAGCTTCGCGCCGTCGACGATGTGCCGGTTCGTCATCACCAGATAGGGCGCCACGTAGAACCCGGCGCCCGAGTGGCCGTTGGGATTGCGCACGATGACCACGCTTGCCAGCTGGTTGTCGAGCTGGCTGCCCGGGTTCGCCGGTGCCGCCGAACCGCTCGCGACGCTGGGCGCGCCGCCGCTGCGCTGCCAGGGCTCGAAAATTTCCTGGCCGGCGACGTAGGGCCCGAATGCCGGCGAGACTGCCATCATTCTCTCGATCGGGCCCGACAGCGCCACGCGCGGCGCGGCGTTCTCGAACGCTTCGAGCGCCTTCGGGTCGGCATAGCGGGCGAGCAGCGCGGCGCGCTCGGGATCGCGGTCGTGAATTCCGCTCGCGACCTCGAACGTGCGGCTCTCCTTCCACGGCACGCTGAACCTGGCGATGCCGTTGCCCTTGCGGTCCCAGGCCGACAGCAGCAACTGGCCGCTGCGTGTCACCTCGACGTTGGTCACCTTGAACGCGTAGTTCGAATAAACCGCTTCCTCGCTGGCGGGCGGCTTCACCGGCGCGCCTTTCGGTGCCGGCGGCGGTTCCGCGCGCGGTTCGCGGCCGAAAAACCGCGCGATAGCCGCGGTGATCGGATCGGGCTGCGAGCCGGCCTCGACCGCCGGCGCGGGCTGCGCCTGCGGTTCGCTGGCCGCAGCGGGAGGAGCCACGGCGCGCGTGCCCGAAACGTACCTGGAGGCGACTTCCGACTGGCGAGTGGTGGTTTTCGCCGGCGCATTGGCGCTCGCGGCGAGCACAAGCAGGTAGTCCGCGCCCTGGAATCCGGCGTTTTGCGTCACGCCCTGCGCGTCCGCCCTGGCGAGCGGAAGTCCGCTGTCGTTGTCGAAGGCGACGCCCGCGGCCGTTCCCGTTGCGCCCTGCGTCGTGTCGACGAGCAGGATGCGCGCGCCCTTCGGCGCCACGCCGAGGCCTGCGGCGCGCACCTCGCCCAGGATCTGGTAGGCGAGGTAGAAAGCGGCGCGCCGATCGCCGCGCTCGCGCATCGCGCGCGCGGCGTAGCGCGCAGCGAGTTCCGCACGCAACGCGCTGCTCATGGCCGGATACTTGGCCGCCAGCGCGAGAATGCGCGCGGCGCTCACGCGGTCGGCCTGCGCGAGCAGCGTCGCGGCGCCCGCGGAAAGGGTCGCCGCCTCGTCGAGGGGAACCGGATACACGCTGAAGAACGAGGCGCCGGCGATATGGTCGTACTCGGCGAACGCGCGCGGCGCGTCGGCCACCAGTTGCGCGCTCAGGCGCCGGAGCGCTTCGTCGAGCGCCGCGTAGCGCGGCGAGCGGAACGGGCCGAGCTGCAGGATGTGGAACCGGCCGTAGGACCAGAGGTCGGCGCGCGCGGCCGTGAGCTCCTGCGAAACCGCGGACCAGCGCGCGGCGGTGTTCGTCGCGCCGAGCGCCTGCAGGGACTGCAGGCCGCGCTCGAGCGCGGGGACCAGCTTCGCATTGAGCGCATCCGCCAGCTTGCGCAGCACCGGGTCGGTTTCCGGGTTCTTGCTCGAGAAATACGCTTTCTCGTTGCCGTAATACCGGTCGGCTGCCTCGTAGTCGCCTTTGTCAACAAGGCTGGCAAGGTAGCTGTCCTTGCCGGAAATCAGGTTCGACAGGCTGTTTTCGATTCCCTTGAGAATCGACTCGACCGTGCCCGGGCGCGCGGCTTCTGCGCCCTGCGGCTGCGCGAGCGCGGGCCCGGCCGCGAGCAGGGCGCTCAGAACGACGAGCGCCGCGGCCCTCATTTTGCCTTTCCCCCCGCGATCGCATCGACCAGCGCGACATACCTGCGCACCATCTCGCCCAGCTCCCTGGGCGTGCTCGACGACGGCTGCAAGCCGACGGCGCGCATCTTCGCCTGCAAATCCTGCGCGTCCATGGCGCGGACCGTTTCCCGGTGAAGCGTCGCGAGCACGTCGGCGGGCAATCCGGCTGGCGCGAACAGTGCGGTCCAGAGCGCGTAATCGTAGCCCGGTACGGTTTCGGCGATGGCCGGCAAGTCCGGCAACGCGTCGAGGCGCCGCGCGGTCGTCGCCCCGAGCGCCTTCAGCCGTCCGGTGCGCAGCAGCGTGATTGCCGGCGGCAGGTCGACGAAGGCAAGCGGAACGGTCCCCGCCAGGACCGCGTTGACCACGGCCGGCATGCCGATGTAGGGAATGCTGCGCAGTTCCGTGCCGGTCTGCCGCTGGAAGTACTCCGCCGCGTAGAAGAAGCCGCTTCCCCCGGTCGCATGGTCGAGCGCGCCGGGTTGGGTCTTCGCGTATTCGATCAGCTCGCGCACCGAATTCACCGGCAGCGTCGGGTTCGCCACCAGCAACAACGGACCCGTGCTGAGCATGGACACCGGCTCGAAATCGCGCAGCGGGTCGTACGGCAGCTTCTCCTGCTGCGTGGGGTTCACGAGGAATTGCCCGGTGAAACCGACCAGCAGGGCGTAGCCATCCGGCGCCGCCTTGCTGACGGAACTTGCGCCGACGACGCCGCCCGCGCCGGGCCTGTTCTCTACGATCACGGGGCTTTTCCATTCCTCCTGCAGGCGCGCCGCGAGCAGGCGCGCGATGAGGTCGGTGCTGCCGCCGGGCGGCGCGCCGACGACGAGCCGGACAGTTCGCGCAGGAAACGCCTGGGCCAGCGCGCCGGCAATCGGCGCCGCGCCAAGCAGCAACGCCGTGACGCCCAGCCATATCCAGCGCAAGGCGGCGTGTGGCGAAAAAGTGCGGATCGGACGCTCCAAAACCATGAATCCCGGGATAAAAGGGGGGCCGAATCTTATATCATTCGGCCATGAACATTACAGATCCCATTCGTCGCAACGCGCAGCTCTTTCCGGAGTCGGTGGCGGTCGTATTTCCGGGCCGCTCCGTGTCCTACCGGGAATTCGACCGGCTGATCGACAAGCTCGCGGCGCGCTGCACCGCCCTGGGCCTCGGGCCGGGCAGCGCGGGCGCGGTGTTGACCGAGAAAGGTCTCAGCCGGCTGGCGCTCATGCTTGCGCTCGCGCGCATCGGCGCGGCACCGCTGAGCGCGCGCGCGGTCGCGAAGTCCGCCGGCAGCCTCCCTGTGAAGGCCTGGTTCGTGGACGCAGACTCGCCCGAAGCATCCGAGCCTGGCGCCATCGTGATCAACGAAGGCTGGTGGCGTATCCCCGCTCCGGAAGAAGACATCGCGCCGGTCACTGCGCATCCCGGCGGCGACGCCATCTGTCTGATCTGTTCTTCCTCCGGCACGACGGGAACGCCAAAGGCGATTGCGATCAGCCACGAGCAGATGCGCGGCCGGATCATCTCGAAATGGCTCGGCATGCGCGCCCCGGACAATCTGCGCCAGCTTACCCGGCTGGGGCTGGACACCAACTACGGATTCGTCGCCGTCCTGCGCGTGCTCTGGCTCGGCGGACTTGTCGCTCTGCCAGTGAAGCCGGCCGAGCTGCACATCACGATCGAACTGCACCAATTGAATTGCCTGGTGTTCTCGCCCGCGCAGCTGCAGGCGGCGCTGGCCGCGCTGCCTGCGGACGCGGGCCCGTTTCCCTCGCTCCAGATGGTTGAGATCGGCGGCAGCGCGCTCCCGGCGCGGCTCGCCAGCGAGGCGCGCGCGCGGCTGTGCGCGAATATCTGGGTTGGGTATGGCGCGGCGGAGATCGGCCCCGGCGCCTGTGCACCCGTGAGCGCCATGCTGCGCCATCCGGGCGGCGCGGGCTACCCCTACCCGGGCGTCGAGTTTCAGGCGGTGGGCCCGGACGATCGTCCTCTGCCTCCCGGAAACGCGGGGGCGCTCCGGATGCGCAGTTCAAACGCTGTCGCGGGCTACTGGGGCGACCCGCAGACCTCGGCGAAATATTTCCGGGACGGCTGGTTCTATCCCGGCGACATGGGCTCGGTCTCGGCGGGCGGACTGATCACGCTCTCGGGGCGCGAGGCGGAAATCATCAATGCGGGCGGCGTCAAGGTCAGCCCCCGGTCGATTGAAGACGCGGTACTCACGAACCCGGATGTCAGCGAGGCTGCCGCCTTCACGATGCCGGACGAAGCGGGCCTGCAGCAGATCTGGGTCGCGGTCGTCCTGCGCGAAGGCAAGACCGTGGACACGAGCGCGTTGCGCGCTTCTCTCGTTCAGCAGCTTGGAGCGCAGCGTGCGCCCAAGTCGGTTCTTCTGCTCAAGCAGCTGCCGCGAAACGCGAACGGCAAGGTGCTGCGCGACCAGCTGATCAAGCAGGCGACGGGCGCCAAGAGCGCCGCGCAGAAAAAACAGCAGGGCGAGGTGCGGCACGGCGCGAAATCGCACTAGAACGTTAATTAATTCACGCATTTATTCGCGCGCTTCTATCGTCGCCGAACGCCGACGGGGGCGTCCGGCTCGGTTAAAATCGACATCCCTCTGCGACAGAAACCGGGCCCAGTCAGAAAACGAGTGAATCACAGCGCATTCCCTAGCGAGCCCGGCAGACCGGAGCAGGCTCCTACCGACAACGGCGCGCCGTTCGGCGCGCTCGTGCTGGGTGTCCTGCCCATCGTGCGGGCCGGCATCACTGCGGTGGTCCGCGAGGAGTTCGGCGCGCAGGTGCGTGTGCTGTCCGCCGGCTGGACCGAGCGGCAACGCGCGCTCGCGTCGGCCGCAAACGCCCGGCTCCGGCTGTTGGTGCTTCTTCCCGATCGCGGCCAGCCGCTCGTGGATTGGCCGGGATTTGCGCTTGCTGCGCCTGGCGCGGCGGTTCTCATGGCGGTCGCGGCCGCCGAACTGCCCGCGCGCCAGGCTGCGGCACCCGCCGCGGTGCGTGTGATTCCCCTGGGAGCGACGCTCGCGACCTGGCGCGAGAACCTGCGCGCTGCGCTGGACGCAGCGCGCGGCGCCCGCGCGTCCGCGCGGCCTGTCCGGCGCGCCGCCCCGGAGCCGCTAAGAACGGTCAGGATGCCGCTCACGCAGCGCCAGCACGAGGTCTACGGCATGCTTTCGCTCGGTTATTCCAACAAGGACATTGCCGCGCGGCTCGGCCTGGCGGTCGGTACCGTCAAGCTGCACGTCGGCGCGGTGCTGCAGGCCCTGCAGGCAAAGAACCGCGTGGATCTGCTGCTGCGCCACGCCGGCACCGTGGCCGGAGTTGCCGGCGAGCGTTTCGGCATCCACGGCGCGGTGCTGCGCCGGCCCATCCCGCTTACCAGTGAGGACCTATGAATCCGCGCAATGACTGCAACCCCGGCCGGACCGTCCTTTGGCGCGCGGGCGCGGCGCTATGCGTGGCGCTTGGCTTGTGTACCGGAGCGACGTTCGCGCAGACGCCCGCGCCCGCGGCTGCCCCTGCCTACGGAACGGCCGCCCCTGCCGCGGTACAGAATCTGCGCCAGGCAGTAAACGAAGCAGTGCTGCGCAACCCCAACCGTGTGCGCGCCGGCCATGACGTGAGCGCCGCCGGCTACCAGCGGGATGCGGCGCAGTGGGGCCGTTTTCCCACGCTGTCGGTCGATGCGACGCCGCTGACCGGGAACAGCTCCTCGCGCAGCCTTTCCGCCACGATCCCGCAGACCGCTGTGCGCGTCGACCAGCCGCTGTGGGCTGGTGGGCGCATTGAAGGCCAGATCGACGCGGCGCGCGCGCAACTGAGCGCGGCCGAGCTGGCCGACGCCGAGTCGCGCCGGCGCATCGCCGAGGAGACCGCGGTGGCCTACGTGGGCTGGCTGCGCGCCGCCGAGCGCGTGGAGATCGCGCGCGCGGGCGCCGACCAGCTGCAGAACCTGCTGCGCTACGTGCAGCGGCGCGAAACGGACGGCGTCGCCTCATCGGCCGACGTGGCCATCGCGACCGGGCGCTACAGCCAGGGACTCGCGCAGGTCAGCGAAATGCGCGGCGCGCTCGAGCGCGCGCGCGCCGAACTGGAGAATCTCGTGACCCTGCCGGCCGGTCGCAGCACGCCCGTGACGGTGCCGCCGTATCCCGAGCGCCGCCTCGCAGACATCGAGGAGGCCTACCTCAGCAATTCGCAGCTGGTCGCGCAGCGGCGCGCCGAAGCCGACGCCGCGCGTGCGCAGGTGGCGGTGCGCCAGGGCCAGATGCTGCCCCGCGTCTCGGTGCGCGCCGAGCACCTGACCTACGACAACAAGAACAACGGTACAGGCCTGTCGAACAACGACACGCGCGTGATGCTCTCGGTGCAATTCGCGCCCGAGGCGGGCCTGTCCTCGTACTCCAATATGCAGGCGGCCGCCAGCAAGGTCGAGGCTGCGCTCGCGCAGGTCGCCGCCGACGAGAACGACCTGCGCCTGCGCGCGCGCTCCAACTGGGCCGATTACACCTCCGGCCGGCAGCAGGTGGGTGATTTCGAGCCGCAGGTGACCGCGCTGGAAACGGCCTCGAGTTCGTTCATGCGGCAGTTCGAAGCCGGCCGCAAGTCCTGGGTGGACGTGCTCAATACGCACCGCGAAACCACCGAGTCGAAGATCTCGCTGTCGCGCGCGCGCGGCCTGCGCGAGCAGTCGGCGCTGCGGCTGATGGCCAATACCGGAACCTTCTGGCCGTGGCTGGAGGCGCTGCCGCAGTGAACGCACCGGCGCTGGGCGGGCCCGTCGGCGCGGCGGCCCTGCGCCGCCTGCTCGCGTTGCGCGGCATCCGCGCCGAGCTCGCCGAGGTCGAGAATGCGCTGCGCGCGGCCGGCGGCGTGCGCTTCGCCGGCGGGCCGGAGTCGCTGCGCGCGCTGGCGGCGGTGCTCGAGCGCCTGGGCGCGGGCGGCGCGCGGCTTGCCGCCACGCAGGCCGGCCTGCTTTCCCAGCAGCATCTGCCGGCGCTGATCGAACACGAAGGCGCGACTTGGGTGCTGCGCGAAGTGCGCGACGAGCAGCGCCTGCTCGACCCGGGCCAGGGCAAGCCGATTGAAGTGCCCGCCGCGGCGCTCGGCGATGCCTACGCGATCTGGATCGAGGCGGGCGCGCAGGTGGCCGAGGGCGCGCAGGGCAAGGGGGCGGCGCGCGCGCTGCTCGCCGCGGCGCTGGGCGCGCGGCGCCGGCTGCTCGCCGAGGTGGCGCTCGCCACGCTGCTCACCAGCGTGATCGCCGTGGCGACTTCGTTCTTCGCGCTGCAGGTGTACGACCGCGTGATCCCGTCGTTCGCTTACGCCACGCTGTATGCGCTGGTGGGCGTGATCGGGGTCCTGATCGCCTTCGATTTCGTGCTGCGGCTGGTGCGCGCGCGGCTGCTCGATCGTGTCTCGCGCGATGTCGATGTCGAGGTCTCGCTCGCGGTGTTCCGCGCGCTGGGCGGCGTGCGCCTGGACGCGCGTCCGCCGGCGGTCGGAACGCTCGCCGCGCAGGTCGCCGGGCTGGAAACGGCGCGCGCCTTTTTCGCTTCCACCGTGCTGTTCACGCTCGCCGAACTGCCCTTCGCCGCGCTGTTCGTTCTGGTGATTGCCTTCATCGGCGGGCCGATCGCGGTGATCTACGCCGTCGTCGCGTCCTGTGCGCTGGCGGCCGCCACGCTCGCCTATTTCAAGCTGCGCAACATTTCGCGCCTGCAGATGCAGGCCGGCTACCGGCGCAACGGCCTGCTGGTCGAAGCCATCCAGGGCGCCGAGACCATCAAGGCCTTCGGCGCCGGCTGGCGCTTCGCCGACCGCTGGCGCGAAGCCACCGCCGACATCGCGCGCATGAGCCTGGAGGCGCGCGGCGCGGTGATGGGCGCGGCCACGCTGGTGCAGACGCTCACCAGCGCCGCCTACGTCGGCGTGGTGGTGCTCGGCGTGCACCTGATCGAGTCGGGCGCGCTCACGCTGGGCGGGCTGATCGCCTGCACCATGCTGGGCAGCCGGGTGGTCGGGCCGATCGGCAGCGCTGTCTCCATCATCACGCAGGCGCAGCAGGCGGGGCAGTCGGTGCGCGCCGTCGACGCGGTGCTCGCCCTGCCGCCGGAGCGCGAACCGGGGGTCGAACTGCTCGCGCCCGGCGACCTGGGCGGCACGCTCATGCTCGAGGGCACACGCTTCCTCTACGGCGGCGTGCCGGTACCGCAACTCGATGTGCCCGCGCTGCAGATTGCCGAAGGCGAGCGCGTGGTCCTGGTCGGGCCGCCCGGCTCCGGAAAGTCGACGATGCTGCGGCTTCTGTCCGGCCTGTACCGGCCCGCCGCCGGGCGCGTGCTGATCGGCGGGGTCGACGCCGCGCTCCTTGAGCCCGAGCTGCTGCGCCAGCGCATCGGCTACCTGCCGCAGGAAGTGCAGCTTTTCCGCGGCAGCCTGCGCGACAACCTCGACCTCGACGGCACGGTCACCGACGAGGTGCTGGTCGAAACCGTGCGCGAACTGGGGCTGGACGTGCTGGTACGCGACCATCCGCGCGGCCTGGACCGGGAGATCAGCGAAGGCGGCAGCGGCCTGTCGGGCGGCCAGCGCCAGCTCACCGGCCTTGCGCGCGTGATGCTGCGGCGGCCGCGCATCTGGCTGCTCGACGAACCGACCGCCGGGCTCGACCCGGGATACGAATCGCACGCGCTCGGCGCGCTCGCGCGGCTGTTCGACGCGCGCGACACCGTGGTCATCGCCTCGCACCGGCCCGGGGCGATTTCCTTCGCCCGGCGCATCATCGTCATGCAGCGCGGACGCATCGTGCGCGACGGCGAGCGAGAGCCGGTGCTGCTCGCGCTGCGCGCGGGCGGCGAACGCGGGGCCGCGGCGGGGTGAGCGCGAGGCCCGCGCCGCCGCCGCGCCTGCCCGGGGAGGGCTCGCGCCTGTCGCTGGTGATCTGGCTGCTGCTCGCCGTGCTGCTGCTGCTCGGTGCCTGGGCGCACTTCTCCGTCATCGACCAGACCGCGCGCGCCAACGCCACCGTGATCGCCAGCAGCCGCGTGCAGGTGATCCAGGCCGTCGACGGCGGCGTGCTCGAGGAGTTGAAGGTGCGCGAGGGCGACCGCGTCAAGGAGGGCGACGTGCTCGCGGTGTTCAACGAAACGCGCGCGCGCGCCTCGCTGCAGGAAATCGAGGCCAAGCGCGCCGGGCTGCGCGCCAACCTCGCGCGCCTGCAGGCGGAACTGGGCGAGGGTCCGGCGCAGTTCCCCGCCGACGTGCTGCGCTACCCGTCGGTCGTGCAGCTGCAGGAGGCGCTGCTGCGCGAGCGCCGCGCCGCGCTCGCCGCGGAGCTGCGCTCGCTCACCGACGTGGCGCGCCTCGCGCGCGACGAACTGGTGATCACCGAGCGCCTGGTGCGCTCGGGCGACGCGAGCCAGATCGAGCTGCTGCGCGCGCAGCGCACCGCCACCGAGACGTCCGCGCAGCTTGCCAACCGCAGGAACAAGCAACTGCAGGAAGTGAGCGCCGAGATGGCGCGCGTGCGCGAGGAATACGAGCAGGTCGAGCAGCAGGCCACGCAGCGACGCCAGCAGGTGGTGAATTCGGTGATCCGCTCGCCGATGAGCGGCGTGGTGAAGAACGTGCGCTTCACCACGCTGGGCGGCGTGCTGCGCGCCGGCGACGAACTGCTGCAGGTGGTGCCGGTCGAGGACCAGATGATCGTCGAGGCGAAGGTCTTGCCGCGCGACATCGCGCTGGTGCGCCCGGGGCTGCCCGCCTCGATCAAGTTCGATGCCTACGACTACACCGTGTTCGGCGCCGTGGACGGTGAGGTGATTTACGTCAGCGCCGACACCATCCGCGACGAGGCGCAGCGGGGCGATGCCGCCACGTACTACCGCGTGCACGTGCGCACCACCGCGCCCGGGCCGACGACCTACACCGGGCGGCGCATCGACGTGATCCCCGGCATGACCGCGGTGGTCGACATCCGCACCGGGCAGCGCAGCCTGCTCATGTACCTGCTGCGCCCGGTCACCAAGACCTTCGCCGAGGCGTTCCGGGAACGTTGAGCGTGGCTGTCGCGCGCCTGCCACATCCGCGCGGCGCCCTCGCGCTGCTTTTTTTCCTGGCCTCGTTGGCCGCTTGCCCGGGCGCGGGCGCGAGTGATTCAGCGATTGGCGCCGCGGTGTCGCCCGTGCCCGAGAGGTTGCGCTGGGTCGATGGCGTGTACCGCTGGCACTACAACCGTGCATTGGAGCCAGATTGGCTTGCGCCAGGGGCCGGACTTTATCTGTTTCGCCAGGCCGCCGAATCCTGGCTCAGCTGCGGACTACGCATTGAATTTGCAGGAGAAACGGACCAGACGCCCGGCCGCATGGACGGCCTCAACGTGGCCGGCTGGTCGGTGTCCCTGCTGGCGGCGCAGCGCGGGCTGACGATGCGCCGGCGGGCGGGCGAATCACTCGTCGAGGCTGACGTCATGGTCAGTTCCGCCAACGCGGAGATGCGCATTTCGCACGAGCTGTTGCGCAAAGTGATCCTGCACGAATTTGGGCATGCGCTCGGCCTGGTTCATTCAGCCGACTGTGGCGACGTGATGTCCTTTGGCGCTGCATGCCGGGGCATACCCCACGTGCGCCTGCCCTCGCAGCTTGCAAAAGGGGATTTGCTGCAATGCGCAAAACGCTACCGAACTGAGCCGGCACCCGACCCGGCGCCCGCCCGGTGAAATTATGCCCTAGGGCATATTTCCAACACCTTGCCAGACAAGCAGAATCACGTGCTGGCGGGAGTCCGTCTGCAGGGTCGGTTTTCAGGGGAAAAAGAGAATGAGCAAAAACATCGTTCAACCCGTCGTTCCCGGAGCGCAAGAAATCGCCGTTGTGCCTGCGACACTGCAGGCGCCGGTTGCGCCCAAAGGCGCAGCGCAGCAAAAAGCAATGCGCAAGCGTCCCGAGGAAGAGGTGTTGACCGGTACCGCAGAAAATTCAGCGGCGCAGGACGCCGAGCAGCTCGAACAGGTCGTCGATTCGCAGCAACCCGCGGCCAATTCGGACGCGACGGGAAGCGCGGCCGAGAGCACAACCGCCGAGGACGCGGCGGCAGAGGATGCGGTCGGCGATCCCTACGCCGCGCTCGACGACGGACTGTGGGGCCTTGAGCTCGATGACGCCGCGGCATCGGCGCAGGGTGAGCCGATTCTGCTCGCGCAGGCGGGCGGTGATTCCAAGGATAAAGATGGCGGCGCAGTTCCCCCGGGAGGCCCGGCAGACGCCGGTTTAGGCGATCTCGGTCTGGCTGTGGCTATCGGTGCGGGCGCGGTCGGGCTCGGCCTGGCGCTCTCCGGCGGCGGCGGTAGCGGCGGTGGTGGCGGCGGTGGTGGCGGCGGGCCGGCGGCCACTGCGTTTGCGGTCATCAATCCCGAACTCGGCGCGCTGCCGCCCGGGACGGTTGTCACCTCGGGTGTTCCGCACAATTTCTACATCGGCTCTACCGCGGACGCGAACGGCGCGACTACGGGCAAGCTGGGCTTCGCGCGCTCGGCCGCGCCGAGCTCGGTCTCAGGCCTGGGCACGCTCGGCGTCTACGACTATGCGAATTCCAGCGTGACCACCACGCTGGCGACCTCCACGCTCAACTACACCGGCCTGCAGGTCAACGTGGCCACGGGCGATTCGCAGGCCATCTACATCGCCGTCGATGCGGTCGCCACCGGTACGCAGAGCCGCCTGATCTGGCTCGCCAACCTCGGCATCGTCGAGACGACGGCCGCTGCGGCTTCCGCTGATGGCTATATCCGGGCACACGCGGATGCGTACAGCGGCGGCGACGCCGAGGTCGGCATCAGCAACTTCTACGTGAACCTCGCCGGCACCGGAACCGTGACCGCCGGGGCGAGCTTGTACGCGACCGCGAGCAGCGGCGGTATGGCCCACGCGCTGGTCGGCAACGACATGACCATCACCGCGGCGGCGGCCACTGCGCTCGCCTACGTGGACTACATCTGGGCAGGCGTCAATTATTCAAGCGCCGGCTCGGGGGGATTGGCCCAGACCAAGGTTGGCGGCAACGTGCTGGTCGGCGCGTTCGGGACGAGCTCCGCGCAGGCTTATATCGGCAACATCACCGCCACCGCGAACTCGAGCGGCACGGCGGAAGTTTCGATTGGCGGCTTCGTGGGCGTGGGCGCGATCGCCCCGAGCGGCTCGGCTTCAGCCTACATCGGCGCCGTCTACGCGACTGGCGAGTCCCACTCGATCGCGGACATTTCCATCGGCGGCGGCGTGGTCGCCGCCGCGTTGGGTGGCAACTCCGCGCAAGCCTATGTCGGCGGCATCACCGCGAGCGCCTACACGGACTCGTTGGCGCAGATCTCGATCGGCGCATTCACGGGCTCGTTCTCCAGCTTGTCGTTGACGTCCGCCTTTGCGGTGGGGGCGGTCGCGATCGCGTCGCACGGCTCTGCCTACGCATATGTGCAGAACATCAGCGCCTCTGCCGGCTACACGACTTCGCTCGCGCAGGTCTCGCTCGGCGGCGCCGTGGTGGCCGCCGCGCAAGGGACGGGCTACGCGCAGGCGTACATCGGCACGATCTCGGCGAGCGCATACTCCACCGCCACCGCGGATATCTCGATCAGCGGCGGCGTGCTGGTCGGTGCTTCGGCGACGGCCGGCTCGGCAGACGCCTACATCAACTACATCTACGCCTACGGCTTCAACGTGGACGCGGTCGCGCGGGTGTCGATCGACGGCGACCTCGTGGTGGCTGCGACGGGGAGCGCCGCGGACGCGTACATCTATTCCATGTACGCGAGCGCTACCAGCAGTTCGACCGTGGAGATCTCGATCGGCGGCAGCTTGAGAGTCGACGCCTCGGCGACGAGCGGTGCGGCCTACGCCTATATGTCGAGCGTGCTCGCTTCGGCGAACACCGATTCTGTCGCGCGCATCACGATTGGCGAGGGCCTCGCCGTCAGTGCGGTGGCGAATAACGGTTCGGCCTCCGCCTACGTGTACAACATCGAGGCGGATGCTGGCAGCCCCACGGCCGATAACGGATCTGCAGAGGTTTCGATCGGCGGCGACGTGAAGATCAGCGCGACGGCGAGCAGCAATGCCACGGTCAGTGCCAACGCGTACCTTAGCTATTTCAGCGCCACGGCCGCCAACGATTCGATCGCGAAGGTCACCATCGACGGCAACGCGACGGTGGAGGCCAGGGCCTCGTCCGCGTCCTACGCGACCGCGTCCGCCTATCTCAATTACATCTACGCTTACGCCTACTCGACGGATTCGCTCGGGCAGGTGTCGATTGCGGGCGACGTGACGGTGAGCGCCCTCGGGGATGGATACTGGTCCGGCGACGCGGTTGCCTACATGTACTCGATCAGCGCCTCGGCGAAGACCACCTCGACCGCCGAGATCACGATCAGCGGCAACGTGTCGGTGCAGGCCACTGCTTCCGGGTCCTACGGGACCGCGAGCGCCGACGCCTACGTCAATTACATCCACGCCTACGCCTACTCGTCCGACGCGCTCGGGCGGGTAACGGTGACGGGCGATGTGACGGTGGACGCCCAGGCGGACGGCTACGCCGACGCCAACGCGAACGCCTACATCTATTCGTTCAGCGCCTCGGCGCAGACCTCCTCGACCGCCGAGATCGTCATTGGCGGTGATGTGTCGGTGCGGGCCAGCGGCTATGCCTTGACCACCGCGTCCGCGAACGCCGACGCCTACATCAATTACATCTACGCCTACGCCTACTCCGGGGATACGTCGGGCACGACGCTGGGCCGGGTGTCGTTCGCGGGCGATGTGTCGGTGACCGGCTATGCCGTGAACGGCGACGCGGTCGCCTACGTCTACCAGATCAGCGCCTCGGCGCAGTCCTCTTCGACGGCCGAGGTCTCCATCGTCGACAATCTGTCTGTGCAGGCCACCGCGTTCGGGACCTACGGGACCGCGAACAGCGCCAGCGCCTACATCAGTTACATCTACGCCTACGCCTACTCGACGGACGCGGTCGGCCGGGTATCGATTGCGGACAATGTGGACGTGCGCGCCTACGCCACCAACGGCGACGCGCTTGCCTACATCAACTCGATCAGCGCGTCGGCGAAGACCTCCTCGTCTGCCGAAATCTCGATCGACGGCGGTCTGTCGGTGCGGGCCACCGTTTCCTATGGGTCCGGGAGCGCGAGTGCCTACCTCAATTACATCAACGCCTACGCATACTCCGGGAGCACGTCGGGCACGACGCTGGGCCGGGTATCGGTAGCGAACGATGTGGCGGTAAGCGCCTATGCGTCGGACGGCGCCGCGCTCGCCTACATCTATTCGATCAGCGCTTCGGCGACGGACTCCGCGACCGCCCAGGTCGCCATCGGCGGCAGCTTGCTGGTCGACGCGAGGGCGCAGGACGGCTCGGCATACGCGCACCTTGACTACGTCTCTGCCTATGCCACTACAGGCGGTTCGGCGCTCGCCGAGGTAACGATCGGCGGCGACCTCGACGTGTCGGCCTTCGCCTCGGGCACGGCGACCGCCGCCGACGCGACTGCGTACGTCTATCAGCTTTACGCGGACGCGGAAACCACCAGCACGGCCCAGATCACCATCGGCGGAAACCTCAATGTCGATGCCACCGCGCAGAGCGGCTCGGCGTACGCCTACGTGTATTGGCTCTTCGCCTCGGCGAGCGACAGCGCCACGGCGCGCATCGACATCGCGGGCAGTCTGGATGTCCACGCGCAGGGCGAGGACTACGCCCAGGCCTACGTCGGCTACCTCTCGACGAGCACCTACAACGGCAGCACGACGGCGACCACGCTGGCGGAGATCTCGGTCGGCACCGACCTCTCGGTGTTCGCCTCGGCCACCTCGGGCGACGCGTCCGCCTATGTCTATTACATAACCGCCTATGCCAGCGACACCTCCATCGCGCGCATCGACGTCGGCGGCAGCCTGCTGATTGACGCGAACGCGCATAGCGGCTCGGCCTACGCGCACCTCGACTACGTCTACGCCTATGCTTACACGGGCTCGGCGGCGCTCGCCGAGGTGACGATCGGCGGCGACCTCGACGTGTCGGCCTTCGCCTCGGGCACGGCGACCACCGCGGACGCGTATGCGTACATCAATACCGTTTACGCGACCGCGGAAACCACCAGCACGGCCGAGATCACCATCGGCGGAAACCTCAATATCGACGCCACCGCGCAGAGCGGCTCGGCCTCCGCCTACGTTTACTGGTTCTTTGCCTCGGCGAGCTCCAGTTCCACGGCGCGTATCGACATCGCGGGCAGCCTGGATGTCCACGCGCAGGGGCAGGACTACGCCCAGGCCTACGTCGGCTATCTCACGGCGAGCGCAAGCAACGGGGATACGACGTCGACCACGCTGGCCGAGATTTCCATCGGCACCGACCTCTCGGTGGCCGCCTCGGCCACTTCGGGCAGCGCGGACGCCTACGTCTATTCGATCATCGCTTCGGCCAGCCAATCCTCGACGGCGCGCATCGACATCGGCGGCAGCCTGCTGGTAAACGCGACTGCCGCCGGCGGCTCGGCGGACGCACACGTCGACTACGTCTACGCCTATGCCACCTCGGGCTCGGCGGGACTGGCCGAGGTGACCATCGGCGGCGACCTCGATATATCGGCCATTGCGGCGGGCACGGCGACGTCGGCCGACGCGACCGCTTACGCCTATACGATTTACGCCACCGCGGAATCGGACAGCACGGCCGAGATCACGATCGGCGGAAACTTCAACGTCAACGCGAGCGCGCAAAGCGGGTCGGCATCCGCCTACGTGTACTGGCTGTATGCGTCGGCCGAGAGCGGCTCGACCGCGCGCGTGGATGTCGCGGGCGACCTTTCGGTGAACGCGACCGGGCCGGATTCGGCTTTTGCCTATGTCGGCTATCTCTCGGCGAGCGCCTACAACGGTGGCACGACGTCGACCACGCTGGGGGAAATTTCCATCGGCGGCGATGTTGTTGTCAGTGCGGTGGCAAGCTCCGGCTCGGCCACCGCCTACGTCTACACCGTCGAAGCCTCAGCCACGGCCAACGCGACAGCGCGCGTTACGATCGGCGGCGACATCGATGTGAGTGCCACGGGCCTGAATTACGCGGCGGCCTACGTCTATAGCGTCGAGGCCACCGCCTACAGCGGCGACTCCGGGCTCGCCGAGATCACGGTCGGCGGCGGCATCTATGCCGATGCGAACGCATCGAGCGGGAGTGCGCTCGCCTATGTCGGCTACCTCTTTGCGACGGCCACCATGGGCACCGGCACGAACCGGGAAGCGCGCATTTCGATCGGCACCGATGTGTCGGCGAACGCGGTTGGCGCGACCGGCGCGACTGCCTACGTCTATTCGCTTAGCGCCAGCGCCGAAGAGACCTCCGAGGCTGAAATTTTCGTCGGCGGCAGCGTGTTGGCGAATGCCGTGGCGTCGAGCGGCACGGCCTATGCCTATATCTATTCGCTGTACGCCACCGCATCGACGAGTTCGCTCGCGCGCGTGGAAGTGGAAGGCAATGTGTCGGCGCATGCGGTGGCGCCGGCCAGCGCCCAGGCCTACGTCGGCTACCTGCAGGCGAGCGCCTACCACAACACGGGCAACGCCCTGACCACCAACGTGGCGGAAATCGTGGTGGGCGGCAGCGTCCTTGCCACGGCCAGCGCCTCCGGCGGCTCGGCGAGCGCCTATGTCTATTCCATCTCGGCCTCGGCTTCGACCAGTTCGACCGCGCGCATCGACATCGGCGGCAACATCGGTGTGAACGCGATCGGCGCGCTGGGCGCCACTGCCTACATCTATAACATCAACGCGAGCGCCGACAATACGGCGAACGCCGAGGTCACGATCGGCGGCAATTTGTCGGTGCAGGCGACCGGCTCCAGCGCCTACGCCTATGCCTATCTTTCCTACATCTCGGCGTCGGCAAGCACCAGTTCGACGGCAAAAGTTTCGATCGGCGGGGACGTCACGGTGAGTGCCGCGGGCTTGACGACCGCCTCGGCCTACCTTTCTTACATCTCGGCGACGGCGCGGATCGACGCAAACGCGCAGGTCCAGATCGACGGCGACGTGCGGGTCGACGCTACGGCGCAGATCGGCTCGGCCGACGCCTATATCAACTACATCTACGCCACGGCCGACACGCGGGGCACCGCGAGCGTGACGATCGCGGGCGACCTCGGCGTGCACGCCGCAGGTGCGGACTACGTGGACGCCTACGTCGGCTACGTCAGCGCCAACGCGGAGACCAGTTCGACGGCGGAAATCTCGCTCGGCAGCATGCACGTGAGCGCAACCGCCTCGCTGCTGCCCACCGGCACGGCCAACGCCTACGTGAACTACGTATACGCCTTCGCCAACGACACCAATGCCACCCACATTGACCAGCATGCGAGGGTCACCATCGCGGGCGAACTGGTGGTGAATGCGCTTGCGGACAACGTGGTGTCCGGCTCCGCCAACGCCTATGTTTACTCGCTCCAGGCCGAGGCGAACCACCTGTCTTCGACGGCCAGCATCAGGCTCGGCGGCCTGGCGGTCAACGCCACCGCGAACGGCTTCGACGGCAGCGCCTACGCCTACGTCAACTACATCTCCGCCACCGCCACGTCTAGCGCCATGGCGACCGTCCTTATCGAAGGAGACGCTCTGATCAGCGCGACCGGCAGTGGCTACGCGGCGGCTTACCTGAGCTATTTGAGCGCCGACGCGCAGTTCAAAGGGTTCGCAGTCGCGGGCGCCTCCGGGGATATCACGGTCAGCGCGCTGGGCCTGAACGGCTCGGCCGACGCCTACATCAACTACATCTACGCCTACGCCACCCACGCCACCGGGACCGGGCAGTACGCCGTGGCAGGCGCGAGCGGCGAGATATCGGTGAACGCGACGGCCCAGGGGCTCAACCATTCCGCCAACGCCTACGTCTATTCTGTCTATGCCCAGGCCAACCACGACTCATTGGCCGGCGCCAGCATGGCCGGTCTGGCGGCCAACGCCGTCGCCTCGGGCAGCGGCGGCGATGCGTATGCGTACGTCCGCGACATCTCGGCCTACGCCACCACCTCGTCCCTTGCGCAGGTGAACATCGCCGGCGACCTGGTCGCCAATGCAGTCGGGCGGGAATATGCGTCGGCGTATATCTGGAATATCCAGGCGGACGCCAATAACGGCAATTCGACGGCGACCACGTTGGCCCAGATTTCGGTCCTCGGCGACGTCAACGTCAATGCGTCGGTGGGCACGCTGGCCGGCGCGAAGACGAGCACCGCCTACATCGGGGCCATCTACGCCACCGCGACCGATTCCTCGGACGCCGAGATCTCGATCGCTGGCGGCCTGATGATCAGCGCGGTCGCGCGCGACTACGCAAACGCCTATGTCGCCAACATCTACGCGAACGCGAGTTCGGCTTCCGCGACCGCGCAGGTGTCGATCGGCGGCGACGCCACGATATTTGCCAACGGGCGCGACGCCCTGGCGCGGGCGCTGGTCAACGTCGAGGGCTACGGCGCGGTGAACGTCGCCGGGGACTTCGAGGTGAACGCGACGCGCGTGGGCGCGGCCGTCAGCTTCACGGCCGATGCCTACGCGCAGGCCTTTGCCGAGGACAACGGCAGCATCACGCTCGGCAGCGCGACGCTGGTGGTCAATGGCGGGCCCAACGGCTACGGCTGGATGGACCTGTTCGCCAGCGCCAGCGCCGATCTGGACGTGGGCGACATCCATGTCACCCTGGGCGCGGGCTCTTCCGCGGACATTTACGCGCAGAGGTCCATGGGCGCGGTGCCAACCTCGCCGTTCCTGACGCACGGCACGTCCAGCGCCGACATCGACATCGGCAACGTGGTGGCGAGCGTGGGCGCGAACGCGACGGCCAATTTCTATCTGGCTCAGATCACGGGCGACTGGGACGTGGCGCGCAGCGCGACGCTTTCCGGGGCGGGCCAGGTCTACATGGAGCTGTACGACCAGATCTTCGGCACCATCGATCGCACGGGCCTCACCGGGGTCAATCCGGCGATCAACGGCCTGGAACTGCAGCTGTATCTGGGCGACCAGGACTACACGGCGATCGGCACCGACGTGCCGTTCACGACGGTGAACGGATTCAACAAGGCCGCCGACCAGGTCGTGTACAACGGCGTCAGCGCGACGGCGACGAACTTCCTGGCCATCGCCAACCAGACTACGCTGGCCGGGCTCAATACCGCGCTGGATACGGCGCTGGACGGCACGGTGGACTACGTCTTCGCGGTCTACAACGGCGCCGACATCAACGGCGACAGCGTGGCCGAGACCAACCTGGGCGTGCTGGCCTACGACCAGGACGGAACCGGCATCACCTCGGTGTTGTTCCTGCCGGGTATCACGACGCTCGTCGCGAACGACCTGCACTAAGGCCGTCCTCAGGATCGCACCCCGCCGCGTGTAAAATTCGCGGCGGGCGGGCGGCTTTCGGGTTGCGGCGGCTCGTTGATTCCCATTCCTCGATAGGAGCGCGTCATTTCCAAGTCTCCCCCTGCATCTCCACCTGCTCGCGGCCGCGAAGCAGCCCGTCCCGCCAAGACCCCGGTTGCCAGCGCCGTGCAGGCGGTGTCTGCCCCGGTGGGCGCTCCGCCCATGCCGGCCGGCGCCAACGACCCTGACTTGGCCAAGTTGCAGAGCGCGGCCGTCGCGCGCAAGCAGGGCCTGTATCAGCAGGCGCGCGACACGCTCGCCGAGGTCGCCAAGCGGCGCCCGCGCTGGGTGCCGGTGCGCCGCGAGCTCGCCATGCTGCATATCGCCACCGAGGATTTCGCCGAGGCCGAGAAGCTGCTGCTGCCCGAAACCGGGCGCGTGCCGCGCGACCGCTGGGTCTGGATGACGCTCGGGCTGGTGCGCAGCCGCACCGGCAACGCCAAGGGCGAGATCGAGTGCCTGGTGAAGGCAATGGAGCTGAAATTCGAGGACGCCCCGGCGCGGCGCCTGTTCGAGCTGCAGCGGGACGCGCAGGACTATGCCGGCGCGCTTGAGACCGTCGCGATGCTGCGCCGGACCAAGGACACCGACGAGCTGGCGGTGGCCCACGCCAAGCTGCTGGCGCGCCTGGGGCGGCGCAACGAGGCGCTGATCGCCTGCGAGCAGCTGATGGAGCGCAAGCCCGCCCTCCTTGGCGCGATCGACCAGTGGGTAGCGCTGTTCCTCGCCGATCGCAACGATCCCGACACCGTGGTGAAGACGCTCTCGAAGCACATCGCTGCGGGGCGCGACGAGCCCGCCTTCCACCACGGCCTGTCGCGCGGGCTGCACCGCATGGAGCGCAACGACGAGGCAATCGCCTCGCTGCAGCGCGCGCTCAAGGCCGACCCGAAGCAGGTGCAGTGGTGGTACGACCTGGCGGTGATCCAGCGCCAGATGGGCGACATCCCCGGCTCGCAGTACAGCCTGGAACAGGCGCTCGCCATCGAGCCCCGGAACCCGACCGCGCTGCGCGTGTACGGCGTCGAGCACAAGCATGCCTACGGCGACGAGCAGACCAAGCGGCTCAATCTCGCGCACGCCGACATGAACAGGTTCCCGCCCGAGCGCAAGGTGGAGCTGCATTTCGGCCTCGCCAAGGCCTACGAGGATCTGGGCGAGATGGCCACCGCCTTCGCGCACTACGCGGATGCCGGCCGGCTGCAGACGCAGCTCACGCCTTACAGGCACGCTTCCGCCGAGGGCCTGCTCAAGCTCACGCGCCTGAAGGTCACGCGCGCGACCTTCGACAAGGTGCACGAGCTGGGCTGCACGAGCGACAAGGCGGTGTTCGTGCTCGGCATGCCGCGCTCGGGGACTTCGCTCGCCGAGCAGATCATCGCCAGCCATCCCGAAGCGCACGGCGCGGGCGAGCTCAAGCTCCTGCACCGCGTGCTGGACGGCGTCACGGTGAACGGCAAGACCATTCAGACCGGCGACGAGCAGGGTGCGATCCCGACCTACATCCCGGGCGTGGACCTGTCGTGCAAGGCGCTCAGCCTGCGCGAACGCGGCGAACGCTACGTGCAAGCGATCGAGGCGCTGGCGAAAGCCGCCGGCCGCGACGCCAAGCGCATCGTCGACAAGATGCCTGGCAACTATTACTGGACCGGCGTCATCCCGTTCATCATGCCCAACGCGCGCATCATCCACACGCGCCGCCATCCGGTGGACACCTGCCTGTCGATCTACCGCATCTTCTTCCCGGACGGCATGCCCTGGAGCTACGACCAGAACAACCTGGGCAAGGTCTACCGCGCTTACCACGAGCACATGGCGCACTGGGAGAAGGTCCTCCCCGAAGGCGTGATGCTGAGCGTGCGCTACGAGGACGTCGTCGCCGACATCGAGACCATGGCGCGCAAGATCATCGCGCACATCGGGCTGGAGTGGAACGATGCCTGCCTCAAGTTCTACGAGACCGAGCGCCCCGTGAAGACGGCGAGCCTGGGTCAGGTGCGCCAGCCGATCTACAACACCTCGGTGGGCCGCTGGCGCAAGTACGAGCCCTACCTTAAGCCGCTGATCGCCGAGCTCGGTCCGCTGGTGCGCGAATACGAAGAGGAGCTCGCCGCGCCCGTTCGCGGGAAGTAGCGGCACGTCACGCGCGATGAGCTCCGGCGAGCCGGACGACTTTCTCGCGCTCAGGAGCCAGACCGTCGCCAGCCTGAAGGCGGAGCGCTACGAGGAGGCGCTCGCCAGCGCCACGCGCGCGATCCGGCTGCGCCCGCGCGCCTGGCGCGTGATCGCGTTGCGCGGCGACGCGCTCTCCTTTCTCGGGCGCCATCGGGCGGCGCTCGCGGCCTATACGCGCGCGCACGCGCTTCAGCCGGAGGACACAGGGATCCTTTTTCGCCTGGCGCGTACCCAGGGCACGCTCGGCAGCCATGGCGAGGCGCTGGCGAACTACGACCGCATGCTCGCCAAGGCGCCGGACAACGCCGCGGCACTGCTCAATCGAGGCAATACGCTGCGCGCGCTCCGGCGCGTCGATGACGCGATCGAGAGCTACCAACGCTCGCTGGCGGCGCGGCCGGGCTACGCCGAGGCGCTCAACAACCTGGGCAATGCGCTGCAGGCGAAGGGCCGCTACGACGAGGCGATGCAGACGTACCGTGATTCGCTGCAGTCGCGGCCGGACTACGTGGACGCGCTCAACAACCTGGGCAACGCGCAGCAGATGCTCGGCCAGTACCGCGAAGCGATCGCCAATTACGACCGCGTGCTTGCGCTGGCGCCCGATCTGGCCGCCGCGAAGTGGAACAAGGGCACCACGCTGCTGCACCTGGGGCTGTCGCGCGAGGCCTGGGAGCTGTACGAATACCGGCTGGAATCGGACTCGCACGGCAGGCTGGCCGGCCTTCCCCTGCCGATTCTCGGCAATCGTCCGCTGCGCGGTTCGAAGCTGCTGCTGCAGTGGGAGGCGCGCTTTGGCGACATCATCCAGATGCTGCGCTACGTGCCGGGCGTGCAGGCGGCGGCGGACGAGTGCTGGCTGCAGGTGGCCGAGCCGCTGCGCGCGCTCGCCGCGCGCAGTTTTCCCTCCGCGCGCATCGTCGGCGTGAGCGAGACCGGCGGCGCCGAGGTCCGGCTGCCCTACACCAGCCTGCCGCTGGTGATGGAGACCTTCAGCGAGGCGGCGATTCCGCGAAAAGTGCCGTACCTCGCGGCCGATGCGGCGGCGGTGGCGCACTGGAAGCGCGCGGCCTCGCGCGGCGCCGCGCCGCGGGTGGGCCTTGCCTGGCGCGGCAACGCGGTGCCGGCGCATCGGAGCGCGAGCCTGGAGGCGCTGCAACCGCTGCTGCAGGTGCCCGGGCTGCAGTTCGTGACGCTGCAAAAGGACCTTACCGGCGAAGAGCGCGCCGCGCTGCAAGGCATGGACCACGTCTCGGTGCTCGATGCCGAGCTCGCCAGCTTCGATGAGACTGCCGCGGTGGCAGCGGGGCTCGATCTTATGATCAGCATAGACAGCGCGGTCGCGCACCTGGCCGGCGCGCTCGGCCGGCCGACCTGGGTACTGCTCAAGCTGGGCGCGGACTGGCGCTGGATGTCCGAGCGCGACGATACGCCCTGGTACCCGAGCGCGCGCCTGTTCCGCCAGGAGCGGCTCGGCGACTGGGAGCCCGTGGTGCGCCGCGTGTGCGGCGAGTTGCTGCAATGGAAGGCGGCGCAGCGGCGCAGCTGAGCGCCGCCCAGCGCCGGACAAACGCAAAATTCAGGCGACCTTTGCGGCCCTGCGGTCGAGCAGCTTGGAGAAGTTGTTCAGCGACAGCAGGTGCGCGTAGATGCGCGACAGGATGCCCTTTTTCGCCAGGTTCTTCAGCTGGCTCGCGTTCAGGTGCTCGATCTTCGCCTCGTCGACGCGATGCATGCCGGTCATGGCGAGCGGTCCGCCGCCCTTGTTGAGCTTCGCCTGCATCGTGAACGGCTCGAGCAGGCCGTAATCGGCGAGCGTGCCGCACATCTCGCGGCTGCGCTCGAGGTCGGCCTCGTACTCCGTGAGCATGCGCTCGATTTCCTTCCACTTTTCCCCGGGCGCGCCCGCCGCATCGAACAGCGCTTCGCCGGATTCGTCGATATGCGACTTCTCGATGCAGATCAGGCGATTCTTCTGCTCGACCTTGTCGATGGTCACGCGCGACATGCAGAACGGATAGCGCCGCGCATAGGCGGGGACGTACACGCCCGCGACCCAGTTGCCGCCCTGGTTGTACAGGTTCTCGCCGTCGCTCATGCCGAGCACCGCCACCGGCCCGTAGCTCTGGCTGCCAGCCGCCGCCGTGAACACGATGGGGTACTCGCGGGCGACGTGCGCGAACTCGGCATAGCTGATGGGCACGCCGTTGGCGGTGCGGGCGAACTCGGGCATTTCGCCGGCGCGCAGCAGCCGGACCTTCTGGTTGCGGTTGAGCGGAACGATCTCTTTGTAGCCGAAAGGGGGTGCGATATCCATGCGCGGAATGATACCCGATGCCCTGTGCGCGGGCGGCCATTCTCCGGTAAAATTCGCGCCCTCCATGGGGACGTAGCTCAGCTGGGAGAGCGTCGCGTTCGCAATGCGAAGGTCGAGGGTTCGATCCCCTTCGTCTCCACCAAATCC
>Ga0315910_10000862_pt1 | contig 28818 bp, 27 predicted proteins | sample EdamamesoilMG_FD_204470 | JGI IMG/M metagenome (GOLD analysis project Ga0315910, IMG submission 204470) | Garden soil microbial communities collected in Santa Monica, California, United States - Edamame soil | ecosystem: Environmental > Terrestrial > Soil > Garden | place: USA: California... | reverse complement strand
ACCCGCCCAGCACAACCCCGGCGGGGGCGTCCGGCCGCGCCTGGGGCGGGGCCGGAGCTTGGTTCGTCGCTATCGTCATCTCAGGATGACCGCGTCAGAACGCCTTCATGATCCGGATGCCGTACTCGCGCGGCGCACCGGCGAATCGCAGCCCGGAATTCACCGCGCCCACGTAGTGCTGGTCGGTCAGGTTCGTGCCGTACAGCGTCGTGATGAGATCCTCGTGCTTCCACGAGAACTGCGCGTTGAGGATGTTGCGCGCCTCGACCTTGTCGCCGCGCGCTTCGTCCTGGAACAACGTCGCCCATTGATCCGACACGTGGCCGAAGTTGATGCGCGGCGTGAGTTCGTTTTCGCTGCCCATGCCGAAAATGTACTGCATGCCGATGTTGAAGGTGAGCTCGGGCGCGTAGGTCTGGTCGTGGCCTTCCAGGTTGATGCACGAGGCCGTCTCGGGACCGGTCTCCGGGTCGCAGGCGCCGAAGTTCGGCACGCGCGGATCGACCGCGTAGAACTCCCCGAGCTCGCTCTTCAGCCAGCCGAAACCCGCATCCAGCGAGAAGGCACCGAACACCGCTTCGACCTGGCCCTCGAAGCCGTAGATCGACGTCGCGCTCGGGTTGTTCAACTCGAAGCCGAAGATCGGGATCGTGGGATAACCGACGATGACCTGGAAATTCTTGTAGTCGTTGTAGTACGCGTCGAATTGCGTGCGCAGGCGGCCGTCGAACCAGCCGGCCTTCCAGCCGATCTCGTAGTTGGTCACCTCTTCTTCCTTGAATGCGGCCGGCTCACCCAGGCCCACCGGGACGTTCAGACCACCCGGACGGAAGCCGGTGGCGACGAAGGCATACAGGAAATTGTGCGCGTTCACTTCCCAGTTGAGCGACACCTTGCCGGAGACATTGTCGAAGGTCTCTTCCTGCTGCTGCGTGAGCGGCAGGCCGTACTGGTTGATGTCGATATCGTTGGTGGTGCTGTGATCGGACCAGCGCACGCCGAGTTGCAGCTGGAAGCCCGCCGGCAGGTCGTAGCTCAGCTGGCCGAAGGCCGCCATGCTCTCGCGCACGTTGGTGCCGCTCAGCGTGTAGAAGACAGGCGGCGGCACGCCGATGTAGAAGCCGCCGTCGGGACGGAAGAAGCTCTCGTCGTGCTGGTAGTAGAGACCAACGATCCACTTGAGGTTGTTGGCGTCGGAGGAGATGACGTTGAACTCCTGCGAGTAGATGGTCTCGTTGGCGATGTCGCCGAATATCCAGTCATCCGTGCCGTTGACGATCGCCGGATCGCTGATGCCATCGAGATCGGTGCGATATTCGGTCTGGCCTTCCTGGTAGCCGGTCACCGAACGCAGGACGGTGCCGTTGGCGAACTCGTAGTCGACCTTGAGCACCGCGCGACCGAAGCGATCGAGCCCGTGATAATCGGCGTTGCCGGTGATGTCGAACAGATCGTTGGTCGCCAGCACCGGATCGGCCGGGTAACCCGACAGGTCCAGGTAGTTGTAGTCCAGCTTGAGCGACACGGTCAGGTCGTCGCTCGGCTCGTAGAGCATCCCGAGCCGCGCGCTGCCGCGAGCCACGCCGCCATCACCGGTGTACGGACCGGTGATGTCGTAGAAGCTGTCGCGCTGGTCCAGGTTGATGGCCGCGCGCATCGCGAACCGGTCACCGACCGGAAGGTTGACCGCACCCTGCAGGCCGAAGCCGTTGTAGCTGCCCATCCCGGCCATGATGTAGCCGGTGTGCCCGCCATTGATCACCGGGTCGTTGGAACTGACGAACACCGCGCCGCCCGTGGCGTTCTCGCCGACGAAGGTGCCCTGCGGGCCGCGCAGGATTTCCACGCGCGCGATGTCGTAGTAAGGCTCGGCCGTGTAATAACCCGGGAAGGTCGCGACGCCGTCGCGATAGGTGATCACGCCGGTGGTGGTCTGCGAGTTGTGTTCGGCCTTGCCGATGCCACGGATGTTGAAGTCGATCCCCTGGCCGAAGTTGTTGACCACGGCGGACGGCGAGATGAATTGCAGTTGGTCGACGACCATCACGCCGTTGGCGGCGACCTTCTCGCCGGTCATCACGGTCGCGGCGATCGGAGTCTTCTGCAGGTCGGTGCGGCGTCGCTCCGCGGTGATGACGATTTCGCCGAGATCGTCGCCTTGTTGTGATTCGGACGGTGTCTGCGCGACCGCGGGCCACGTGGTCGCAAGCTGCACGACGGCAAATACCGCGGTGAGCAGGATCTTCTTGTTCATCGCTCTACCCCCTCTATGCATCGTGGATCACGACGCCCCGTGCGGAGTGAGCCACCCCGCAAGCCCCCTTGTCAATACTCATTCACACGTGAGTGAATATCTTGCAACATGCAGGCCCGCCTTAAACCCTTGATCGGGAGCGTGTTCAGCGGACTATGTAATGGGCGTGGACGCCGCCGGTCAGGCGATCGCGGGGTTCATTTCTTCGCCGCGTCGCCGAGATATTCGAACGAGGTGTGGAGTTCGATCGAAACGTTCCTCACCGCATCGTGCACCGTGATATCCACCTTCCACGTGCCGGGCGGATCGCCCTCCTCACCGATGAAGGTGTGCGCCGTCGGTGCCAGCCGCAGGTTGGTGGGATCACCCGATGGCTTGCCCCACAGGCAGGGCCGGCCTTCGACACCCATCGACTGGCTGCCATCCGGCCTGAAGGCCTTGATGTCGCAAAGCACGTTCACCGCGCCATCGGCGTCGCGCGCCGCGTTGACGATGAAGATCAGGGTGACAATCTGCCCGCCCTTGCGGACCGATTTCACCTCCTTGTAGTTCGGCGGCTGCGGCTGGTTCCACTTCTCCCACCAGTCGGCATCCGAGGTGTTGAGCAGCATGGCGGCGAAGCCTTTCCGGGTCTTGCGCCACTCGGTATCGGGCTCGAGTTTTCCGTCCGCGCCGCGCCAGCCGAATTCCTCGGCGCCGGCGCTGCCGATGAAGAGCGACGCGCTGAGCAAGGCAAGGGCGAATCGCTGAATCTTCACGTCGGCCTCAGGTCGCCATCGCGGGTGCGGAACCGGGCTTGGGAAACATCAGCGCCAGCATCACCGCGCCGGCGGCGACCAGGCCCGACGCGATATACAGCCACGCGTAGTTGTGGAAGTTGTCGAACACCCAGCCACCCCCGACCGGCCCCAGCGACATGCCGAGGCTCGAGAGCATCGTGGCCGCGCCGAACACCGTGCCCATGATGTGCTGGCCGAAATAGTCGCGCGCGAGCGATGCGTACAGCGGCATGCCTCCACCATAGGCGATGCCGAAGACCACCGCCATCGTGTAGAACTCGGACAGTTCATTGACCTGCAGGTAGGCAAAGATCGCCAGTGCCTGGATGGAAAGCGTGATCACCAGCATGCGCTTGGCGCCGAAACGATCCGCCAGCAGGCCGACGAGCACGCGCCCGCCGAGTCCCGCGAGTCCTTCGACGCTGTACACGCTCACGGCCGCCAGCGCGCCCAGCCCGCAGTACTGCGCGTAACTCACCACGTGGAAGATGGGGCCCGAATGCGCCATGCAGCAGAACATGAACGTGAAGCCCAGCACCAGGAACTGCGGCGAGGTGAGCGCGCGGCCGACTTCCGCCCGGGTGGGCTTCGGAGCCGGCGCCGCCGCGGCGGCGGAACCCGCGGGAGCGCTCGTCGGCGGCCGCCGCACGAACAGCGCCGCGGGTATCAACAACACCCAGGCGAGCACGCCGATCCAGAACATCGCCGAGCGCCAGCCGTAATGCGTGATCAGCCAGCTCGCGAACGGCGAGATGGTGAGCGGCGCCATGCCCATTCCCGCCGACACCAGCGACACCGCGAGATTGCGCCGAGTCTCGAACCAGCCGGTCACCGTCGCTATCATTGGAGCGAAGAACGCGCTCGCGGCCACGCCGACCAGCACGCCGTACGTGAGCTGGAACCCGGACAGCGATGTCGAACGGCTGGCGAGCGTGAGCGCCGCGCCTAACAACACCGCGCCGCACAGCGTCGTGAAGCGCGCACCCCAGCGGTCGCTGGCCGCACCCCAGGCGAACGAGCCGAAGGCCATGACGAGGAAGTTGATGGTCATCGCGAACGAGATGCCGGCGCGCGACCAGCCCGACTCCTCCGACATGGGCGTGAGGAACACGGCGATCGAGAACATCGCGCCGAGCGCGACACAGCCCATGAGGCCACCGAGGCCCACGATCACCCAGCGGTACGGCGACTCCTTCACGCGCTCACCTTCATGCAATCAAATGGGCGCCGCGGCGTCGTACCGGCAACAAGATACCGACGGCGGAGCCGGGATCCGTGGGACAGAATGCCTCGTCGTAGCGCTCAAAGTACGGCCCCGCGATTTGCTCGTAGTCGGAAGACGGCAGCAGCGTATTGAAAATCTCGCCGAACCCTTTGGCCAGTCCCGAAAGCGGATAACTGAAGGCGGCGTAGGTTCCAGCCGGCAGGACGAGACGGGTCATGCCCTTCGGCACCCGGGCGCTGGCGTCGACCGCCACCGCGGCCATGTAGTGGAGGACATGCATGCCCGCGTCCCCATGGCGCATCACGCCGTAGGTCACCCGAGGCTCGGTCTGCCCTTCGATTTCGGGGATCCGCGCCACGAACTTCGGCCAAAGAGCGGGGATATCCGGCGACATGGGCCGGGTCTCGATCTGCAGGCCGATCAGGGTCACCGCCGGCCGTTCGAGGGTCTTGAGTGGCATGCGTATTAGCCGATTGGAGCTGCGCCGATTCGACACCCTCAGGCGAACGTCACCATGCCGAGGGCCACGAGCGCGAATCCCGCGATCACGATGAGGATTCCCAGCACCCCCCGCTGCCAAACCGCGAGGTGGGCCCAGGCGACCGACAACCTCTGGAACGGGAAGCCGGTGACCAATTCGACGAGACCGGCCAGCGCGATGGCCCCGGGCAGAGCGATGAACATCGCGGTGTGCGGACCCATCGCGACCTCTCCTCGGCCGCCCTCCAGGACGGTCGCGAACACCACTGCATAGAGCACACCACTCCCCACGAGCTTCAGCAGACCCGCAAGCCGTACATTCATCTGCGAGCTCCCATCGACGACTGGTGCAGTCCGCGGATTCTGCCGACAATCGGCCGGGCATGACAGACACCGCCTTCCTGGTCCCCGTTGCCTTCGACTACATCGCCACTTTCACGTGGGCGGTGAGCGGCGCCATCGTCGCGATCCGGCGACGCTTCGACATCGTCGGGGTGTTCGTCGTGGCGCTGCTGGCGGCCATCGGCGGCGGCCTGCTGCGCGACGCGGTGTTCCTCAATCGCACGCCGGTGTTCCTCGTCAACCCGGCCTATCTGTCGCTGATCGTGGGCGCGACCGTCGTCACCTCGGTGTTCGCGCGTTACCTGCGCAATCTCATCGGCCGCGAGACCGTGCAGAAGATCGTCGACTACATCGACGCGCTCGGCACACCCGCCTTCGCCGTGTTCGGCATGCAGCTCGCGAACAACGCCGGCCTGCCGCTGATCGCCATCGTGTTCGTGGGCGTGGCCAACGGCGTGGCGGGGGGACTGCTGCGCGACGTGGTGGTGCGCGAAGTGCCGACGCTGATGCGCCCGGGGCAGTTCTCCACGCTGACGTTGCTCGCGGCCTGCGCGCTCTATCTACTGGCGACGCTGCAGCTCGGCGTCGCGCCGGATCGCGCCGCCTGGATGACCGTCGCCGCGTTCTTCATCGCCCGCGTACTGACCATACGCTTCAACTGGCAGACGGGCCCGGTGTGGGAAGGAGAGTCGGGGCCGCGCTAACTTCGCGGGGACCCGATGGACTTTCGCGGCCTCTTCGCCTTCAGCGCGGCCAGTCCGAGCAGGCGGCGGAATTTCGGGCATTCCAGGTGGCTGGGCGCGGGACAGGCCGCGGCATGGCGCAGGCCGTCGCGCAGGCCGGAGAGCTTGCGGATGGTGGCGTCCACCTGTTCCGCCCGGTCGGCCAGCACCTGGCGGTTGATGCGTGGACGGCCATCGGGCGCGAACATCCGCGCGATCTCCTCCAGCGTGAACCCGGCCTCGCGGCCCAGCGCGATCAACGACAGCCGCTCGAGCACGCGTTCATCGAACAGCCGGCGCAGTCCGCGCCGGCCCACGCTCGCCACCAGCCCCTTTTCCTCGTAGTAGCGCAGCGCCGAAGCCGGCAAACCCGAGCGTTTTGCGACTTGGTTGATATCCAGGTATTGCATCCCCTTGACCTCAAGTTGACTTGAGGTGGCACTCTGCACCCATGGCCTGTTGAAGGCAAGACACCTGGAGGCTTCGTGGAACAGCTCATCGTATTCGCATCCTGCGGCGTCGCCGCGACCGCGCTGGTCGACTTGTGGGCACTGGCGCGCGGCGCCCTGTTCGACACGCCATTGCCCAACTACCGCCTCGTCGGCCGCTGGATCGCGCACATGGCGCATGGCCGGTTCCGCCACGACTCGATCGCAAAGGCCGCACCGGTGCGCGGTGAATCGCTCATCGGCTGGGGAACTCACTACCTGGTCGGCGTGGTGTTCGCATTCCTGCTGTTCGCGTTGGCCGGGCCGTCGTGGCTCTCGCGCCCGACCCTGGCACCCGCGTTGCTGGTCGGCGCCGCCTCGGTAGCCGCGCCATTCCTGATCATGCAGCCCGCCATGGGCGCGGGATTTGCCGCCAGCCGCACGCCCCGGCCCGGCGCGGCCCGGCTGCAGAGCATCGTCACGCACATTGTCTTTGGCCTCGGCCTGTACACCGGCGGCCTCTTCGCCCACTCATATATAGGAGTCTGAAATGCGTATTCCCGCCCGCTTTGCCCCCATCGTCTTCGGCGCCCTGCTCTCGCTCATCATGGTGGCGGTGGTCTCCGCCGTGGTGCTCGCGTCCTCCCGCGGCATCGACGCGGACTTCGCCTCGCGCTGGGTCACGAGTTGCCTGACGACCTGGCCGATTGCGTTCCCCACCGTCACGCTGATCGCGCCGCGGGTGCGCAGACTTGTCGAATTGCTCACCCGGTAGCCATTCGGTATGCCTTGGTCATGATCCCTACTGCCCTGCCGATGAGGGCGACACTCTGCTAACTTTCGGGCTACATGCGCAAGCTTCTCGTCTTCCAGCACTCGGCCCGCGAACCGCTTGGAATCCTCGATCCGATGCTGCGCGAACACGGTTTCCGCATCCGCTACATCAATTTTTCCCGCCAGCCCGATGTTCGGCCGGACGTGAGCCGCTACGACGGGCTCGTGGTGCTCGGCGGAGCGATGAACGTGGACCAGGCGGATCGGCATCCGCATCTCACCACCGAGATAGGCGCGATCCAGGAAGCGCTGAAGCGCGACATTCCAATTCTCGGCATCTGCCTCGGCGCGCAACTGCTCGCGGCCGCGCTGGGCGCGAACGTGCGTCCGCACTCGGTGCGCGAGATCGGCTGGTATCGCCTGCATCCCACGGCGGCGGCGCAGTCGGACCGCTTGTGCCGGCACTTCGACGGCAGCCAGCACGTCTTTCAGTGGCACGCGTACACCTTCGACCTGCCGCCGGGCGCGGTGCATCTCGCCAGCACGCCCACCTGCCCCAACCAGGCATTCCGCTATGGGGAAAAGGCGTACGGGCTGCAGTTTCACCCCGAGGCCGATGAACAGCTGATCCAGCGCTGGCTGCACGTGCCCGAGTATCGCGCCGAGGCGGAAGCCTCGGGCCCGGAGCACCAGCTCGAACACATCCTGCGCGACACGCATGGACACGCCCCGCACGCCCGCGGCGTGAGCGAACGCGTGTTTGGCGAATTCCTCGAAATGTTCGCGTGGCGGAAGAAAGTGCGGCTCGGGAGCCTTTGAGCGCATGACAGCACCCGCTACCCGTTTGTGGCGCGAGGCCCTGCAACATCTCGACAGGTTGCTGGAGCTGCCCGCGGATCAGCGCATCCTGTTCCTCGACGAGCTCGGGCAGTCTCAGCCGCAGCTGCATTCCGTGCTCGCCACGCTGCTCGACGCCGAAGCCCGCGCCGCGTCCGCGGGTTTCCTCGAACCTCGCGGCGCGTCCGCCGGGGCGCTCAAGCCCGGCGCGCAACTCGGCCCGTACCGCATCGAATCGCCGATCGGCGCGGGCGGCATGGGCGAAGTGTGGCTGGCGACCCGCGTCGATGGCCTGTACGAAGGCCAGGTCGCCATCAAGACCCTGCATCCCTATTTCGGCGCCGGCGCGCTGCGCGAGAGGTTCCTGCGCGAAGCGCAGATTCTCGGCCGGCTCGCGCATCCGAACATCGCACGCCTGCTCGATGCCGGTAGCGCCGCCGACGGCAGCGTGTACCTGGTGCTCGAGTACGTTCGCGGCACCGCCATCGATGCCTGGTGCGATGAACGCAAGCTGGGCGTGGAGGCGCGCCTCGGCCTGTTCCTGGACGTGTGCGCGGCCGTGGCGCAGGCGCACGCGAACCTCGTGGTCCACCGCGACATCAAGCCTTCCAACATCCTGGTCACCACCGGGGGCCAGGCGAAGCTGCTCGACTTCGGCGTCGCCAAACTACTCGAGACGGAGCCGGCGGCGGAACGCGCCGAGCTCACGCGCATGACCGGCCGCATCTTCACGCCCGAGTTCGCGGCGCCGGAGCAGATCCTGGGTGAACCGATCACGACGGCGGCCGACGTCTACACGCTCGGCGTATTGCTGCACCTGTTGCTGACCGGCGCGCGGCCGTATGGCAGGACCGACAACCCGGTCGAACTCGAGCGCGCGGTGCTGCACGACGAACCGGCGCGGGCCAGCCAGGCTGCCGCCAGTGGCACCGCCGAAAGCGCCGCCGCGCGCGGTCTCACGCCCGCGCGCCTGGCGCGCGCGCTCGCCGGCGATCTCGACAACATCGTGCAACGCGCGCTGCGCAAGGCGCCGGCCGAACGCTACCCCTCCGTGCTGGCGCTCGCCGACGACGTGCGCCGCCATCTCGCTCACAAGCCCATCCTCGCGCGACCCGAGGGTGTTGCGCGGCGCGCCGCCAAGTTCGTGCGGCGCCACCGGCTCGGCGTGGCCGCGTCGCTGCTCGTGGTGCTCGCGATCGGCGCGGCGATCGCCGGCGTCCTCTGGCAGGCGCAGGTGGCGCGCATCGAGGCACGCAAGGCAACCGCCATCCGCGACTTCCTGGTCGGCATCTTCGAACACAACAGCACCTCGCACCCGGACGGCGCGCGGGCGCAGCAGACCACGGCGGCGGAGTTGCTCAACCAGGGCGCGCAACGTATCCGCACCGGCCTCGCCGACGCGCCCGAAGTGCGCACCGAACTACTCGGAGTCATGGCCCGGCTGTACTCCAACATGGAGATGACGAAGGACGCGTTGCCCCTGCTCCAGGAGAGGCTGGCGACGCAGCGACGCCTGCTGGGCGATTCGCATCCGGACGTGGCACGCACCATGACCGAACTCGCCCACGGCCAGTTGCACAGCGCCGACTACTCCACCGCCGAACGCACCGCGCTCGAGGCGCAGAAGATATTTCGCGACAGCGGCGAAGTGACGGCGCTCGAATACGCGCAGACATTCCAGGTCCTCGGCCACGTCTGCTACCGCACGGGCCGGTACCAGGACGGCGCGGCGATGCGTTACTTCAAGTCCGGCTACGACATCGTCGCGGCCCATCATCCGCGTGATCCCACCCGCCTGAGCCTGCTCGAGGGCATGTCGCGCGTCGCGCAGGTAGTCGGCAACCACGAAGAATCCTTCGAGTACATGGAGGATTCCAGGCGCCTGATCGAAAGCGGCGCTGTCGAAGTCGATGGCATCGAGCGCGGCGGCTTCTACCAGGCGTACGGCGACCGGCTCACCTGGATGTCGCGCAGCGCCGAGGCCGAACGCTACATGCGCAAGGCCGTCGAGGAGTACGAAGGGGCCGGCGGCCCCGATCATCCCTATGTCGCCGACGGCAAGCGCGCACTGGGCATGATGCTGGCCTGGCTGGGCCGGCGCGCCGAGGCGAAAGAACTGCTGCAGAGCGCGCTGGATGCCCAGGAACGCAAGCGCGGCGAAGCCGATCCACAGCTCACCGCCATCGTGCGCTTCGATCTCGCGCGCGTGCTGCTGTGGCGCGGCGAGTTGCCCGCGGCGGAAGAGCACCTGCAGCGCGTCTTCGACGCGTGGCGCGTCACCGGCCAGCCGAACACCAACACGCTGATCCAGCTCGGACGCCTGCACACCGAGCAGGGCCGCTTCGACGTGGCGGCCAGGGATCTCGACGGCATCGACGCCAGCGCGGAGCAGATCTTCGGCACCCACTCGTGGATGCACGCCACCGCCATCAACCGGCTTGGCGAGTTGCATCTCGCGCAGCGGAAGTTCGCGCAGGCCGAGCAATACTTCCGCCGCAACGACGTCGAAGCGCGCGACATGGCGGGATTCAGTCCGAATCGTGCCGCCGCCTTCGTCGGACTGCGGCGCATCGAAGTCCTGCGGCGCGATCCGCGGGCCGTGGATCACGCGCGCGAGTTGCTGGCGTCGATCGAATCCGCCCGGGCGCGCCAGGACATGCCCGACGAGGAAGCCGCGGCGCACCTGTTGTTGGGCGTGGCGCTCACCCAAGCCGGCAAATTGCACGAAGCGCAGCCACACCTCGAGCAGGCGGTGCAGAGGCGCGAGCGCATGGATGCCGCGCAGAGTCCGCTGCTGGCCGAGGCGCGCCTTTACCTGGCCCAGCAGCAATATCTCGCCGGCCAACGCGCGACCGCACGCACACTGTTCGAACTGGCGGCGCAGGCGCATGCGGCACAATCGCTCGGGCCCCAGCATCGCGCCTTGCTGGCGCAGACCCGCAAGTCCATCGGGCTCTGACGACGACTACTGGCGGCGCGCCGCCCCAGCCTTGTCCTGGTACAAGGACAAGTCCACCGACCGCAGCAGCTCCGCCCCGGTGGCCCCGTTACCCGGATACACCGCGACCCCCATCGAGCATCCGAGCTGCGGAAGCTGCCTGTGATCGAACTCCACCCGCAACGCGTTCAGGAGATCGCAGAGCTGGTGGCCCTTGCGTGTGACGCTGTCGAGAGACGCGCCCGGCATCAGCACGATGAATTCGTCGCCACCAAAACGGCAAGCCACATCACCGGCACGAATGTTCGACACCAGCACGTGCGCCACCGCGCGCAGCAGCGAGTCGCCCGCCTGGTGGCCGCAGGTGTCGTTCAGATGCTTGAACTTGTCCATGTCGAGCATGATCACGCCGAGCTGCGACCCGGTGCGCCGCGCGCGCGCCACTTCATGGCTCATGGACTCTTCCAGGAAGCGGCGATTGAACAGGCCCGTCAGCGGATCGCGGATCGCCTGCTCGCGCAATTCCTTGCGCAGCTCCTCGGCCGAGGCGAGCGCCTGCTTCAACCTGGAAATGGTTTCCTCGAGCTGCCCGGTGCGCTGGAGTACGCGTCCCTCGAGTTCCGCGTTGAGCTGCAGGATGCGTTCCTCGGACTGCTTACGCCCGCTGATGTCCTCGGAGAAGATGATGATCCCGCCCTGCTTTTCATCGTGGAACCAGGGCCGGACCTCCCAGCGCAGCCATTGCACCGTGCCGTCGGAGCGGTCGAAGCGATCCTCGCTGGTGCTGACCACCTCGCCTTCGAGGCCCCGGCGATGGATGGCGCGCCAGCGATCCGGCAGGTCCGTGAACACTTCGTAGTGCGAGGCGCCGCGCCAGTTGCGTTGTTCGAGGTGGTAGTGGCTCACCCAGCGGCGGCTGGCCGCGATGTAGCGCATCTCCATGTCGAACATTGCGATCGACACCGGCGCCTGGTCGATGAACACGCGGAGAAGTTCTTCGCTGCTCCCCTGCATGGGCGCGTAACTAACATGGAATCACTCCGGCGCCCATACGTACCCATCGCCCTGCTTCTGGAACTTCCCCACCCCGGGGAACGGGAAGTGCACGGCGTAGATGCGCTGGCCGCTCTTCTCCGCGTCGGCCAGCAAGGCGCTTCGGCTCGCGGCGCCGGTCTTCTGGTCGGCATCGAAGCTCATCGGCCAGTCGGGCTTCTGCACCGACACGATGTAGCTGTGCATCGCATCTCCGATGTAGAGCAGTGAATCCGCGCCCGAAGTGATCTTGTAGCCGGAATGTCCCGGCGTGTGACCCTCGATGGCCACGGCTTTCACCAGGCCCTGAATGAGCTCCGCTCCTGGCGCGAAGGCATCGAGCTTGGGCTTCATCGCCGCCACCAGCGCATCGAAGTTTTGTACACCGATTTCCTTGGCCTTTTCGGCGCCAAGGCCGACCAGGAAATCCCATTCGGGCTTCGAGATATGAATCTTCGCGTTCGGGAAGTTCGGCACCCCATCGACATTCACCAGGCCGCCGACATGATCGCCGTGCACGTGCGAGATGAAGATGTCGGTCACGCTGGCCGCTTCATTGCCTGAATCACTCAGCAGGCTCACGAGCTTGCCGGCGCCTGGACCGAAATTGGTGCCCGCGCCCGTGTCGAAAAGCAGCACACGGTCGCCGCCTGCGACCAACAATGGATCGATATCGAGTTGGATCTTGTCGGTCGGCTGACCGGCGGCGCTGAGCAACGCGCCCACCTCTTCGGGCGTGTGGCCGACGCCGAAAATCTTGTTGTCGTTCGGAAAATCGACTGCACCGTCGCGCAGCGCGATCGCATGGAGTTGGCCGATCGGGAAGGCCAGGTTCGTGGCTTCCTTCGGCGCCGGCGGTGGCGTTTCAGTCGCGGCCGTGGCGGGCGGAGGCGTCGGCTCCGCCGGCGTTTCCGCGGGCTTCGAGCAGGCCGCGAGCATCGACGCCGCGAAGAGCGCAAGGACCGTCAACCGGATGCTGGATGTCATGAGCATTCTCCTGTGTCCGACCTACCTGTATCCCCGCCATACCCACTCGAGCGCCTGCGGCAATGTGTGTTCGCGCACCGCACGATCGCAATGTCCCGAGTTCAACGCGTACACGTATTGATACTCGTAGCGCTTCTTCTTGAGCGCTCCCGCCATGAAATGATTGGCCGCGACCCAGTCGTGCATGTCATCACGCATGACGTTGGGATTGAGCAGGTCCCGGTCGCCGACGTGCATCCAGATGCGGATCGGTTTGGCCTTGTTGTTCGGGATCAGCGACTGGTGGTACTCCCAGGCACCGCCGGGAGTTTCCGCGTTGAACGGCCACTGCTGGTTCACGAATGTGCCGGAATAGCTGATGACGCGGTGGTACCACTCGGGATGGAACCACGCCATGGTGAAGGCCGCCGCCGCGCCCGAGCTGCAACCCATCACCGCACGCGCCTCCGGCCGGCGCGTGAGCTTCACACCGTAGTGCTTCTCCACCTGCGGCAGCACTTCGGCCTCGATGAACTCGGCGAACTTGCCGGACAGCGTGTCGTATTCGAGACCCCGCTGGCTGCCCTGCGCATCGCCACCGCCGTTCTGGATCATCACGGCGATCATCGCGGGCACACGATTCTGCGCGATGAGGTTGTCGAGGATGCGCGGCAGCGTGGCATCGGGCGACCCCAGCTTCGGTCCATCGTGCGTGACGAGGATCGGCGCCTCGCTGCCCTTCTGGTACTGCGCGGGGATGTACACCGTGATGGCGCGCCGCCAGGCAGCCGAGTGCGTCTCGACGATCAGCGTCTTCGGATTGTTGGGATCCACGGTGCCGAACACGTCGCGTGCGATGCCGGGATAAAAGCGGCTATCCGCCGACAACATCTCGAACTGCTGCACCTTGCCCTGCGGCACGCCTTTGACCACCGACAGTTCCGGTGGCGCCGGGTAGTCAGGCCCGATGACGAAGTTGCCGTTGCCCTTCACCGGCGCGTTGCCGCCGGACTCGATGCGTTTGAACTTCGGAGCGCCGGGCCCATCGACGGCACGCGTCGGCGGCGTGGGCCGCTCCTGGGCGTACGCGGTGGCGCAAGCCAGCAACAGGCAGATCCATGTGCATCGCATATCAACCCTCATGAAAGCAGTGCCTACGCAGTTGCCGCCACGGGTGACCGCAGGCGCTTCACCGCGAGATAGCCCGCGTACACGAAGAACAGCAAGACCAGGCCTTGTGAGATGGCGAACGGCGGTTCATTGCCCTTGGGCGCGAGCGCGTTCAGCGCCGGAATCTTCAGGAACAACTGCACCACCAGCACGAAAGTGTTCAGGTACAGCGAGATCACGGCGGTCATCACGTACGTCTTGAGCCAGCCGCCGGCGAGCTTCTTCACGTACAGCGCGACGAGCAGCAGTGCCAGCGCCGCACTCGACACGATGCCCGTGGCGATCGCCGGCGTGATTCCATTGAAAGGAAAGAAGAAGCCGCTGACCGTCGTGGCCAGCGTGGTCCAGACGAACAAGTGCGTCCAGCCCGACAGCCGCTGCGCAGTGAGCAATCCGCCGAGCACGATGAAGCCGGAGAAGATGCCGGCAAGACTCAACATCACGTGAAACAGGGTGAATGCGTTGATCCCGGAAAGCATGGTGGCCCCTTATTAGTGTCAGTCCCCTCGCCGCAGAGCGTAGCCGCGGACGCGGGCATTCGCCACCTTCACACGCCGAAGATCAGGCGCCGCATCGCGACTTGCATTTCACCCTGCCCGCCGCTGCTCACGTTGAAGGGTTGGTCCGCGGCCTGGACACGAATGTTGGCATCCTGTCTTTCGACTCGCAGCGTCGGGAGCGCCGACCAGTCCGGCGGGGATCGCTGCAACGCCTCCCAGAAGGCACCGCCCAGCCACATCGTTGAACCGACGGATTCGATGTAGCCGTTTCGAAGCACGCTGCGTCCCGGGTTCTGCGAGGTATCGATGATGTCGGCAGCCATGGGATACGAAAGACCATTGCTGATCAGCGGGAGCCCTTCGATCGATCGACCTGCGCTTTCGTACTCCACCAGGTCACAGGCGTTCCGCCAGTAGTCGTAGTCATCGTCGTATATGCGTGCCTGGATGAATGCCGGATCTTGCAGCAGTGGCGACAGCCAGTTCGCCGCATCGTCCATGCTGGCCACCACGCGATCGAATTCGAGTCGCGCCAGGCGGTGATTGGCAACCTGGGCGAAGAAGATTTCCCCGGAATGGAACTCAGCGCCGAAATGCTCCTTGCCGTTCCTGCGTAACGCGGCTTCGACGTCGGCGAACGCCATTTCTTCGCCGCGCAAATTGACCGGCTCATTCACCAGTTCGGGATGAGTGTTCGCGAGCTTCACCCACAGATCCGCCGCCTGCTCGAAACTCCGGTAACGCAGGGCGCACTCGATGCCGAACCTGGTTCCAGCATTGACGTCGTTCATGGTGCGAACGCTGCCCTAAGCTCCCGGCCAAGTCCACCGTCAGCGCTCGACCAGCTCTCCCTCGAACGGGATGTTGCTCTGGTCGATGTCGATCAGCGGCCCGAGCTCATACACGTTGTTGTAGCCGTAGGCATTCAGCGAGACGAAGGTGTGGACATTGAGCGCCACTGCGATGTTCTTGGAAGGGAAGGCGCGCGGCTCGTTGAGGAAATTGTTGTTGCAGTAGATGAGTACCCGCGTGTTCTTCGAAGGAATGATCTTCGCCAATTCGTCCGCGGTGAAATCCGGCAGGCTGAGGTTGTGCGCACCCTTGACGTGCTTCAGCGCGAATTTCTCGGCGCTGCGCGCATCGAGGACCACGGTCTGCGGATCCGCCGCCATGCGGATGAAATCCTCCGCGGTCACCCGTCGCAACTGGCGCAATTCACCCGCTCGCCCGACCTGGTATTGGAAGGCCGGGTAGTCGATGAGCCGGTTGGGAATCTCGGCGGCCGAGGCGCTCAGCGCTCCAAGCAACAGCACGACGGGAATGTAGCGGCGGAACATGGCGCACTCCTTCTGCGTGAGGTGACCGTTCGACCGGTCCCTCACGCAGAAGTGCCGCCGCAGTTACCTTATTCGGGCTACTCGAACGTCATGCGAAGACTGAGATACCACTGGAGTGGCGGGTTGTAGGTTCCCACGGTCTCACCCTCGGCGCTGTTGAGGGAGCCGACGGTGAGGTAGCGCTCATCCGTGAGATTGCTGCCACCCAGGGTCACCTCGTACTTGTTCTCGGGCGACAACCAGTGAACCGAGGCGTTCAGGTAGTCAGTCGCCGGGCGGGCCAACAAGGGCGTGTTCAGCGAGTCGTTGAACATCGCGTCCGTGTGCGTGTAGTCCGCCGCGAAGCGCAACTTACCGCGGCTGTCAGGCAGCGCCACGTCCCACTGCGGGCTCACTGTCACCTTGAATTCCGGGGTCTTCGGAATGGACGAAAGCTCCGTGATTCCCTGCACGCTGGGCCGCAGCTCTGTGTACTTGGCGTCGATATATCCGGCAGCCAGGTTCACCGAGAAGCCGCCACCGAGGATGGCTTCGAGCTCGAGTTCCGCGCCCGAAAGTTCGGCATCACCCGCATTCTGCGACACGGGCGAAGGACCTTCCTGGATCTGCAGCTGGATACCGGCGTAGTCGGTCCAGAAGACCGCGATGTTGGCTTGCACGTGATTGTCGAGGAAGCGGGACTTCAGGCCGAGCTCATAGGTCTCGCTTTCTTCCGGTCCGAAGGCCGCATCGTCGATATTGTCGATGGGCAGCGAGAGTCGCGTCGTCCAGCCTCCGGCCTTGAATCCCTTCGAGTAGCTCAGGTAGAGCATGTTGTCTTCGTTGAAGTGGTATTGCGCACCCACGGTCGGCGTGAACACGTCGTACTTCTGGCTCTGTTCACCGGGCGGGAAATAGCGGTACGGGTTGTTGGGATCCGGAAACTCGGCAAGGCCGTTGGCGCCGGCAAACGCGGCCCAGCAATCCATGTCGGGACCGGTGACCGGGTCGAAGCATCCCACCGACTTGTAGCTGTAGCCGTCGAGATCCGCCTGGCCACCCTCGAATTTCTTGTCGTCCTTCGACCAGCGCGCACCGAGCGTAAGGCCGAACGCATCGTTGACCTGGTAGTCGAGGTGGAAGAAGGCGGCATACGACTTGGTGTCGACGTCGTTGGCCACGTCGTAGATGAACAGCGTGCTCCCGAAGGGCACGAAGTCGTGCACGAAGCCGTCTTCCTGGAAGTAGAACAGGCCGGCGACATACTCGAGCTTGCCGTCGAACGCGTTGCCGGCGAGCTGGAACTCCTGCGAGAACTGGTCCTGGTTCTGGTGATCGGTAACCTCCTGGATGGACTCCGGGAGTCCGTCGAGGTCCACGCCCACCTTCCAGTCGATGCCGCGCGCGCCGGTGATCGATTTGAACGCCATCGATTCGTTGATCTCGTAGTCGAGCGTGATCGCAGCGCCCCAGGCCGAGTACTTCGCGAAGCTCGGGCCGGTGGCGTAGGTCTTGTCGATGTCACCCGTGTCGGTATTCTCGAAATTCCAGTAGATGCGTGGCGCAGCGCCCGATGGATTTCCCGCGACGCCGCCCGGCGTGTAGGCCACCGGGCCGCCGACGTAGCCCGAGCCGCCCAGCGGCGCACCGCCGGGTGCGAGGTTCAGGCCCTGCGCGCGCGGTCCGCACATCGCACCGACGCCCGTTCCGAACAGCGGCGGAGCGCCTGTGGCACCCACGAACGCGGCCGGATCATTGAGCAGTTCGGCCGGCGTGCTGATGCAGAAGTTATACAGCGCGCCCATGAAGCCCCAGCCACCGCGCGGACGCGCATCTCCGGGTCCCGGCGGCGGCCACGCGTCGAATGGAGTCGGCAGGTTGTCACCCGCGGGCGTGAACACTTCGACCACGGTCTGCGGAGTCGAGGACTGATTCTGGTGCGCGTAGTCGCCGGAAATGGTCACGTTGAACTTGTCGTTGACCTTCCACAGCGCCTTGCCGCGGACCACCTGCAGGTTCTGCCCGCCCTTGGTGTCCGAGGTCGCGTAGCCCGCCTTCGGGAAGGCGGTCTGCGGATCCACGACCCACGGCACTTGTCCGAGCTCGCTGTCCGTCGGGAACGGAATCACCTCCTGATAACCGTCGCGAACCTGCGAGGAGAAGCTGATCGTCGTCAGGAAACTGCTCGAGAGCGGGAAGTCGGCGGTGAGCGCGATGTCGCGACGGTTGTAGCTGCCGGTGGTCGCTTGTGCGACGAAGCGTTTTTCCTCACCGGGCTGATGAGTCACGATGCTGATCGCACCGCCGATCGTGTTGCGGCCGAACAGCGTGCCCTGCGGACCCTTCAGGATCTCGATGCGGTCGACGTCCAGCAGACTCTGGTTGGCGCCGATGGTGCGCGCGAGGTACACGCCGTCCAGGTAGACGCCGACGCCGGGATCGAGGTTGAACGCGAAGTCATCCTGGCCGATGCCGCGTATGGAAGCCGACAGCACCGAGCTGTCGCCCGAGAATGGCGAGCCGGTGTCGAGGTTGACGTTCGGCACGAGCCGCGTCAGCGAACCGATGTCGCCCAGGCCCTTCGACTGGAGTGTCTCCGCCGTGATCGCCGTGATGGCAATCGGAACGTCTTGCACGTTCTGTTCGCGCTTTTGCGCGGTTACCGTGATCTCTTCGAGTGTGTCCTCGTCGGCCATCGCCGGGGCGGCGATGAAAGCAGTGCCCAGGGCAGCTGCAACGCAATACCTCACGGCGTTCGAGCCGTGTCTGGCAGTCGTCTTCACGGTAACCCCCTCTAGTTTGTCGGTTGGCTCTCGGTTCTTTCCTTCAACTTGGGTGGACGGGAACGATGCGCGTAACTTACGCCTGTCCCGCGCGGGACATAAGGTAGTGAGGTGAAGGCGCGCCCCGTAATCCTGGCGGCCCCTCGGTTCCGTGATGTGCGCAAAAAAATGCGCGCACAGTTGAGACATCCGCCCGTGGCGGTGGGCCTACCGCTTCTGCGGGACGATGGTTTCGCCGCGCGACAGCATCGCGACCAGCGTGGCTATCTTTTTCGCGCGCCCTTCCGCCGTCTTCATGTTGTTGGTGCGGAAGGACAGCGCAAACAGGTTCATGCGGCTCAGGGTCTTGAAGGTTGTCCGCGCCTTCGGATTTGCACGGATCGCCTTCAGCAAGTCGGCGGGCAGGTTGTCCGCGGAGGACTTGCGGATCGGCGCGTAGGCCCTGCCCCAGCGGCCGTCCTTCTTCGCCGCGTCGACCTGTGCCTGGCCGTGCGGCGTCATGCGGCCGGCCTTGATCAACCGCGCGACATGCTCACGGTTGACCTGGCTCCAGATGCTCTTCGCGCGCCGCGGCGTATAGCGCTGCAGGAAGGATTTCTCGTCGAGGCCCTTGCGCAAGCCATCGATCCAGCCCCAGCACAACATCACCTCGAGTGCCTCGGCAGCGGTGACACTGGCGAGGCCTGAGTCCTTCTTGTGGATCTTGAGCCAGAGCTCGGGCGCCTTGGCGTGGTTGGCGCGCATCCAGGTTTCGAGCGCCTTCGTCGATGCAAAGGGCCTGATGCGCTTCTTGTCGGGGATGACGGCGGCCATGGCCGCGCCGACGATACCCGCCGCTACTTCTCCTTGTCGAGCGCGCGGTACTTGATGCCGATGTGCATGCCTATCTGCTTGTCGGTATCCCCCAGGAACTCGCTCTTGTTCGCATACACGATGCTGATGGGCATGTCCATGTCCATGAAGCGCCGCGTATAAGTGAGCGTGGCGACGAAACGGCTGTTATAGGTGTCGTCATCGTCCATGTTGCTGTCGTACGCGACTTCGAAATCGACTCGATCCTTGGCGGCTGAACGCTGGATGGCGCGGCCGAATCCGGCCGAAGCGATCAGGCGATCGTGCTTGGGCAGATCGAGATTGACTCCGTCATCGGGCAGCGCATAGGCCCAGTCGTCTACCTGCTTGTACTCGAGAGCCGCTTTCCAGCGACTGTTGTTTTCGATCTGTTCGGCATTGGTACTCACATAGTCTGCCAACGCGTCCAGGCATGTGTCGGAAGCTTTCGTACTGCCGTTGGCGACGGATTCTGCGATCACCGCGTCCACAGTCGAATCGAAAATTTTGCACATGTCCTTGCGCTTCGTCTTGCCATCGGGCGCGGTGTTCTCCTTGGCGTATTTCTTGAAGCTGTTGAAGTCGACGAGACTTTTTTCAAAAGTCACCTTCGCGCCCCAGGATTCCGGACCAACCAGTTCGCTGCGAATTGACTTCGTCGCAGTGATCAACAGCTGGGGTTGTTGAAGCACGAGCTCCGCCATGCCGTAGATCCTCGAATCGGAAACTGCACGCTGTTTGGCGTCCAACCGTGCCGCCAGTTCCTGTGCGTAACCGTTTCGTGCTTTGTTCACAAACTCGTTGATGCGCGCTCGCTCATCGGCGGTGAAAAGGCGAATCGCCACGTCTGCCTTGTCTTCCTCTTCAGCGACATTCGTGGGTCGCCTTATCCCGTTGACGAGCGACTGCTGTTCGGCACCGAAGGCCGCCCGCTTCAAATCAAATGCGGTATTGACCTGGTCCGAGCCGGCGGCCAGATTGGCAGAGAGGATTCGCGGCGCAATGAGCAACTGAAACTCTTTCTGGTGTTGCCGAAAATCGCGCCCCAAGCTCTTGTTGATGACGGAGTACGTGTACAGCAACGTCGAATCGGCCGTATCGTCTATATCCTCTTGCAACGCCTTGCTGCGTTCGTCGCGCACATCCTCGGGAATTGCCAGCGCCAGGGGCTCGAAAAGTGTTGGCGAAACATCGAACTCCCACTTCAGCTGAGAGTCGTGCTTGGCCTCTTTCTTCTTCTTGAACAGCAGGAAGTTGAGATCGAGCGCAATCGTGCCGTCACTCTCATCCGAATCGCTCAGCAGTCCTACCATGTTCAGCCATGGAATCAGATCAGTGAAACCGGAGGTGGCCTGTTCGCCTGCAGTTGCTGTTCCAGGCTGGTCCTTGGTTTCGGCCTCATTGTTAGCAGCATTCGCAGCAGCCTTGCTCTGCTTGTCCGCCGCGGTCTTCTTGTTCTCTGGCGTGGCATTGACCGCATCCGCCTCCGCAATCTCATTCGAGCCCGCTCGCAGCGTCCTCGAATACCTGGTGACCAGCCGATCGATGCACGTGTTGACAGTATCGTCCGGCTCGCACGTCACATCCTGTGCTTGAGCGGACGACGCGACGAGCAGCGCGCAAGCCAGCAGAAGGCGCCCCGGTGTTTTCATTTCCCGCTCCCCTGTCGCGTGCCGACCAGCAACGTCACCGCCTCGACCTGCGTCTTCTTGCGCTTGAGCGATGTATCGACTGCCTTACCGATCCGCACGCCCTTCGAATTCTCGACGTGTGCATGCACGGCGGCTTCCGCGTCAGTGACGTAGGTGTTGTCCACGTCGATGGTGTAGATCCTCGAAGACTTCAGCGGAATGACTTCCGGCTTTCCGGATACCGTGTTCAGAATCCCGGTGACCTTCTTCAGGATCTCACCAGTGGGCGAGGTCTCGATCCCATCGAGCGTGGTGATGATCAGTTTCTCCGACTTGCTCCCCTTGACGGATATGACCAGCGAGGAACCCCCCGGAACGTCGGACCAAGATTTGAAAAGAATTTCGTCGGCCATGATGAACCTCCCTGTGAACGACGGTCGACACGCTCGCACGCGCCCGCTTACCAAAACCTTACGTTTGGTGCATTGCGGTCGAACGGGGTCTAGCTAGCCGCCGCCGGCTGTTGGTTCTTCTGGCTGCGGCGGCGACTCTCATGGCTATATCTGTCGGCAGTCGCGCGGCTCTCCCACCCGCGCCGACAGATATTTTCGGGAAGGCTGGTCAGGGCACGACGGGCAGCACCACCGCGCTCGCGCTCGCACCGCCCAACCACACGCTCTGCGTCGCCTTCTTATAGTCAGCCGGCTTCGCATGCATGATGTTCTCCACATAGGTCTGTGGATTGCGGTCATAGAGCGGGAACAGCGTCGACTGCACCTGCACCATGATGCGGTGCCCCGGCAGGAACACGTGGTTCACGTCCGGCAGCTTCCAGCGGTAATGCTCGACCTTGTTGGCCTTGAGCGGCGCGGGCTGCGCGAAACTCTTGAGATGCCGCCCGCGGAAGATCTCGATGCCGACGGGCAGCTCGTAACCGGCCATGCCGGGCTTCGCGCCCTGCGAGGCGACTTCCGGGATGTCGTTCGGATAGACGTCGATGAGCTTCACCACCCAGTCGCTGTCGGTGCCGGTGGTGGATGCGAACAGCTCGACCTCGGGCGCGCCCATGATGTGCACGGCCTTGTCGAGCGGCGCGCTCTTCCAGGACGCGACGTCAGGGCGATCCGAAACGAATCTCTGGTCGCGGATGAGCCACGGCTTCCACTGGCTCGCATCGTTCATGTCCAGCGGGCGCGGGATGAACGGCACCGGCTTCGCGGGATCGCTGATGTACTCCTCGCGACCACCCGCCTTGGGCTTGTCGAACGTCGCCACGCCACCCGCCGCCAGGTAGATAGGCTTGGGCGCGCCCATCGGCCAGCGATCCGACTTCTGCCACTTGTTGATGCCGGTCGCATACGTGAGCACCGGCGGCGTCTTCGGATCCGGCGCGCCCTTGAGCCAGTGATCGAAGAATGGCTTGACGTACTCCACGCGCCACTCGAGCGCGGTGTCGCCGGTGAAGGTGAGCGCGCCGAGATCGAAGCCATAGTGATTGGCGCCCGAATGGCGCCACGGCCCGATGTGCAGCGACACCTTGTCGTTGTTCCTGTCCTTGGGCTCGAGCACGCGGTACACGGCGGGCGCGCCGTAGCTGTCCTCCTGGTCCCACTGCCCCACTTCGAGCAGTGTCGGCACCGTGAGCGGCTGCGCGGCCAGCCACTTGTCCACCGCCTGCAGCGACCAGAAGTCCGTGTACGCCGGGTTCTCGAGGAACTTGCGGACACCGGGATAGTGCGTGATGCCCAGCATCTTCGCGAAGTCCGCGGCGGAACCCGCCTCGAGGTAACGGGTGTAGTCGTCGCCCGAGCCGAGCGCGAAGTCACCATTACCATCGCCCTTCTTGGTCGACAGGCCCACCACGTATTCGAACGCGCTGATGCGGAACGCGCCGTTGTGGAACCAGTCATCGCCCATCCAGCCATCGACCATCGGGCTCTGCGGCACGGTGGCCTTGAGCGCGGGATGCGGGTTGATCTGGGCCATCAACGTCGTGAAGCCGAGGTAGCTCGAGCCGATCACGCCGACCTTGCCGTTCGACTCCGGCGTGTTCTTCACCAGCCACTCGATGGTGTCGTAAGCATCGGTGGATTCGTCGATGCCCGTGCTGTTCACCGGCCCGGCCAGCGGACGGTTCAGCACCCACTCGCCTTCGGAGCGGTGCAGACCGCGGATGTCCTGGTACACCCGGATGTAGCCGTCTTCGAAGAACTCGGCGTCCATCACCTCGAGGACGTCCACGCCGCGCTGGCTCGCGTTGCGATGCGTCGAATGGTGCGCGTCGTACGGCGAGCGCGACAGCAGGATGGGCGCGTTGCTCGTGCCCTTCCTCATCACGATGCTGGTGTAGAGCTTGACGCCGTCCCGCATTGGGACCATCGCATCGCGGCGGATGAAATCCGCCGACGGGAGCACCTGCTCGTAGTTGTCCATGACGTCCGGCGTCATGGGGGTCACGGGTGTCGCGGGTGGTGTGGTTGCTGCCGACGCGGTGAGCACCATCACGGCAGAGAAGAGTGAAATGAAGCGTTTGGAGATGTTCATGCGCCGCAGACTACAGCGCGGGACGCCTCCTTGTGAACTGCGTCCACGAGGCCGACGGCGTCACCGCAATTTTCGCGGCGACGCCGTCCGGTTGCACATCAGTTCGGGTAGAGCGTGTTCGGAATCTCCACCACCGCGTCGACGGGCAGATTGTTCCGCTTCGCCGCCTCGCGGATGGCCGCTTCGTTCGGCCCGGTGTAGACGCAGAACGTCTTCGTCTTGTCCGCGTTGGCGTAGGAATGTTCCCAGGTGACGCCCAACGCCCTGTTGTTGTCGTTCACCTTCTTCTTGACCTCCGCGTTCACGCCATCGAGGGCGCCCGCGGGGAAGGTTCTCAGGATCATGAATCGAGCAGCGTTCATCTTCATCGTCTCCGTGTATTGAGGTTGCCCGGAGAGATTAGGCGTGCGGGGGCGTGCTTCGAATGCTCAAGCGTCCGTGGTTCTTGTCTGACTGCCCGCTTCCGTTCTTGGGCGCAGGGTGCGCGTCGTCCACCACGACAGTCCCGGAGGGCTCCAGAACTGACTACTGCGCGCTAAGCGCGTTGGCGACGCCCTGCAGAAAGCTCGCGGCCTTGCTGGTCGCGTTGAAGCGGCTGACCATCGCGTTGTAGGAAGCAATGTCGCGGTTCAGCCGATCGACCTCGGCGCTGCGGAGGATTTCCTTGGGGTTGCCGGAGATGTCGAGCGCCGCGATCGCTCGCGCGTGCAGCGCGTCGTCGATGCACTTCGCCTTCTTCGGCATGTTCGAGCACAGGAATTGTTCCGCCTCGTCGACGTCGCTCTCGGCCCTGCCGAGACGCTCGCCCGCCGCGATCGCGTCCTGCCCAATGGACCGGGCCGACTGTTCGTCGTACTCGGTGTCGCGCCACCGGTCCAGGCAATCCGCATAGGCGTGCAGCGCGTCGTTGTCGGGCTCGTCCTGGATGGCTGACGGCACGGTGAAGTAGCCGCAGGCCTGGTGCATCTCGGCGCCGATGGCACCGAGCACGATGGCGCGGTCCGCCTCCAGCGACGCCACCGCCTGCGGCGTCATCGCGCGCTGCGCATCACGCATGATTTCGGCGGTCTCCTGGATTTGGCTGGCGATCCAGACGTATTCCTGCGAGCCCTGGATGCCCTGGCCGTCGGCGAGCGCGGCGTCCGCGTTGCCCATGGCAAGGTGGGCATTGCCACGCACGCCGAGCGCGCGCGCATCTCCAGGCCTCAGGCTCAATCCCTGGCTCGCCGATTCGACGGCGTCGTCGTAGCGTTTCAGCTGGTACAGCATTTCCGCGCGATTGATCCAGGGATCCGGTTCGTTCGGAACCTTGCGCGTGACCGCGGCGTGGTCTTTCTCCGCCTTCGCATACTCGCCCGATGCGCCATGGGCGTAACCGCGCGCCGTGAGCGCGAAGGGCGAGCCCGGTTGCAGTTTCAGCGCGGCCTCGGCGGCCACCAGCGCCTCGTCGTATTCACGCTGCGACGAACTGATGTACGAACGCCAAACCTGGTATTCGGCCGACTTCGGATCGAGCGCGATGAGCCGGTCCACGTATTCGAGTTTGCCCGTGGCCGCGTACTGCGCGGCCGCGCGCAGCACGTCGACATCGTTGGGCGCCAGCTTGAGAACCGCGCGCGCATCGGCATCGGCCGCCGGCCGTCCCGAGTAGAACCCGACCAGCGCGCGATTCTTGAGCGCGGTGAATTCCGCCGGCGTGAATTTCGCGGGGTCGGCGCCTTCCAGCACTTCGTTGTAGCGCTTGATCGCGCCGTCCACGTCGCCCTTGCGCGAGAGGAAATCGCCGTGGAGAACCTTGCCTTCCTTGCCGGGCTCCGTCGCGGCCTGCACGCAGAAGGGTTCGGCCTCGGCGAGCTTGTCCTGCCTGGCGAACGCGACACACTGGGAATAAGCCTGCGAGGGTTCGGCCCACGCAAGAGGCGACGGCGCGGCCGCAATGGCCAGCGCCACTATGGTAAATCTCATGTGCAAGCTCCCACTCGATGCTTTGTATTTCTGATGCAAAGCATCGTATCGGGAGGCATGTGCCGCTGAATCCGACAACGTCACAGTGCCGCGAGCGATCGCGGCCGCGCCAAATGATTGACGGACTGTTGTCTAGTTCGAGCGCCAGTTGTAGTTCGGGATCTCGTCGATCGGCGTGCCCACCTGGATGGTGATCTGGCGATGCGAGATCAGTTCTATGTCGTGCCAGTTGCCAGTCGCTTCGACCACGACGCCATTGTTGTCCACGGTGTAGACGACGACGGGTTTGCCCGTGAGACCCGCGACGTTGTCGGTCTCGAGCGGCTGGCCCCAGATCGTGAAGAATTGCCCCAGCGTGAATATCCCGGGCGCCGCGGCTTCGACGTGGATCTTGCCGGACCAGTCGTGCGTGTGCAGCGTGTAGTAGCACATCTCCGTGGGCGAGAGGTCCACGATGCCGATGTGGTTGGGAATCTGCAGCTGCACACCGTCCAGGAAAATGGATAGGTGCGAGTGCACGTGGTAGGTCTCGGGCATGTCCGGCAGGCACTGCAGTGAACCCACATCTTCGCCATGCGCGCCCGTCGGAGAATCTCCCCTCGGCCAATGCGGAGTTCCGATGGGCGGGTTGTCGCTGATGTCGATCGGCGTCGGCGACAACGGCGGCGTCACGGTTGCCGGCGGCGGCGGCGGCGTTGGCCCGGGCGGCGGCGGCGTTGGCCCGGGCGGCGGCGGCGTGGGCGTCGTTGACGGGGGTGGGGGAGGCGTCGTCGTCGGAGGGGGCACCGGCGCGGGAGGATTGATCGCGAACATGCCTCCCTCCGAGACGCGCTGCGTCGTCGTGCTTTTCACGCAACCGGTGAGAAGTACCGCGCTCACCAGCGCCAGGGAGGACAGGATTGGCTTGCTCATGTAGATCTTGCTCTGTGGGCAATTCGCAAGCGTGAACTTCCTACACTTCGGGCCCGAACTACGCCGGTTGGCGCCCCGAGAATTTGTAGGTGGCTACCGCGCGACGGTGTCCGCCGCCGCGAGGGGCGACTCATATAACATCCCCGCATGCCGCTGTTCCATTCACTGCTGATCCTGCTGGTCTGCGCCGTCCTGCTGACCAGCTGCGCGCGCTATCTCAAGCTGCCCTACCCCTCGTTGCTGGCGCTGGGCGGCACCCTGCTGGCGTTCTTTCCACACGCGCCTACCTTCGAGCTGGATCCGGAACTCACGCTCGCGCTGTTCGTCGCGCCCGCATTGCTCGACGCGGCCTTCGACACGTCGCTGCGCGACCTCAAACGCTACTGGGTGCCGGTCATCACGCTGGTCATCGTCGCGGTCGGCATCACCACCGTCGCGGTCGCGTGGCTGCTGCGCCAGATGGTGCCGGAGATGCCGTGGTCCGCGGCCATAGCGGTGGGCGCCATCGTGGCGCCGCCGGACGCAGTCGCCGCCTCGGCCGTGATGCGCCGCCTGCGCATCCCGCATCGCATCCTGGTGATCCTCGAAGGCGAGAGCCTGCTCAACGATGCGACCGCGCTGCTGGTCTACCGGATCGCGGTGAGCGTGACGCTCGGCACCACGTTCAGCGGCACCAACACCGCCCTGCTGTCGGTCGCCATGATCGCGGGCGGCCTGGTGGGATTCCTGCTCGCGCAGCTCATGATGCGCGTGATGAGACGCATCACCGATGCGCCGAGCGCCATCGTGCTGCAATTCGTGAGCACGTTTGGCGTGTGGATCCTGGCGGAAGAGCTGGGCCTCTCGCCCATCGTCACCATCGTGGCCTATGCGATCACCGCGGCGCGCCTCGCGCCGCAGAGCCAGCCCGCGGCGCTGCGACTGCCCTCGTATGCCGTGTGGGAGACCGTGGTCTTCGTGCTCAACGTACTGGCCTTCGTGCTCATCGGCCTGCAGATCCGGCCTATCTACGAAACCCTGGCGCCGCACGAACGCATGCACTACCTGCAGATCGCCTTGTCGGTGCTCGGCATGGTCATCGGCGTGCGCGTCACCTGGGTGCTGATCTACAACCGGCTGGCGAACTGGTTCAGCAACTTCAAGCCGACGATTGCCGGGAGCCTGGTCGTGGGATGGAGTGGCATGCGCGGCATCGTGACCCTCGCAACCGCATATGCGCTGCCCGCCGGGTTCCCGCATCGCGATCTCGCCGTGGTCTGCGCTTTCGCCGTGGTGGTCGGCACTCTCGTCGTGCAGGGCATGACGCTGCGGCCGCTGATCCTCGCGCTGAAACTCCGCGACGATGGCACTGTCGATGGCGAAGTGCGGCGCGCGCAGGACGTGCTCGCGCTGGTGGCGCTGGAGATCCTCGAGGAGGACGACTCCGAGACGGCACGCAAGCTGCGCGACGAGTTCGTGACCACCGAGGTATCCGAAGCCGACGCGCCACACGCCACCGGCCGCGAGGCGCGCAACCGGTTGCGCGAGCGGATCATCGCCTCGCAGCGGCGCGCGCTGGTGTCGTTACGCGAGACCTCCGAGATCGGCGACGATGCGTTCCATCGGCTCGAGGAACACCTGGACAGGCTCGAAGTCGTGGTGAGCTGAGCTCACCTGATCTTCAGCACGACCTTGCCGAGGACTCTTCCCGCTTCCACGCGCCGATGAGCGCCGGCCGCATCGGCTAGCGCGAACGTCGCGGCGATCGGCACTTCGAAGGGCCGCGCTTCGACTACTGCGTTCAGTTGCGCAAACTGTTCCTTCTGGTCGCCGAACAGCGCGTCATAGGGGACGAACGTCATTCCTGCCCGCGCCTTCGGCACCGGTTCCACGCCATTGGGCCAGGCAACCCGGCCACCTGCGCGCACGGCATCCAGGCATTTCTCCAGCGCGGGGCCGCTGGCCAGCGCCAGCAACGCATCGACTCCCCGTGGCGCGAACTCGCGCGCCGCGGCGGTGATGTCGCCATTGCGCCCGTCGACCACCGCGTCCGCGCCGAGGCGGCGCACCAGCGCCACGCCCTCTTCGCCGGAAGCGGTCGCCAGCACGCGCGCGCCGCGCACCTTGGCGATCTGCACGGCGAGCGTGCCGACGGCGCCGCTCGCGCCATGAATGAGGAGGGTCTCGCCGCGCTTCACGTTCAGCGCGCGATCGATGCCACTGAGCGCCGTGAGCCCGCTCGCTCCCAGGGCGCCCGCGGCGTCCAGGGCCATGCCCCTGGGTAGTTTGGAGATGCAGTCGGCCGGCGCCACCACGTACTCGGCGTAGAAGCCGCCCTTGGGATTGTCCCAGCAGTAAGCGTAGACGGAGTCGCCGACCTTGAAGCGCGTCACCGACGCACCCACCGCGG
>Ga0315910_10000861_pt1 | contig 28845 bp, 28 predicted proteins | sample EdamamesoilMG_FD_204470 | JGI IMG/M metagenome (GOLD analysis project Ga0315910, IMG submission 204470) | Garden soil microbial communities collected in Santa Monica, California, United States - Edamame soil | ecosystem: Environmental > Terrestrial > Soil > Garden | place: USA: California... | reverse complement strand
GTCGTGGTCGCCGTGCTGCTCGATGCCGAAGTAAGCCACCGGCTTGCCGGTCGCCTTGATGCCGTCGGCCACCTTCTTCGCCCAGCCGTCTTCGATGCAGATCACCACCACGGCGGCGACGTTCGGATTGCAGCCGGTGCCGATCAGCGTGCGGAAATGCAGGTCCAGGTCGGCGCCGAACTGCAGCCGCCCGTAGGGATGCGGAATGGCGATCGCGCCTTCGATGTTGTTCGCCACAGCCTGTGCGGCGGCGTTGGACAGGTCGTCCACCGGCAGGATGATGACGTGGTTGCGCACGCCGATGCGGCCGTTTTCGCGTTTGAAGCCCCAGAACGTCGATTTTGCGAGATCCATGTCCGTTACCACCGCTTGGTCTTGAGGTTCTGCACGTGCGTGTGTTCGCCCCGCGCAATGGGCGCGACGATCTTGCCGATATCGACGCCGTACTTGATCACCGTGTCGCCCGGCTTGTAGTCCTTGAGCGCGATCTTGTGGCCGATCGGGATGTCGCTCTTCGCGGTCATCCGGATTTCCTTGTCGTCCTCCATGATCCAGCCGACCAGGTCCTGGCCCGCCTTCACGCCTTCCACCACGACGACGCCGACGCCGTCGCCTTCCTCATGCACGACAAAATGAATCATTTACCGCTCCGCTTGTTCTCGCCTGGAAGGGCGCTATTTTAATCGCACGACCAGGCATCGCAGCGGCGCGGTGGCGGCGTTTCGCCGCGGGGGCGAAGCCTAGCTGCTCGCGGGCGAGCCGAATCGATTCGGTTCCTTGGCTTCCTGCACCCACCAGAAAATCAGCACGAGCACGCCGATCAGCGGAATCAGCCCTAGCAGCTGCAACCAGCCGCTGCGATCGGTGTCATGCAGGCGTCGCGCCCCGACCGCAAGCCCCGGCACCAGTACGGCCAATGACAACAACCCCGACAGCATCTGGCTGACCATGCCTGCGGCGACGGAAAGCAGGACGACGAACAGGAACCACCACCAGAATTCGGGCCGGGATGCCCGGCCATTGAAGTCCGCGTACTTGGAGAAGCAGGTCTTGATGGATTCGACGAAGCTCATCTTTTCCTCCCTTGCATGCGCCGGTTGGCCCGCCAACGGTGGACCGCGGAGCGGCCAGTGTCAAGCCGTGGCTCGTGGACTCGGCCAGCGCACTGGAAGGAAGGACGAAGGTATGCTCCCGGCATGCTCGATCGCCGCCGGTTCCTGCAAGCTCTCGCCGCGCTGGGCGTTTCCCAGGCTCTGCCGGCACGCGCGCAGCTGCTGGCGAAACCGCGCTTCGCATCGAACCCCTTCACGCTTGGCGTTGCTTCCGGTTATCCGCTGCCGCAGGGCATGGTGCTGTGGACGCGCCTTGCGCCGCTGCCTGCGGCGCCGGGCGGCGGCCTCGGCCCTGAAACCATCCCGGTGACGTGGGAAGTGGCGCGCGACCCGCAGATGAGGAACATCGCCGCCTCCGGCACCGCCCACGCGTCGGCCGACTGGGCGCACTCGCTGCACGTGGAAGTCATCGGCCTGGAACCCGCCCGTGACTACTGGTACCGCTTCAGCGCGGGCGACGCGCAAAGTCCGGTCGGGCGCACGCGCACCGCGCCGGGATTCGCGGCGCAGCCCAAGCGCCTGAAATTCGCCATCGCTTCCTGCCAGCACTACGAGCAGGGCTACTTCGGCGCCTACCGCCACATGGTGGCGGACGAATTGGACCTGATCCTGTTCCTCGGCGACTACATCTACGAATCGTCCTGGGGCGGCAACCACGTGCGCAAGCACAATGGCCCGGAGCCGATGACGCTCGAGGATTACCGGATCCGCTACGGACTCTACAAGGGCGACGCCGACTTGCAGGCTGGGCACGCCGCCTGCCCATGGATCGTGACCTGGGACGACCACGAGGTGGAGAACGATTACGCGAACGACCGCTCGGAGAATCTCGACCACCCGGAATGGTTCCTCGCGCGGCGCGCCGCCGCCTACAAGGCCTTCTACGAGCACATGCCGATGCGCCGCGAGATGGTCCCGTTCGGCCCGCACGCGCGCATCTATACGCGCGCCGCGTTCGGCAATCTGGCGAATTTTTTCGTGCTGGACGACCGCCAGTACCGCTCGCCGCAGGTCTGCCCGCGGCCCGGGCGTGGCGGCTCCACCTCGGTGGACATCGCGGATTGCCGCGAGCTCTTCGCCCCGGAGCGCGAGATGCTGGGACGCGAGCAGACGGCGTGGCTGAATGCGGGCTTCGCCGGCTCACGCGCGAAATGGAATTTCCTCGCGCAGCAGACGCCGATGGCGCAGTTCGACCAGAAGCCGGGCGCGGGCCGCATCGCCTGGACCGACGGCTGGGACGGCTACCCGGCCGCGCGCAGGCGCGTGCTCGAATCCGTCCAGTCGAGCAGGCTGGCGAATCCCGTCGTCCTCGGCGGCGACGTGCACAGCTTCAACGTCAACGAGCTGAAGCTGGACTTCGACGACCCTGCCGCGCCGGTGGTGGCCAGCGAGTTCGTCGGCACCTCGATCACCTCGCAGGCCTGGTCGCAGGAGCGGCTGAACGCGTTCCTGCCGGACAATCCGCACATGAAGCTGGTCGACAGCCGCTACCGCGGCTACGTCCGCATGGAGCTCACGCCCGCGCTGATGCGAACCGACCTGCGCGCGATGGAATCCGTAGCCAAGCCCGATGCGGCGTGCGGCACGCTCGCGAGCTTCGTGGTCGAGGACGGCAAGGCGGGTCCGCGGCCTGCCTGAGGCGGGCCTGGCTCAGGCGCGCGCCGCGGTCGTCTCGCCCGGACCCGCGCAATCGAGCGGAATGTACTGGCACTCCGCTTCGTAGCAATCCACCGGCGCGATATAGCGCATGTTGAGCCCGGCCCGGCGCACGGCGATAGAGCTCGGCGCGCTGCCGTGGATCAACCAGGAATGGAACAGGTAGAACTCGCCCGGCTCCAGATTGAAAGTGACGGCCGACGTAAGATCCTGCGCGCTGAGGTCGCCCTTTTCCAGAAGTCCAGCGTGAAAATTCTTGCGGTATTCGCCGACCAGGCGCCGGTGGCTGCCAGGCAGTACCTGCACGGCGCCATTCTCCGCGTTGACACGGTCCAGCGCCATCCAGCAGGTGACGCTGGGAACCGGCCGCCCGTCGGGATAGTAGCCGCCGTTTTTCGCGCCGACGTCCTGGTGCCAGGGAACCTCCTCGTTGCGGCCCGGCACTTTGACGTGGAAGCGTGTCTTGAACAGGGCCACGCGCGGCAAGCGCAGCAATTGCGCCGCGCGCCGGACGACGGAAGGGTGCGTGCAGACCTCGAACACGCTCGGGTCGCGCAGGTGGACGTCGCGCCTCTTCTTCAGCGGCACGGCGATGCGCCGCCAATCCCCTTCGCAGCGAAACGGTCCGAGATAGCCCTGCTCGTCGAAGCGGGCCAGGTCCTCCGGCGAGAGGTCGTAGCCGGCTCCCTGCGCCGTGCGGCGCGAGGCGCGCACGCGCGCGTTGTCGTAGCGCTCGGGATGGTTCCAGAAATCGTCGGCACGGCCGCCGTAGTAGCGCTCGAGCGCCTGATTCACCAGGCGCGCACTGCGCAATGCCGCCGTCGGCGATGCCGGCGCCGCGCCGCCGCGCAGGTCTTCGACGATGCTGCGCACGAGCGGCAGGTGCACAACTTCCTCCCTGGTGAAGCGCAAATGCTCGCGCTTGCGGACCGGGTGACGGCCGCGCAGGCGCGTCAGCAGGCGCGCGCCGAAACTCGTCACGACCGCTTCGGACGGCGGCTTGACCGTCAGCACGGCCGGCCCCTTCGTCGACATCGCGCCCAGCCGCAGGCTTCCGCGCAGGCCCTCGATCACCAGTTCGTCGCGCGCCTCGGTGGCTGCGAAATCCCAGCTCGCCGCGCCGACCAATCCGTCGGCGGCGCGAAAGCTGAGCGCCACCGCGTCCTCGGTTTCGTGTCCGGCCAGCACGTTGCCGGCGCTCGAGCCCGTCAGTTCCAGCGGGCCGAACCAGTCGTCGAAAAGGTCGAGCACGTGGCCGGCAAGGTCGTGGAATCGCCCGCCGCCGCTCTGCACCAAATCGCGCCAGCCCGCCTCGCGGGGAACCTTCGCCAGCCGGTAGTCGACGCTCACCAGCGGGCCGAGGCGTCCCGAACGCAGGATCTCCCTGATTTCGGCCGAGCGCGCGAGGTGGCGCCGGTAATAGGAAACGTAGAGCGGCGCGCCCGCCTTCGCGAAGGCCTGCATCATCTGTTCGAGCTCGCGGTCGGAACGCCCCGCGGGCTTTTCCACCAGGCAGGCCTTGCCGGCGCGCGCCACCGCGAGAGCGTAGCCGAGCTGATACTGCGGCGGCGTCGCGATGTAAACCGCGCCGACCTCGGGATGGTCGATCACTTCGGCCGCGTTCGTAGTCGCGACCGGCGCCTTCAGCCGCCGCGCCGCCTCGGCAAGTTTCGCCGCATCGCGGCGCATGATCGCCACCAGGCGGCTTCCGGGCGCGGCGCTCAGCGCGGCGCCGGACTTTCGCATCACAACATCGCCGCAGCCGATGACACCCCAGCCGATCGCAGGTCCCATAGATGGGGCATTATATGTGGACGGCCCGTCAGCGATAGGCGCCGCGCGTGGCGGAAAACGTGCGCCAGGCGCGCGGATGCTCGCGCGCCGCGCGCTCGCCGTCCTTGAGCCAGGAATCGAGCGCTTGTCCCGAATGCCAGCGCACGCCGGCGGCGTAGAGCAGACGAAGGAACGCAATCGCGCTGCTGGCGAGCGTCCAGCCCACCACGCCGACAAACGCCAGATCCGCGCGGCCCGCGGCGGCGGCCAGCGTGAGGATGATCAGGCAGGGATTGCGCCGCGCGGTCACCAGCCTGAACCAGGCGTCGAACGGCCGCCACGAGAACATTCCGCAATGGCCAAGCTGGTGGAACGCGGCCTCGATCAGGCGTCCTGCGACATAGCCCGCGCCGACCAGCCAGCACAGCAGCTCGACCTGGAACCCCGCTACGTGCGCGCTGCCCAAACCAAGCCCCCAGGCGATGTACCAGAACGGGGGATGCAGCAAATCGATGCCATGGTCGAGGATGTGGCCAACGCGGCTGCTTGCGACGGACACGCGGGCGAGCTTGCCGTCCACCGTGTCGAGCAGCGTCATGAGCCAGCCGCAGGCGAGCCCGAGCGCGAACGCGCCGCGATAGAACGCGTAGGTCGCCGCAAGCACCAGCACGAAGCCCAGCAAGGTGACCATGTTTGGCGTGATGCCGAAGCGCGCGCACCAGCCGACGATCGCGCGCGCCGGCCGCGGCCACCACCACTTGGTGACGAAATCGGTGATGCCTTTGTAGGCGTTGCCGTAGAGAAGCGCCTCGAGTTCGGCGCGCCGGTCCGGCGTCACGGCCTCGAGCAGCGGCGGCGAAGTCTTGCGCAGGTTGCGGTCGTAGCCGGCGAGCTCCGCCGGGACAAGCACGCGCGCGCCCGGCGGCCGGGCCGCGCCATCGCGCATGCACGCGACCACCGCGTCCAGGCGCTCTCGCGCAACCGATGCGGCCGCGACGCGGTTGCTCGCGGGATGGACCAGCAGCGCGTCGGGCTGGGCGAGCAGCCCGCGCAGGGTGAGCAGCTCGAACAGGAAGCTCGCATCGACGACCAGCAGCTGCCGCGCTTCGCCAAGGCCGGCCGGGTTTTCGGCAACGTGCCGGATGCCGACCTGGGCGCACTGGCGGCGCAGGCGCTCGTGCGCGTCCAGCTCCCAGAGGCGGCACGGTGAGGCGCCGACGATGAGTGCCGCCGCAGTCGCGGCGGGCGCTACCGGCACCTAAGGTTGGCCGACCAGTCTTCGATCGGTCTGGTGCAGTCTTGCAGATTGACCGTGCGCGCTTCGTTCATCGGCGGCGCCCAGTTGGCAGGGACGCCGTAGATGCCGGCCTCGCGATCCCAGTAGTGGTTCAGCAGCGCCCAATGCAGCATGAAGAGGGCGGTGGCAGCCACGCTCGACGAAGTGGCAGTGACGGTACCGGTCGTGCCGGTCGAAGCACTGGCGGCCGCTGGGACGCCAGAGGTAATCTGAACGTGGGCGTTGCCGCCGCATCCGGCCACGCACAGCGCGGCGGCTAGAACGCCGGCGATGCGGCAGCGCGTGAAAGTCGGTCCCGTACGGCGGTCCATTCCGTGCTCTCCGGAGGCGATTCAACCAATATTGTCGCGCATCCGGCACCATCCAGCTCGCGCAGCGCGGCATACAGCTTCCGCGCGTAGGCCTGCGGTTCGCCGGGCATGCGGATCCAGTAATCCACCCGCTCGTCCGGTTTCGAGAAAGCGAGAACGGCAACGGCCGCGCCGCGCTTTGCGATCTCGCGGTCGAGCTCGTGCGGCGGCACCAGCACGGCCGGCGTCTTCGGCGCGTAGTGCCGCTCCAGCCCGCCGGAATGGCGCGGAGAAGACGAATCCGGGTTTTTGACTTCGACCTGGAGAAACTTTTCGATTTCCTCCCGGGAAATTCGTCCGGGACGAAGCAGAACGATCCCTGAAGTCAGGTCGACGATCGTCGATTCGATGCCGACTTCGGACGGGCCGCCGTCCAGCACGAATTCCACGTCCATCTCCCCGACGACATGCGCGGCCGTCGTCGCGCTGACGGTGCCGAAACGGTTTGCGGACGGCGCCGCCACGCCGCCGTCGAACTCGCGCAGCAGCGCCTGCGCCACCGGATGCGAAGGCACGCGCAGGCCCACGCTGTCCTGGCCGCCGGTGACGAAATCCTTCGCCAGCCCTGAGCGCTTCAGCACCAGCGTCAACGGCCCAGGCCAGAAATGATCGGCAAGCTTGCGCGCTTCCGGGGGAATTTCCCTGGCGAACGCAAAGGCGCCTTCCGCGGTCGCGAAATGCACAATGACGGGATGTTCGGCCGGCCGGCCCTTGGCCGCGTACAGCCGGGCGACGGCTTCGGCGCTGGAGGCGTCCGCGCCCAGGCCGTAGACGGTTTCGGTTGGAAAAGCGACCAGGCCGCCCGCGCGCAGGACCTGCGCCGCATGACGGACTTCAGAGTTCACAAGTGGAATTTACAGCTTCAGCGGCGGCGCCTTCAGTACCGCGTCGGTCTGCTTCGCCCGGAATTCATCCAGTTTTTTCGCGATCGCCGGATCCGAGAGCGCAAGAATCGCGACCGCGAACAGCGCGGCGTTGGCGGAGCCCGCCTCGCCGATCGCCAGCGTTGCGACCGGGATGCCCTTGGGCATCTGCACTGTCGAGAGCAGCGAATCCAGGCCGCCGAGGTGCTTGGAGGGCATCGGCACGCCCAGCACCGGCAAGGTCGTGTGCGCGGCGACCACGCCCGCGAGATGCGCCGCGCCGCCCGCGGCGGCGATTATCACCTTCATGCCGTTGGCCTTGGCCGCGCCGGTCCAGTCCATCACCGCCTTCGGCGTGCGGTGCGCGGACATGGCCTTCGCTTCGTAGGCGATGCCGAATTCCTCCAGCACCTTCGCAGCGGGCTTCATGGTCTCCCAGTCGGAGGCCGAACCCATGACGATTCCCACCAATGGCTTCATGCGAGTTTCTTCCCGGCGATTTTTTCGAGGGCCTCGCGGTATTTCGCGGAGGTGCGCTTGATGACCTCGGCGGGCAGCTTGGGCGCCGGCGGCGTCTTGTCCCAGTCGAGCGTCTCGAGGTAATCGCGCACGAACTGCTTGTCGTAGGACGGCGGCGAGATGCCGACGCGGTACTGGTCGGCCGGCCAGAAGCGCGAGGAATCCGCGGTGAGGACCTCATCGATCAAAACAATTTGGTTCTTACTATCCAAGCCAAATTCAAATTTGGTATCGGCGATGATGATCCCCTTGGTCGCCGCGAACTCCGAGGCTTCCTTGTAGAGCCGGATGCTGATGTCTTTCACCTTCTGTCCGACGTCCTTGCCGACGATCTCGCACATGCGTTCGAAGGAGATGTTCTCGTCGTGGCCGGTCTCCGCCTTGGTGGCCGGCGTGAAGATCGGCTCGGGCAGCTTCTGCGCCTGCTCGAGTCCCTTGGGCAGCTGGATGCCGCAGACCTTGCCGCTCGCCTGGTAGTCCTTCCAGCCGGAGCCGATGATGTAGCCGCGCACCACGGCTTCCACCGGCAGCGGCTTGAGCTTCTTCACCACGATGGCGCGGCCGCGCACCTGCGCCTTCTCGTCGTCCCCCTTCACCACGGATTCCGGGTCGATGCCGGTGAGGTGATTCGGCACCACGTGGCCGAGCTTGGAGAACCAGAAGTTCGCCAGTTCGGTCAGCACGCGGCCCTTGTCGGGAATCGGATCGGGCAGGATCACGTCGAAGGCCGACAGGCGGTCCGACACCAGGATCATCATCTTGTCGCCGTCCACGGCATAGATGTCGCGCACCTTGCCCTTGCCGATGCGCTTCAGGCTTTTGATATCGGATTCGTAGAGCGCCATCAGGCCGCCTGCTTTTCCAGTTCGGGCTTCCATTTGCCCTCGGCGGCGAGGCTGTTCATGTGCGCGCGATGGTGGAACGCGCGCTGGGCCGCGGCCACGTTGGCCGCCTGGCCCTTCCACGCGTTGAGCGCGGGGTTCTGCAAAGCGCGCGAATACGAAAAGGTCAGCGGCCAGGGCAGTCCCCGGGTTCCCGCCATGGCGTTCAGGTGCGCGGTTGCGGCCACGTCCGACTGGCCGCCGGACAGGAATACGATGCCCGGCTGCGCCGCCGGCACGGTGCGCCTGAGCACGCGCAGCGTGCGCTCGGACACTTCGTCCACCCCGGCCTGGCGCGCATTCGCCTTGCCGGAGACCACCATGCTGGTCTTGAGGATCAGGTGTTCGATGGAAACGTTGTGCGCAGCCATAGCCGCGTAGGCGGCGCGCAGCGTCGCCTCGGTGACTTCCTCGCAGCGCTCGATGCCGTGGCCGCCGTCCAGCAGCACTTCGGGCTCGATCATCGGCACGATGGAGGCCTCCTGGCACAGCGCCGCATAGCGCGCGAGTGCGTGCGCGTTGGCGTACAGGCAGGCGTGGCTCGGAATGCCCTCGCCGATCGTGATCACCGCGCGCCACTTGGCGAAGCGCGCGCCGGCTTTGAAGTACGCCGCCAGGCGATCGCGCAGCCCGTCCAGGCCTTCGGTCACCTTCTCGCCGGGACAAAGCGCGAGGTTCTTCGCGCCGGTGTCCACCTTGATGCCCGGCAGGATGCCCTTTTTCGCCAGGTAGTCGGTGAACACGGTACCGTCGTCGGCCCTCTGGCGGGTGGTCTCGTCGAACAGGATCACTCCCGAGATGAATTTCTCGACACCCGGCGTGGTGAACAGGAGGCCGCGGTAGGCGCGGCGGTTCTCCTCGGTGCAGGGCGTATTGATGGTGTTGAAGCGGGTCTCGCAGGTGCCGCTCGACTCGTCGGCCGCCAGGATGCCCTTGCCCCTGGCGACCATCGCGGCCGCGGTTTTCGATAGTAATGCCTTGTCCATTCAGTCCCTCGACGGCGTGGGAAATTGGCGCGCTTTGCGAAGCCGCATTTTAACGCGGCGCCGCGCGTTCACCTAGCGGCGCCACCGCCGCACCGCCCAGGGCAGAATCACCAGCGCCGCGGTCACCGCGAGGAAGCTCGCCGAGATCGGCTGCGTGAAGAACACCGTGGCGTCGCCCTGGCTGATCGACAGCGCGCGCCGGAACTGCGTTTCCGCGAGCGGCCCGAGGATCAGGCCGATGACCGCCGGCCCGACCGGAATGTCCCAGCGCCGCATCGCGAAGCCGAGCAGGCCGAACACGTAGAGCGTGAGCAGGTCCACCCAGGACTGGTGCAGGCTGTAGGCGCCCAGCGTGGCGAAGACGAGAATGCCCGCATAGAGGATGTCCTTCGGGATCTGCAGCACCTTCACCCAGATGCCGATCAGCGGCAAATTGAGAATCAGCAGGATCACGTTGCCGACATAGAGGCTCGCGATGAGGCCCCAGACCAGATCCGACTGGGCCTGGAACAGCTGCGGCCCCGGTTGCAAGCCGTAGTTCTGGAAGGCGCCGAGCAGGATCGCCGCGGTTGCCGAAGTCGGGATGCCGAGTGTGAGCAGCGGCACCAGCACGCCGGTGGCCGAAGCATTATTCGCCGCCTCGGGCCCGGCGACGCCTTCGATCGCGCCGTGGCCGAACTCTTCCGGATGCCTGGAGAGTTTCTTTTCCACCGTATAGGAAAGGAAGGTCGGGATCTCCGCGCCGCCCGCCGGGATGGTGCCGAAGGGAAAACCGATCGCGGTGGCGCGCAGCCAGGCCGGCCAGGAGCGCTTCCAGTCCTCGGCCGACATCATGATCGAGCCCTTGAGCTTTTCGATGCTTTCAGTGAGGCGGCTCTGGTAGGCGGCGACATAGAGCGCCTCGCCCACCGCGAACAGGCCCACCGCCAGCACCACCACGTCGACGCCGTCCAGCAGCTCGGCCACGCCGAAGGCGAAGCGCGGCTGGCCGGTCTGGCTGTCGATGCCGATGAGCCCGAAGAACAGGCCGATGAACAGGCTCGTGAGCCCGCGCACGGTCGAGGAACCCAGCACCGCCGAGACGGTGATGAAGGCGAACACCATGAGCGAGAAGTACTCTGCAGGGCCGAACTTGAGCGCGAGGTCGACCACCACCGGCGCAAGCAAGGTGAGCAGCACCGTGGCAATCGTGCCCGCGACGAAGGATCCGATCGCCGCGGTCGCGAGCGCCGGGCCCGCGCGCCCGCGCTTGGCCATGCGGTTGCCCTCGAGCGCGGTGGCGATCGAAGCCGATTCACCGGGGGTGTTCAGCAGGATGGTGGTGGTCGAGCCGCCGAACATCGCGCCGTAGTAGATGCCGGCGAACATGATGAGCGCGCCGGTCGGGTCGAGCTTGACCGTGAGCGGCAACAGCATCGCCACCGTGAGCGCCGGGCCCACGCCCGGCAGCACGCCGATGAAGGTGCCGAGCGTGACGCCGATGAAGCCCCACAGCAGGTTGATGGGCTTGAGCGCCACCGCGAACCCCGCCATCAGCGCTTCGAATGCCTCCAAGCTAGGCCTCCATCTCAGATTCCCGCGGTGCCGAGGATGGGCTTGAGCCAGCCCGCCGGCAGGTTCACGTTGAGCAGCTTGACGAAGAACAGGTAGATGCCGAGCGACAGCACCAGGCCGAAGCCGAGGTCGCGTGCGATTCGCAGGCTGCCAAAACCACGCGCCACGCAGGCGAACAGCACGATGCCGGCGATCACGAAGCCCGCCCAGCCGATGAGCGCCATGTGCGCGAACAGTCCGGCGCTGATCCAGCCGAAAGCCGGGGCATGAAACGCATGTTCGCCGCGTTCGCTCGCGTCGTCCGGCGCCGCGCCGCGCCAGCCGCCGTTGAAGGCTTCGAAGGACAGCCAGAGCCCGAGCAGGACGATGCCGGCGCCGACCACGGCCGGGATGAAGTTCGGCCCGATGCCCGCGTAGCCACCCTCGGAGGGCAGCGTGGCGGTGACGCCGGCGACGCCCAGCCCCAGGGCCAGCACACCCAGTGAAAGGGCGACCTCGGCCGATTTGAAGCGGCGCATTCGGCCGCTCCTACGGATAGCGCCGGGCCACGACGCTATTTTTTCAGGCCAAGCGACTCGATGATGGCGCTGACGCGCCTGGTGTCTTCGTCGATGAACTTCCTGTAGTCGTCGCCGCCGAGGAACACCGGTGTCCAGCCGAGCTTGTCCAGCGTCGCCTTCCAGGCAGGCGTTTCGGTCGCATCCTTGACGAGCTTCACGAGCGCGTCCCGCTGCTGCGGCGTGATGCCCGGCGCGCCGAAAATGCCGCGCCAGTTGCCCAGTTCCACGTCGATGCCCTGCTCCTTGAGCGACGGTATGCCGTCCACTTTCGTCGGCGCGGACTGCGCGAGCGCGCGCATCTTGCCGGCCTTCACCTGCTCGGCGAATTCGCCGATGCCCGAGACGCCCACGGTCACGTGCCCGCCGAGGATCGCCGCGATCGCCTCGCCGCCACCCTTGTAGGGAACATAGTTGACCTTTGCCGGGTCGACCCCCACGGCGCGCGCTATTAGGCCGGCGAGGATGTGGTCGGTGCCGCCCGCCGAACCGCCGCCCCAGGACACCTTGCCCGGGTTGTCCTTCAGCATCTTCGTGAGATCGGCCATCGACTTCAGCGGCGAGGCTGCCGGCACCACGACCACTTCCCATTCGCTGGTCAGGCGCGCGATCGGCGTCACCTGCGACAGGTTGACCGCCGACTTGCCGAGGATGATGCCGCCGACCATCACCATGCCGCCCATCATCACGGCGTTCGGGTCGCCCTTGGAGGAATTGACGAACTGCGCCAGGCCGATGATGCCGGCGGCGCCGCCCTTGTTCTCGAACTGCACCCCCGAGACCAGTTTCGCGCTCTGCATGGCCGCCGCCAGGCTGCGGCCGGTCTGGTCCCAGCCGCCGCCGGGATTCGCCGGAATCATCATCTTCAGGCTTGGCTGCGCGAAGGCGGGCAGGGCGAGCAACGCAAACAGCAAACCGGCGATTTTCTTCATGGAACCTCCTCAGGATCGCGCATTCTAAACCCAGCCGGTTTTCGGCGATAATGCGCCCCCGCAAGGCAAGGCCCCCATGGTCAAGATCGAAAATCTGCTGAAAACCTTTGGCGCAAAGCGCGCCGTGGACGGCATTTCGTTCACGGTTGAGCGCGGCGAGGTGGTCGGCTTCCTCGGGCCGAACGGCTCGGGCAAATCCACCACCATGCGCATGATCACCGGCTACTACGCGCCCGACGGCGGCAAGGTCAGCGTCGGCGGCCACGACGTCGCCGAGTCGCCGCTGGCGACCAAGCGCCTCATCGGCTACCTGCCCGAAAACGCCGCCGCCTACACCGACATGACGGTGCGCGGCTTCCTCGCCTTTGCCGCCGAGCTGCGCGGACTGACGGGCGAGGCGAAGAAGAAGGCCGTCGCGCGCGCGGTAGACCAGTGCTTCCTCGCATCCGTGCTGCACCAGTCGATCGACACGCTCTCGAAGGGTTACCGCCACCGCACCTGCCTCGCGCAGGCGCTGATCCACGACCCCGAAGTGCTCATACTCGACGAGCCCACCGACGGCCTGGATCCGAACCAGAAGCACGAAGTGCGCAACCTGATCCGTGAACTGGGCCGCAGCAAGGCGGTGGTGTTTTCGACCCACATCCTGGAAGAAGTGGACGCGGCCTGCACGCGCGCGATCATCATCGACCGCGGCCGCATCGTTGCCCAAGGCACGCCCGACGAGCTCGGCCGGCCGCTGGACGAAGTGTTCCGCCGCGTCACCATCCCCGACACGGGGATAGCGATCCCCGACACGGTCAAGCCATGAAGCAGACCTGGGTCATCGCCAAGCGCGAACTGGGCAGTTATTTCACGTCGCCGGTCGCCTACATCTTCCTGGTCATTTTCCTGCTGCTGACGGGGTTCTTCACGTTCACGGCCGGCCAGTTCTTCGAGCGCGGCGAGGCGAGCCTGGGCGCGTTCTTCGGCTGGCATCCCTGGCTGTATCTGGTGCTGGTGCCGGCGGTCGGCATGCGCCTGTGGGCCGAGGAGCGGCGCGCCGGCACCATCGAGCTGCTGATGACGATGCCGATCACGCCCTGGCAGGCGATCGCGGGCAAGTTCCTCGCCTCCTGGATCTTTCTTGCGGTGGCGCTGGCGCTCACTTTCCCGGTGGTCATCACGGTCAACGTGCTCGGCACGCCGGACAACGGCATGATCTTCGCCGGCTACCTCGGCAGCTTTCTGCTCGCCGGCGCCTACCTTGCGATCACCTGCATGACGTCGGCCCTGACGCGCAACCAGGTGGTGGCCTTCATCCTGGCGGTGGTGGCGTGCCTGTTCCTGATCCTCGCGGGCTTCAACCCGGTCACCGACCTGATGGCGCGCTGGGCGAGCCCGGCACTGATTGACACCGTGGCGGCGTTCTCGGTGGTGACGCATTTCGACGGCTTCCAGAAGGGCGCGATCGACGTGCGCGACCTGGTCTATTTCCTCTCGGTGATCGGCTTCGCGCTCTTCGCCACCAGCATCGTGCTGCGCAACCGATGAACTCTTTCCTGAAGAAGCACGAAACGCTCGCCTACTCGGCGATCGGCCTGGGCGCCCTGTTCCTGATCCTGGTCGCGGTCAACTACCTCGTCTCCCTCCAGCCGCTGAAGCTGGATCTCACCGAGGGTCGGGTGCAAACGCTGTCGGAGGGCACGAAAAAGATCCTGCGCGGGCTGGAAGCGCCCGTGAAGCTCAAGCTCTACGTTTCGCGCGGCGAGGGCGTGCCGGTGCAGCTGCGCAGCTTTGCGCAGCGCGTCGACGACCTGATCGCCGAGTTCAAGAGCGTCGCGGGCGGCAAGCTGATCGTCGAGAAGTTCGACCCCCGGCCCGACGGCGAGTACGAGGACCAGGCGCAGCTGGACGGCATCGAGCCGCAGCAGCTGTTCTCGGGCGAGCAGTTCTACCTGGGCCTGGCGGTGAGCCAGCTCGACCGCAAGCAGTCGATCCCGGCGATCTCGCTGCAGCGCGAGCGCCTGCTGGAGTACGACATGGTGCGCGCCATCGCGCGCGTGGGTTCGGCCGAGCGGCCGGTGATCGGCCTGATGAGCGCGTTGCCGGTGCTGGGCGAGAAGTTCAACCCGATGACGCGGCAGAGTTCCGAGCCCTGGGTCCTCGCCAGCGAGCTGAAGCGCGATTTCAACGTCAAGCCCGTTTCCCTGCTGGCCCAGTCCATCGACCCCGAGATCAAAGTGCTGCTGGTCATCCACCCGCGCGACCTGCCCGAATCGACCGAGTACGCGCTGGACCAGTTCGTGCTGCGCGGCGGCAAGCTGATCGCATTCGTCGACCCGCTCGCCTATTTCGACCAGCAGCAGGGCCCGATGCCGGGCATGGGCGGCGGCGGCACCAGCTCCACCCTGCCCAGGCTGTTCAAGGCCTGGGGCGTGGAGATGAATCCCGGCAAGGTGCTGGCCGACGTGGTGTTCGCCTCGGGCGCCGGGCAGCGCTACACCCCCACAGTGCTCACGCTCAACCGCACCGCGTTCAGCCGCGACGACGTGGCCACGAGCCAGATCGAGACGCTCCTCTACGCCTTCGGCGGCGCATTCAACGTCAAGCCGGCCGACGGATTGAAGGCGGGCGACCTGGTCAAGAGCTCGCCCAATTCCATGCTGGTCGACAACGCAGTCGCGACGGTCTCGGGCGATGCGGCGACCAAGGGATTCCAGCCGGGCAACAAATCCATGCCCCTCGCGCTGCGGCTGTCGGGGAAGTTCAAGACCGCGTTCCCCGAAGGCCGGCCGAAATCCGACGACAAGAAAGCCGCTCCCGCCAACGAGGAGGCCGTCCTGAAGGAATCGGCGGGCGATAACTCCGTGGTCCTGGTCGCCGACGCCGACATGCTGAACGACGGCGCGGCGGTCGATGTGCAGGAAGTGTTCGGCCGGCGCATCGTCGTGCCCTCGAACGGCAATCTCTCCTTCGCGCAGAATCTGGTCGAGCAGCTCGCCGCTGACGACGCGCTGATGTCGCTGCGCAGCCGCGCCGATGCCTTCCGCCCGCTGACCGTGGTGCGCGAAATGCAGGCGCAGGCGCAGGCGCAGTACATGGGCCGCCTGAAGGCGCTCGAGGACGAATTGCAGAAGACCACGGCGAAGCTGCAGGAGCTGCAGAAACTGGGCGGCGGCGGCGCCAAGGGCGCCCTGATCATGACCCCCGAACAGCAGGCGGAGATCGAGAAATTCAGGGGCCGCGTGACCGAGACGCGCAAGGAACTGAAGGAACTGCGCAAGAACCTGCGCCAGGACGCCGAGGCGCTCGTGTTCTGGACCAAGCTGCTCAACATCGCGCTGATGCCGCTGCTGGTCGTGCTCTCCGGCCTGGCCGTCTTTTTCATCGCCCGAAGGAAACATCCGGCGTGAACGCCCGCTGGGCCGCGTTGCTGGTCGTGCTGCTCGCCGCCCTGGGCGGCGGCGCGCTGCTGGTCCGGCAGCAGGCCGAAACCGGCAAACCCGCCGATGCGGCCAACCTCGGGCAACCGCTGTTCAAGGGCCTGCAGGCTGCCGCGGTCGCCGCGGTGTCCATCCGCCAGCCCAAGGGCGCGATCACCATCGAGAAAAAAGGCGAGCGCTGGGCGATCGCCGAACGCGACGGCTTTCCCGCCGACTACGACAAGCTGCGCGACTTCGCGCTCAAGGTCCTCGCGCTCAAGGTCGGCCAGTCCGAGCCGATCGGGGAGAAAGACCGCGCGCGGCTGCTGCTGGATGACGGCGGCACCGCGATCGAATTGCGCGGCGCGGACGGCAAGCCGCTCGCCCGGCTGACCGCGGGCAAGAAGTACTTCAAGGCCGAGCCGGAGAATCCGGAGCGGGCCGTCGGCGACGGGCGCTACATCGCCCTGCCCGGCGACGAAAAGCGCGTGATCGTGATTTCGGACCCGCTGACGCAGGCTTCAGTAAAGACCTCGGACTGGATCAGCAAGGCGGCATTCGAGGCGGAGAAAATCAAGACGCTGGAATTGCGCGCCGCGGATGGCAGTACCTGGAAGATTGAACGCTCGGTCGACAACGCCGACTGGAAGCTGGCCGGGGCGCGCGGCGACGAAAAGCTCGAAGTCACCAAGGCGAACGCGGCCGCCTATACCTTCGGGCGCATCGAACTTGCCGACGTGGCGCCCAAGGGCCTCAAGCCGGAGGACACGGGGCTCGACAAGCCGACGGTCGTCACCGCCGCCACTTTCGATGGCCTGAGTTACACGCTCAGGGTCGGCCGGCCCGAGGGCGAAAATTACTACGCCGGCATGACGGTCGAGGGCGAGCCGAAGCCCGAAGGCAAGGACGCCGAGGAGCGGAGCAAGACGCTTTCCGCGCGCCTGCCGCGCGAGAAGGCACTCGCTCAGTATGTATTGCTGGTGCCGAAGTCGAAACTCGAAGACATCCTTAAAAAGCGCGCGGACCTGCTCGCGAAGAAGGACGAAAAGAAGAAGTAGCCGCATGGCGGACGACATCCTCACGGCGAAAGACGTCCTCGCGGCGAAAGACGTCCTGCTTGCGGTCAACGGCACCCTGATGCGCGGCCTGGAATTGAACGGCAACATGCTGAAAGCGGGCGCGACCTTCGTGCGCGAAGCGCGCACCAGCCCGCAATACCGGTTGTATACGATCGGCGACGCGCACCCGGCGATGCTGCGGGTGTCGGCCGGCGGCTCCGCGGTCGAACTCGAGCTGTGGCAGGTCCCTCCGCAGGGGCTGGCGGCAATCCTGCTGGCCGAACCCGCCGGCCTCAGCGTCGGCAAGGTCGTCCTGGCCGATGGCGCCGAGGTGCTCGGCGTTCTCGGCGAACCCTGGCTGTGCGAAGGCCGTCCGGAAATCACGCGGCACGGCGGCTGGCGCAACTACATGGCGGCAAAGAAATCCTGACTGGCGGTCTATCCCTGCCCCGGGGGTTGCTGATATAAAAGCGGCGGGAGTTCTTACCGGAGGAGGTCGCCGTGTCCAAGTACCCCATCAAGCGTATTCGCACGCTTGCGCTGGTCGGCCAGGCCGGCTCGGGCAAGACGACGCTGGCCGAAGCGCTGATGGCGCGCGCGGGCGCGGTTCCCGCAGCCGGCAGCGTGGAGCGCGGCAGCACCGTCTGCGATTACACGCCGCTCGAAAAAAGCTACAAGCATTCCCTCAAGCTCGCGGTGGCGAGCTTCGAAGTGAAGGGGGGCGACGCGGATCATCGCGTCCACCTGCTCGATACGCCGGGCTATCCGGATTTTGTCGGCCATTCGCTGCCTGCGCTCGCCGCGGTCGAGACCGCGGCCGTCGTGATCAACGCGCAGAACGGCATCGAGATGATGACCGGCCGCTTCCTGCAATGGGCGGCCAAGCGCGGCCTGGATCGCCTGATCATCGTCAACCGCATCGACGCGGAGAACGTCGACCTGCCGGGTCTGCTCGCGAAGATCCAGCAGGCCTTCGGCAAGGAGTGCCTGCCGCTCAATCTGCCGGCGGCCGGGGCGAGCAAAGTGTCGGATTGCTTCTTCGCGCCTTCGGGCGAGGCCGACTTCTCCTCGGTGGAAGAAGCGCACAAGCGGCTGGTCGAGCAAGTCGTCGAAGTCGATGAGCAGCTGATGGGCGTCTACCTCGAAAAAGGCGAAGTCGCGCCCGAAGACCTGCACGAACCGCTCGAGCGCGCGATGCGCGAGGGCCACCTGATTCCGGTGGTATTCACTTCCGCGAAGACGGGCGCCGGCGTCGCCGAACTGCTCGAGGTCATCGTCAAGCTGCTGCCCAACCCGACCGAGGGCAACCCGCCCGTCTACCTGAACGTGCCCGCCAGCGGCGGCGAGTCGACGGAACTCGAGGTCGTGCCCGACCCGGGCCGGCATGCGCTCGCGCACGTGTTCAAGGTCGAGATCGATCCGTACATCGGCCGCGTGGCGGTGTTTCGCGTTCACCAGGGAAGGATTACGCCGGGAACGCAGCTCTACATCGGCGAAGGCAGGAAACCGGTCCGCGCGGGACATCTCTACGTGCTGAAGGGCAAGACGCAGGTCGAAGTCGCCGAAGCGGTGCCCGGGGACATCTGCGCCATCGCCAAGATCGACGACATCCAGTTCGACCACATCCTGCACGACTCACCGGGCGACGCGCACATCCACGCGCGCCCGCTCGAACTGCCGGTCGCGGTATTCGGCCTCGCCGTGCAGCCGAAAAAGCGCGGCGACGAGCAGAAGGTCTCGGACGTGCTGCACAAGCTGATGGCCGAGGACCCCTGCTTTCGCCTCGAACACAACGCGCAGGCGAATGAAACGGTGATGCGCGGCATCGGCGAGATGCACCTGAAGGTGATGCTGGAAAAGATGGCGACGCAGTACAAGGTCGAGCTGGAGACGCGGCCGCCCTCGATTCCCTACCGCGAGACCATCGCGGCGCGCGCCGAGGGCCACAACCGCCACAAGAAGCAGACCGGCGGTGCCGGCCAGTTCGGCGAAGTGTTCCTCAGGATCGAGCCGCTGGCGCGCGGCAAGGGCTTCGAGTTCGTCGACAAGGTGAAAGGCGGCGTGATCCCGAACCAGTTCATCCCCGCCGTGGAGAAGGGCGTGCGCGGCGTGATGCAATCGGGCTTCATCGCCGGCTACCCGATGCAGGACCTGCGCGTGACCGTCTATGACGGCAAGCACCACCCGGTGGATTCCAAGGAAGTGGCGTTCGTCTCCGCCGGGCGCAAGGCCTTCCTCGATGCGCTCGGCAAGGCGCGGCCCATCGTGCTCGAACCGATCGTCAACGTGGACGTGGTGGTGCCGGAGCAGAAGATGGGCGACATCGCGGGCGAAATCTCGGCGCACCGCGGCCACATCAAGGGCTCGGACGCGCCGCGCCCGGGCACCGTGCAGATCCTCGCGCAGGCGCCGCTGTCGGAACTCGAGCAGTTCCCGGCGCGGCTCAAATCTCTTACCGCCGGCCACGGCTCCTACACGCTGGAATTCAGCCACTACGATCCGGCGCCGCCGACGCTGCAGCAGAAGCTCGCCGCCGCGCACCGCCCCGCGGCGCACGCCGACGACTAGAAGCCGTAGAGCGCGGCAGGATTGTCGACGAGGATTTTCCTGCGCGTCGCCTCGTCGGGCGCCCAATCGAGCAATAAGTCGAGGAGGTCGGCGTCGTCCGGCACCTTGTCTCTCGGCGCGGAAGGGTGCGGCCAGTTGCTGGCCCAGAGCATGCGCTCGGGCGCATGCTTCACCAGCGCGCGCGCAAGACGGCTGACGTCTTCGTACTTTGGCGCGCCGGTTTTCGAGGTTTCGTAGGGCGCGGACAGCTTTACCCAGCAGCGGCCGGTATCGAGCAGCCGCAGCAGGACCTTGAACGGCTCGGAGTCCACGTTGACCGGTTCGAGGAATTTTCCGATGTGGTCGATGACGACCTTGCCGGGAAGCCGCTTGAGCGTGTCTTCCCAGCGCGGCAGCTCGCGGCCGTCGAGCTGCACGTTCGCGAACCAGCCGAACGGATGCACGCGCTCCATCACCTCGTGCATGCGGTCGAAGGCGACCGCACCCCAGGGCAGCTGGAAGATCCTCTGGGCGACGATGCCGCCCCGCGTCAGCCGCTCGATTTCGGCGTCGGACACGCCCAGCTTCACCACGCCGACCCCCTTGGCGCCGGGCCCGAGCGCGCGGATCGCCGCCAGCGTGACGCGGTTGTCGTCCTGGTAGGCGTTCGGCTGCACCACGATCACGCGGGCGAGTCCCAACCGCTGCTGCATGTTGCGGTAGCGATCCTCGCGGAAGTCCCCGGGCAGCTCCGGGCCGCCCGGTGCGGGCGGCACCTCCGCGTGGTACACGTGCATGTGCGTGTCCACCGCGCCTGGCGGCACCGCGAGCTTTGGCTTGCGCGGGCTCACTTGCGCTTCTTCTTCGCCTTTTTCTTCTTCGGCAGCGGCGCCGGGTTCGGAATTTCCTCGGCGACGCAGAACATGCCGCCCTGGTACAGCTCGGCCGTCGGGTCGCCCGGCTTTTCCTTCGCGAGCACTTCGGCGGCCCACTTCTCGGAATCGTCGATCGGTTGGTAACCCAGCCGGAGAGCGTTGGCGTTGTCGTACCAAGCGCGCTTGTTCCTTGAGATGCCGTAGACGATCTCGAAGCGGATGCCCGGGTGCTCGATGCCGATGGTCACCAGCTGCGCGAGGTCGCGCGGCGTGAAGAGGATCGAAAGCCGGCGCTTGTCGATCGGCACCGGGTTGACGTTGCCGATGCGCATGCAGAACACCTCCATGCCGTACTTGTCGGCGTAGAGGCTGCCGAGCGCCTCGCCGAAAACCTTCGAGACGCCGTAGCGGCTGTCGGGCTTGGGATAAACGCGGTGGTCGATGGTCCGGTCGCGCCGGTAGAAGCCCACGGCGTGGTTGGAAGTCGGGAACAGGATGCGCTTCACGCCGTTGCGCCGCGCGGCCTCGAACACGTTGTAGCAGCCGATGATGTTTGCGTTGAGGATGCCCTCCCAGGGTCCCTCGACCGAGTAGCCGCCCAGGTGGACGATGGCGTCCACGCCCCTGGTGATGCGCAGCGCGTCGGCCATTTTCGAAATGTCTGCGCGGACAAATTGCTCTTCCTTGTTTATCTTTTTCAAGGAACGCAGGTCAGAAACCCTGAGAACGTATTTCCCCGCCAACTCACGCCGCAGGTGCGTGCCAACGTCGCCGGCCGCGCCGGTGATCAGGATGGTTTTCATGTCTTCAGAAAGTCCTTTCTTGTCCAGTGCTCCGCGTTGACTGCTCCCTTCGGGGCGCGGCCCTTCAGGATCTCGGCGGCCTGCGCCACGGTCTCCATCGACTGGTGCTCGATCGCCGGCAGCGTGAGGCCGGCGGTATGCGGCGTCGCGATCACGTCGGCGCGCGCGGCGATCGCCGGCGTCGGCATCTGGTCTGGCGCGCGGCCCACGTCCAGCGCGCAGCCGCCCAGGCGCCCCGAATCCAGCGCGCGCACCAGCGCCGCTTCGTCGACCAGGTTGCCGCGCGACGCATTGATGAAGCAGGCGCCCGGCTTCATCGCCCGGAACTGATCTTCGCCGATCAGGTTCTCCGTTTCGGCCGTGGCGACGGCAAGCGGAACGACGTAATCGGACTGTTCGAGCAGCGTTTCCAGGTCTGTACTCTGAATTTCCTTCGAATACGGATCACAGATCAATACCTTCATTCCAAAAGCCTTTCCCAACCGCACCACCTCGCGGCCGATCGCGCCGTAGCCGATGACGCCCAGCGTGCTGCCCTTCAGTTCGCGGCCCATGCTCGCCGGGGGGATCTTCCCGGAGCGATAGGCGGCAGAAAAAGAACTGATGCCTCGCGAGAGGTCGATCATCAGGCCGAACACCAGCTCACTCACCGAGGTGACGAAACCGGCGCTCGCCTGAGTCACCAGCACGCCGGCCCTGCTCGCCGCCGCCACTTCCACATTGCGGATGTCGATGGCGCAGCGCAAAAACGCCACCAGCTTCGGCAGCTGCTCGAACAATGCGGCCGGCGCCGGCGACTGTCGGTAGGAAACGACGAGGTCGCAGTCCGCGGCAGCGCGGATCAGCGATTCGCCTTCCAACGGCCTGTCATTCGAATTGAGGATCACCTCGCCGAGCGCCCGCAGGCCGGCAAGCGCACGTTCCCCGTAGTAGTTGACGAGATTGTCAGGCGAGTGCGTGAGAAGAATTCTGGACATGCGCAGCCGGGCGAGTATAAATTATCCATCTGGTTAACTTGGGGAGGAAACCACGATGTTTCGCCGCGCTCTGCTGCTGTCCGTCGCCTGTTTCATGGCCACCGTCGCCCTGCCTGCCGCCGCGCAGCAGAAACAGGTATTGAAGGCCACCGACGTCCACCCGCTCGGCTACCCGACGGTCGAGGCGATCGTGCGCATGGGCAACAAGCTGGAGAAGGCCACCGGCGGCCGCTACTCGATCCAGATGTTCCCGTCGATGCAGCTCGGCGGCGAGAAGGAAATGATCGAGCAGGCGCAGGTCGGGGCGCTGCAGATCGCGCGCATCTCGGTGGGGCCCATGGGGCCGATCGTCGACGAGTTGAACGTGTTCAACATGCCCTTCGTGTTCCGCGACGAGGCGCACATGCGCAAGGTCATCGACGGCCCGATCGGCGCCGAGATGCTCGACAAGCTCTCCAAGAGCTCGGCGCGCCTGGTGGCGCTCGGCTGGATGGACGCCGGCACGCGCAACGTCTACTCCGACAAGCCGGTCAGCAAGCCCGCGGACCTGAAGGGCATGAAGATCCGCATGATGGGCAACCCGATCTTCGTCGAGACCATGAACGCGATGGGCGGCAACGGCATCGCCATGGGCTTCAACGAGCTGCACCAGGCGCTGCAGTCGGGCGTGGTGGACGGAGCGGAGAACAACCCGCCGACCCTGCTCGCGCAGAACCACTACCAGACGCCGCGCGGCAAGGTCTACAGCCTGACCGGCCACCTGATCATCCCGGAGATCTTCGTGTTCTCGAAGGTGAGCTGGGACAAGCTGCCGAAGGCCGACCAGGACCTCATCATGAAGCTGTCGCGCGAGGCGCAGGCCGAGCAGCGCGGCCTGTGGGACGCCTACACCAAGGACGCCGAGACCAAGCTCAAGGCCGCGGGCATCAAGTTCGTCGACGCCGACAAGGAGGCCTTCTTCAAGGCCACCCAGCCGGTGCGCGACAAGTACGGCTCGAAGTACGCGGGGCTGATCCAGAAGATCCGGGACACGAAGTAGGCCCGGACTCCGAGGAAAGAGCCGCCTGCCGGGCGGCTCTTTTTTTGCCATGAAGCTTCAATACCGCAAAGCGATGCAGGCCCTGTACATCGCCTGCATCGCGCTCTCGGGCATCGCGCTGGTGGCGATCACGCTGATGATCCCGGCCGGCGTGTTCATGCGCTACGTCATGAACAACCCGCTGCAGTGGCCCGAGCCCGCCTCGGTGATCATGATGGTGTTCTTCTCCTTCGTCGGCGGCGCCGCGGTCTACCGCGCCAACGCGCAGATCGCCGTGGAAGCGCTGATGCGCGCGGTACCCCCGGGCGTGCGCACGGCCATGCAATGGGGCGTGCACGCCTGCATGATCGCGATTGCCGCCTTCATGTTCGGCTACGGCGTGATCCTCTGCCGCACCACCTGGGGCAACACGATGGCGGAGTTTCCCTCGCTGTCGGTTGGCATCGTCTACATGCCGATCCCGCTGGGCGGCCTGCTCACGCTGCTGTTCATCCTAGAGAAAATCTGGCTGGGCGAGCCGCCGCAGGACGACGCGATGTACAGCGACCAGGCCGCGGAGCTGGAGTGAAAGGAACGCGGAGAAGCCGCGTTGAAAGGCAGCCGTGGACATCCTCGTCCTCCTAGGCTCGTTCACGCTGTTGTGCGCGCTCGGCGTGCCGGTCGCCTATGCCCTCGGCCTCGGCGCGCTGGTGGCGGCGTTCTACGTCGAGATCCCACTCGAGGCGGTGATGCTGAAGATCTCCGACGGCACCGACGATTTCGTGCTGCTCGCAATCCCGTTCTTCGTGCTCGCCGGCGGCATCATGGCCGAGGGCGGCATGGCGGCGCGCCTCATCAACCTCGCCAAGGTCTTCGTCGGCTTCATCCGCGGCGGCATGGCGGTGGTCAACGTGCTGGCAAGCACGCTGTTCGGCTGCATATCGGGCTCCTCCGTGGCCGACACTTCCGCGATCGGCTCGGTGATGATCCCGCAGATGGTGAGGCAGGGCTACTCGCGCGTGTTCGCCACCAACGTCACCATCTGCGGCTCGGTGCAGGCGCTGCTGGTGCCGCCCTCGCACAACGCCGTCATCTACTCGGTTGCCGCCGGCGGCACGATATCAGTGGCGCAGCTGTTTCTCGCCGGCGTGTTCCCGGGGCTGCTGTTCGGCCTGTGCCTGATCGGCCTGGTGCTGTGGACCGCGCACAAGCGCGACATGCCGAAGACCGAGCCGATCCCGCTGAAGGACGTGCCGAAGATCGTGCTGGAGGCGCTCTGGGGCCTGGTCACCATCGTGATCATCATGGGCGGGATTCTTTCCGGCGTGTTCACGCCCACCGAATCGGCCGCGGTGGCCTGCGTCTACGCGTTCCTCGTCACCTTCTTCGTCTACCGCGACTACAAGTGGCGCGATCTGCCTCACCTGATCCACCGCGTAGTGAAGACCGTGGCGATGGTGATGATGCTCATCGGCTTCTCGGTGGCCTTCGGCTACATGATGGCCATCATGCAGATCCCGGCCAAGGTCACCGCGTTCTTCCTCTCCATCTCGGAGAACAAGTACGTGTTCCTGTTCCTGGTCAACCTCCTGTTGTTATTGCTGGGCACCTTCATGGACCTCGCGCCGATGTTGCTGATCTGCACGCCGATCTTCATGCCGGTGATCCTCAAGCTCGGCATCGATCCGGTGCATTTCGGCATGATCATGATCCTCAACCTGGGCATCGGCCTGATCACGCCCCCTGTCGGACCGACGCTCTTCGTCGGCTGCGCCATCGGCAAGGTCACGATCGAGGCGGTGACGAAGGAACTTTGGCCGTTCTATGGCGCAATGTGTCTCGCACTACTGCTCGTGACGTATATTCCTGCCATCTCCCTTTGGCTTCCCGGAATCCTCAAATGAACGTGAACGAAAACCCGTGGCAACCCAGCGCGCGCTACCCCGATTCGTCGGTGGTCGTCGTCGACGAATCCTTCAACCGCTACCGCCTGCCGCTCGCCAAGGTCGAGCGCCTGGCCACGGGCCTGACGCGCTGGGCGGAAGGCCCGGTATGGCTGGGCGACACGAGGTGCCTCGTGTGGAGCGACGTTCCGGGCAACTGCATGTGGCGCTGGGACGAGGAAAGCGGCGCGGTGAGCGTGTTCCGCAAGCCCTCGGGCCACGCCAACGGCAATACGCGCGACCGGCAAGGCCGCCTGCTGACCTGCGAGCACGGCGGGCGGCGCGTCTCGCGCACCGAGCCGGATGGCACGGTTACAAATTTAGTAAGTACTTTCAACAATAAAAAACTGAACAGCCCCAACGACATCGTCTGCAAGTCGGACGGCTCGATCTGGTTCACCGACCCCACCTTCGGCATCCTCAGCTGGTATGAAGGCGCGAAGGCCGAGCCCGAGCTGCCGATGAACGTCTACCGCCTCGATCCTTCGGGAAAGCTGACGGTGGTCGCGGAGGGCATCAACCAGCCGAACGGTCTTGCGTTCTCGCCGGACGAGAAGATTCTGTACATCGTGGAGTCGCGCTCGGTGCCGAGAAAAATTCTGGCCTTGGACGTGACCAGGGAAAACACCCTGAAGAATTCTCGCGTGCTGATCGACGCCGGCCCGAAAGGCACGCCGGACGGCTTCCGCGTCGACATGGACGGCAATCTCTGGTGCGGCTGGGGCATGGGCGAAGCGGGTCTGGACGGCGTGCACGTCTTCAATCCCGCGGGCAAGCTGATCGGGCGCATCGACCTGCCGGAACGCTGTGCCAACGTCTGCTTCGGCGGCCGGCACCGCAATCGCCTGTTCATGGCCGCGAGCACTTCGCTCTACGCGCTTTACGTGAACACCCAGGGCACGCCCTACTGAATCCATGACAGGCAACCCTGTGAAAGCGCAGCTGGCCGCGGGCGGGCGCGCCCTCGGCAGCATGTTGTTCGAATTCTTCACGCCCGGCATCGCGCGCATCTGCGCCAATGCCGGCGCCGAGTTCGCCATGTTCTGCATGGAGCACACGGGCGTGTCGTTCGAGACCCTGAAGCCGCAGTTCGCGCTCTGCCGCGCGCTAGGCGTGACGCCGCTCGCGCGCGTGCCGGCGACCGAGTACCACTTCATCGCGCGCGCCCTGGACGCCGGCGCGCTCGGTGTCATGGTGCCCATGGTGGACACGCCGGAACAGGCCGCCATGATCGTGTCCTGCACGCGCTACCCGCCCGAGGGCAGGCGCGGCGCGGCCTTCGGCTTCGCGCACGACGACTACCAGGGCGGCGACGTGCTCGAAAAGATCCGCGCGATCCATGCGCGCACGCTCGTGATCTGCATGATCGAGACGAAAAAGGGCCTGGAAAACGTCGAGGCGATCGCCGCCACGCCCGGCGTGGACGTGCTCTGGCTCGGGCACTTCGACCTGACGAACTTCCTCGGCATTCCGGGCGACTTCGCCAATCCGGTCTACAAGGAGGCGGTGAAGCGCATCGCCGCGGCAGCGCGCGCACACGGCAAGGCAGCCGGCTACATGGCTGCGGATGCGGCGCTTGGCCGCGAATACCTCGCGCAGGGCTACCGCATGATCGCCACGGGCACCGACCAGGGCATGCTGCAGAACGCGATCCAGCAGTCGATCGGATCCTGGCGCGGCACCTGATGGCGCAGCCCTTCCGCGTCGGCATCACGAGCGACATCCTCGACGCGCGCGGAGAGCCCGCCTTCGGCCGCGGCCCGCTAGAGGCGCTGGACGCGGCGCCCGGGCTGCAATGGGAATGGCTACCCAAGGGCTTGCGCGAGATCACCGCCGACCACGCCGCCGCCTATGACGCGCTCTACGTCAATTCGCCCAAGGTACCCGCGGCCGCGGTGGCGCGGCCCGACCTGCGGCTGCGTCTCATCTCGCGCCACGGCGTGGGTTATGACAGCGTGGACGTGCCGGCGATGACGCGCGCGGGCGTACTCGTCGCCAATACCCCGGATGCCGTGCCGCGCCCGGTGGCGACGATGGCCATCGCCCTGCTGCTCGCGCTCGCGCACCGGCTGCCGGCCAAGGACCGCATGACGCGCGCAGGCAACTGGGGCGAGCGCCTGGAGCACATGGGCGTGGGACTCACGGGACGCACGCTCGGCGTGGTTGGCGCCGGGCGCATCGGCAAGGAGCTGCTGCGCATGGCGAAGGTGTTCGACCTGCGGCTTCTCGCTGCCGACCCCTATGCCGGGGAGCAGGACATCGCGGCCCTCGGCGCGCGCAGGCTTCCGCTTGCCGATGTCATGGCGCAGTCCGACTTCGTCGTCGTGACCTGCCTGCTGAACGAGGAGACGCGCCACCTCGTGAACGCGGCGCAGATCGCGCGCATGAAGCCGACCGCCTTCCTGATCAACGTGGCGCGCGGGCCGGTGGTGGAGGAGAAGGCGCTCGCCGCGGCGCTTGCCGCGCGCCGCATTGCCGGCGCGGGCCTGGACGTGTTCGAGGAAGAGCCGACGCCGGCCGGCAACCCGATCCTCAAGCTCGACAACGTGATCGTGGCGCCGCACGCGCTGGCATGGACGGACGAATTGTTTGACGCCATTGCGCGCGCCGGAATCGGCGCCGTACTCTCAGTACACGCCGGCCGGCGGCCCAGATATCTCGTCAATTCGGAGGCGCTGTCGCACGCGCGCCTGTGCGCGCTGGCCGGAGCCTAGAACTCGATCACACCCTTACCCGAGGACTGGGCGTCGAACACCTTGTAGGCCTCGTTCGCCTGGTCCAGCTTCCAGCGGTGGGTGAAGATCCGGTCCAGCTTGATGCCGTTGTCGGCGACGAAGCGCGCGCAATCCCCCATCCCCATGGCGCTGAAGGTCCAGGAGCCGATCAGCGTGACCTGCCGGCGCAGCAGATCCGGCGACACGTCCAGCGTCACATCGCCGCCTTCGCCCACGAAGCAGGCCGTTCCCCAGGTCCTGACCGCCCGTACCGCCGCCTGACGCGCCGCCGGCGCGCTGCTGCACTCCAGGGTGAGGTCCACGCCTTCGCCGCGCGTGAGGTCCTTCAGCGCCTTCACCACGTCTTCCTTCGATGCATCGACGAGATCGGCGGCACCGAACTGCTTCGCCAGCGCGAGGCGCTCCTTGTTGGTCTCCACGGCGATGACGCGCGCGCCCATCTTCGCGCCGATGAGCGTCGCCGAAAGCCCGACCGGCCCCTGGCCGAACACCGCCAATGTCTGTCCGCCCTGCGTGTGCATGCGGCGCAGCGCGCCGAACGCGGTGCCGGTGCCGCAGGAGACCGCCGCCCCTTCGGAAAACGACAGTTCGTCGGGAAGCGGCACCATCGTGCGCGCCGGCGCCTTCAGGTACTCGGCGTGTCCGCCGTTGCCGGTGACGCCGTAGACCGTTATGCCAGTACGGCAGAGCTGCGACCAGCCGACGCGGCAGTGTCCGCAGACGCCGCAGCCGGCGTAGTGATGATTCATGACGCGCTGGCCGATCGGCGCCTCGCGCTCGGAGACGCCCGGCCCGCGCGCGGCGATCACGCCGCAGGGCTCATGGCCGCCGATGAAGGACTCCACGTTGCTGCCCAGGCCGAGCGCCTTCTGCGCTTCCCCCGGCGGCGGGCGGTAGAACTTCAGGTCGCTGCCGCACATGCCCGAGGCCTTCATCTGGATCACGACTTCGCCCGGCCCCGGCGTCGGATCCGGAAAGCTGCGGATTTCGATCTGTTTGTTGCCG
>Ga0315910_10000859_pt1 | contig 28933 bp, 25 predicted proteins | sample EdamamesoilMG_FD_204470 | JGI IMG/M metagenome (GOLD analysis project Ga0315910, IMG submission 204470) | Garden soil microbial communities collected in Santa Monica, California, United States - Edamame soil | ecosystem: Environmental > Terrestrial > Soil > Garden | place: USA: California... | reverse complement strand
TGGCGGACGAGCCGACCGGCAACCTCGACAGCGCCACGGGGGCCGCCGTGCTCGAGCTCCTGCTCGAGGAGCAGCGCCGCCGCCGGCTCTCGATGGTCCTGGTGACGCACGACGAGAAGATCGCCGGGCGCTGCCAGCGCGTCGTGACGATGAAGGACGGCCGCATCGTCTGACCCCGGGACCGCCAGGCTCCAGCCTGGCTCTGCTCTGCTCTTCTCTTCTTCTCCGCGCTCCTCTCCTCCCGGATCGGAGTCGGAGAAGCGCGGCGACGCGGCGAGGGTGACAGGAAGCAGAGCAGACCGGAGCCAGGCTGGAGCCTGGCGGTCCCAGGTCAGCCCGGCCGATGCCCGGGCCCCTCGGCCGGATCGAGGCTGCCGCGCCAGCCCAGGCGCTCGCGCAGCCGCCGGTAGGGATCCATCCCGCGCAGCCACAGGAGCGGCGCGGGCAGCGGGTGCCGGCGCAGCGTCACGCGCTCGCCCTCGCCCAGCTCGAAGTAGTCCTGGCCGTCGATCGCGAGTGTCGGGTTGCCGCCGGAGGCCACGACCTCGAGCGTCAGCTCGTGCGTGCTCGGCAGCACCAGCGGCCGGTTCGAGAGCCCCTGCGGACAGATCGGCGTGACCACGACCGCATCCAGCGAGGTCTCGAGGATCGGCCCGCCGGCCGAGAGCGAGTAGGCCGTCGAGCCGCTGGGCGTGGCCACGATCACGCCGTCGGCGCGGTAGTTCGTGACCCAGTGCGCGCCGGCCCACAGCGCCGCCTGGATCATCCCGCCCTGTGCGCTGCGCTGCAGCGTGACCTCGTTGAGCGCCACGGCGCGCTTCGTCTCGCCGCCCGCGCGCCAACTCGCCTCGAGGCGCAGGCGCGGCTCCTCGATCGCCTCGCCCGCCAGGCAGGCCGCCAGGGCCTCGCGCCAGCTCGCCGCCGGCGTCGCCGCCAGGAACCCGACCTGGCCCAGGTTGATCCCGAGCGTCGGCACCGGCTCCTCCGCGAAGGCGTGCACCGCGCCGAGGATCGCCCCGTCGCCGCCCAGCACGACCACCAGGTCCGGGCGCGGCTCGGCCCGCCCCTCCGCCAGGGCCCGCAGGCGCTGCTCGCGGAACGCGCGCACGTCGCCGCTGACCAGCACGCGGGCCACGCGCGCGCGCAGCCACGGCTCCAGCTCCGCGATCAGCGCCCGCGCCCCCGGCTTCTCGGCGTTGGCGAGCACCAGGACGCTGTGGATCCGGAGTTCCTGGGACATGACCGGAACAGCCTACTGGCGCGCGCGAGGTCAGACGAGGGAAGCGCGCAGCACCGCGACCACGCTCTTCTCGATCCCGGCCGCGTCGAGCCCGACGGCCTCGAGCTGCTCGTCGCGCGAGCTCATGTGCTCGACGAAGCGGTCGGGGACGCCCAGGATGCGCACCCTCGCGCGCGCGTCGGGCAGGCGCGCCGCGCACTCCAGCACGGCCGCGCCGAAGCCGCCGGCGCGCTGGTGCTCCTCGACCGTGATCAGGTGCCGATAGCGGCGCAGGTGCTGGGCCAGGAGGTCCTCGTCGATGGGCTTCGCGAAGCGCGCGTCGACCACGCCGACGCGCACGCCGCGGCGCGCGAGCGCGTCGGCCGCCTCCAGGGCCTGGCGCACGAGGGCCCCCAGCACCCACAGGCACAGCTCGTCGCCCTCGCGCAGGACCTCGGCCGTGCCCAGGCGCAGCTCGCGCCGCTCGGGCGCGGCGATGACCTCGTCCTTCGGGCACTCGTCGCGCGGCCAGCGCAGGGCCACGGGCCCGGCGTCGTGCTTGAGCGCGAACTCGAGCATGCGCGCGAGGTCGCTGGCGTCGCGCGGCGCGCACAGCACCAGGTTCGGCAGCGTGCGCAGGTAGGCCAGGTCGAAGACCCCGTTGTGGGTCGGGCCGTCCTGGCCGACCAGCCCGGCGCGGTCGAGGCAGAAGACCACCGGCAGGCCCTGCAGCGCGACCTCCTGGAAGACCTGGTCGTAGGCGCGCTGCAGGAAGGTCGAGTAGATCGCGGCCACGGGCCGCAGGCCCCCCTTGGCCATGCCGGCCGCCATGGCGACGCCGTGCTGCTCGCAGATGCCGACGTCGTGGAAGCGTGTCGGGAAGCGCTCGGCGAACTCGGAGAGGCCCGTGCCCGAGGGCATGCCGGCCGTCAGCGCGTGCACGCGCACGTCGCGGCCGGCGAGCTGGATCAGGGCGTCGCCGAAGACCTTGGTGAAGGGCGGCCCGCCGGGCGAGGGGCGCGCCGGCTCGAGCTTGCCGCCGTCGCCGAGCTTCCTCGGAGCCTCGCCCTTGGCGGCGTGCACGCGCTCGGGGTGCGAGAGCGCGCTCGGGTGGCCCTTGCCCTTCTGCGTCAGGACGTGCAGCAGCACCACGCCGTCGAGCTGGCGCACGCGCTCGAGGTTCTCGACCAGGTAGTTCACGTCGTGCCCGTCGACCGGGCCGACGTAGGTCACGCCCAGCTCCTCGAACACGTGCCCCTGCACGATCGAGTGCCGCAGGACCTCGCGGAACTGCTCCAGGGCGCTCTCGAGCTTGTCGCCGATGACCGGGATCGACTGCAGGAGCCCGTGGATCTCCTGCTGCGCGCGCTGGGCCACGCGCGAGGAGCGGATGCGCGCCAGGTAGCGCGCCAGGGCTCCGACCGACTTCGAGATCGACCACTCGTTGTCGTTCAGGACCACCAGCATGCGCGCGCCCTGCGCGCCGGCGTGGTTGAGGGCCTCGAAGGCCACCCCGGCGCCCAGCGAGGCGTCGCCGATCACGCTGACGACGTGCGGGCGCTCGGCCTCGTGCGCGGTGGCCAGCGCCAGGCCCACGCCGAGCGAGATCGAGGTCCCGGCGTGGCCGGTGTGGAACAGGTCCCAGTCCGACTCGTCCGGGTGCGTGAAGCCGCACAGCCCGTCGGTCTGGCGCAGGCTGTCGAAGCGCTCGCGGCGCCCCGTCAGCAGCTTGTGCACGTAGCCCTGGTGCGAGACGTCCCACACCAGCCGGTCGCGGCGGAAGTCGAAGACCGTGTGCAGCGCGACGGTCAGCTCGACCACCCCCAGGTTGGAGCCCAGGTGCCCGCCGGTCTTCTGCACCGAGTCCAGCAGGAAGGCGCGGATCTCGGCGCACAGCCCCGGGCGCTCGGCCGGGGTCAGGGCCGCCAGGTCGAGCGGCGAACGGATGCGCTCGAGCAGCCGCGCGGGGGGGGCCTGGACCGGTTCGCTCATGCGGGGGACGACCCGATTCTACTCCTGGCTCAGGCACGCCGGGAGTGGACGAGCTCGACCAGCTCGGCGAGCGCCGCGCCGGGCCCGAAGCCGAGGGTCTGGGCGCGCGAGCGGGCGCTGGCCGCGAGCTCGCCGGCGCGGCGCCGGGCCCCCTCGAGCCCCAGCGCGTGCACCAGCGTGGGGCGCGCCAGGGCCGCGTCCTTGCCGGGCGTCTTGCCGAGCGTGGCCGCGTCGCCGGTCACGTCGAGCAGGTCGTCGACGGCCTGGAACAGGCCCCCGAGGGCGCGCCCGTACTCCGCGGCGCGCGCGCGCGTCCCGGCCTCGCGCCCGGCCGCGATCGCGCCCATCTCGGCCGCCGCGCCGAAGAGCGCCGCCGTCTTGCGCGCGTGCATGTCCTCGAGTCGCTCCGGCGTGCGCGCGCCGTCCTCCGGCGCCAGCGTCAGGTCGAGCACCTGGCCCCCGACCATCCCGCGCGAGCCGGCCGCGGCGGCCAGCACGCGCGCGTGCTCGCGTCCGTGCTCGCGCCCGTGCTCGTCCGTGGCCAGGACCTCGAAGGCCAGCGTGAGCAGCGCGTCCCCCACCAGGATCGCCGTGGCCTCGTCGAAGGCCACGTGCACGGTCGGCCGCCCGCGGCGCAGCGCGTCGTCGTCCATGGCCGGCAGGTCGTCGTGCACCAGGCTGTAGGTGTGCACCAGCTCGAGCGCCACGGCCGGGGCGCGCGCCGCCGCCTCGCTCCCGCCGAGTTCGAGGCACGTCAGGCGCACCAGCGCGGGCCGCAGGCGCTTGCCGCCGCCGAGCAGCGCATAGCGCATGGCCGCGTGCAGGCGCGCCGGCGGCTCCTGCTCGCCCGGCAGGGCCGCAGCGAGCTCGCGCTCGATCCAGGCGCGGCCCTCCTCGAGCCAGCGCGGCGCGCTCAAGCGCGCGGACCCCCCGCGCGCGGCTCACCCGCGAAGTCGGGGTCGCCCTCGAAGGGCTTCATCGCCGCCTCGGCCTCGCGCGTCAGCTCCTCCACGCGGCGCCGGTAGGTGGCCAGCGCCCCGTGGCACGCCTTGAGGAGCTGGATGCCCTCCTGGTAGCGCTCGATGGCCGGTTCCAGGCCGAGCCCGCCCTGCTCCAGCTCGGCCACCAGGGCCTCGAGCCGTCCGAGCTTCTCGTCGAACCCACCGCCGCCCTGCGTGTGCGCCGCCTCGCTCATCGTGGCACCAGTCTAGTGCCTGTCCCACAACCCTCCACGAGCATCTTCCGCCGTCCGCCACCGCCTGGCGGCCTCGCTCCTCCTTGGCGGGCGCGCTCGTCGTCGCGCCTTGCCAGTCGGTGGATGCCGACGGAATCCGCCCGTGGAGGGATCTGGAGTGGGCTCTGCTCGGCCCGGCGTCGCGGGTCAGGTGCGCGAGCCCTTGCGGCGCCGGACGAGGGCGTCCACCTCGTCGCGCACGGGCAGGGCCGGCAAGGCGCCCGGTCGGGTCGTGGCCAGCGCGCCGGCGGCGCAGGCCATGCGCACCGCGTCGCGCAGGCGTGCGCCCTCCGAGCGCGACACGGCCAGGGCCGCGGCGAAGGCGTCGCCGGCGCCGGTGGCGTCGACCGCCTCGACCGGGAAGGGCTCGACGTGCTCGAGGGCCTCGCCGTCGAAGGAGAGCGCGCCCTCCTCGCCCAGGGTCAGCACGATGCGCGCGGGCCCGAGGCTCGCGAGGCGCCGCGCCAGGCCGGCCGGACCGATCTCGCCGGCGCCGTCGCCGACCAGCTCGGCCGCCTCGCCGCGGTTGGCGACGAGCACGTCCACCTGGCGCAGGAAGCCGTCGGGCAGGACCGTGGCCGGGGCGGCGTTGTAGATCACGACCGTGTTCGCGTTGCGCGCGATCTCGATCGCCGCCAGGGTCGTCTCGGGGCGCAGCTCGCCTTGCACGAGCAGCACGTCGGCCTCGGCGATCGCCCCGGCGGCGCGCTCGACGTCGGCCGGCGCCAGGGCGTTGTCGGCACCGGGGGCCACCACGATCGTGTTCTCGCCGCCCGGCACGACCGTGATCACGCCGACCCCGGTGTGGACGCGCGGGGCCGCGGAGACGTGGGTCAGGTCGACGCCCTCGGCCGCCAGGGCGCTGCGCACGGCGCCGCCCCACTCGTCGTCGCCCAGCGCTCCCACCAGGGCCACGCGCGCGCGCAGGCGCGAGGCGGCCACGGCCTGGTTGGCGCCCTTGCCGCCGACGAACAGCGAGAAGCCCTCGCCCAGCACCGTCTCGCCCGGCTGCGGGAAGCGCGCCGCGCGCACGACCAGGTCGCGGTGCAGCGCGCCGACCACGCACACGCGCGAGCTCATCGAGAAGCACCCACCGACATGCCGCGGCGCATGCTAGCGAACGTCCGCTCCGGAGCCAGGCGCCGGCCAGGGCACGACCAGCGGACGCTCCGCGTCCGGCCCGTCGGCCGCGGCCGTGCCGTAGTGCAGGTGCGGGCCGAAGACCGCCCCCAGCACCGCCGGCCGGAAGACCTCGGCCGGCGTGCCCTGCGCGGCCACGCGCCCGCGCTCGAGCACCACGCAGCGCGCCGCGAAGCGCGAGGCGAGGTTCAGCTCGTGCGTGACGACCAGGGCCGTGCGCCCCGCGGCCACGGCGCGCTCGATCAGCAGGAAGAGCTGTACCTGGTGCTCGGGGTCGAGCCCGGCACTGGGCTCGTCCAGCAGGAAGAGCGGGGCCTCCTGGGCCAGGGCGCGCGCCATGCGCACGCGCTGGTACTGCCCGTGGGAGAGCTCGTCCAGATGCCGGCCGGCCAGGTCCTCGACGTCGGCCTCGCGCAGCGCGCGCGTCATGGCCGCGCGGTCGGCGGAGCGCACGGGCGCGAGGGCGCTGAGCCAGCGCGGCTGGTGCGCGTAGCGACCCCCGAGCACGAAGCTCTCCACGTCCGCGTCCGGCAGCGCGCGCAGGGCCTGGGGCACGAAGGCGATGCGACGGGCGCGCGCGCGCGGCGCCAGGGCCGCCAGCGGCTGACCGTCGAGCGCGACGGTGCCCGCCGCCGGCGCCAGCAGCCCCGCCGCGAGGCGCAGGAGCGTGCTCTTCCCGCTCCCGTTCGGTCCCACCAGGCACACGAGCTCGCCCGGCGCGAGGGCCAGGTCCACGTCCGCCAGCGCGGCGCGGCCGCCGGGGTAGGCGTAGGCGAGCCCGCGCAGCTCGAGCGCGCTCACCACGCCGAGAGCTCCCTGCGCCGCGCGACCAGCAGCGCCAGGAAGAAGGGCGCGCCCAGCAGCGACATCACGACGCCCGGTCGCAGGTCGACGCCCGGCAGGCAGGCGCGCTGCAGCACGTCGGCCCCGAGCACGAGCAGCCCGCCCCCCAGGGCCGACAGCGGCAGCAGCGCACGGTGCGCCCCGTTGACCACGAGGCGCACGAGGTGCGGCACGATCAGCCCGACGAACAGGATCTGCCCGACCACGGCCACCGCCGCGGCCGCCAGCAGCGCCGCCAGCAGGAGCACCGCCAGGCGCAGCGCGCGCACCGGGACGCCCAGGGCCGCGGCGTCCTCCTCGCCGCCCGCCAGGAGGTCGAGCTCGCGCGCCACGAAGGGCGCCGCGGCTCCGCCCAGGAGCAGCGCGCCCCACACGAGCCCCGCCTGGGCCGCGGAGCGGTCGTCGAGGGTGCCGAAGGCCCACGCGAACAGCGCGCGCGCCACCTCGAAGTCGGAGAGGGTCAGCGACTGCAGCGCCGCCAGCAGCCCCGCGCACAGCGCGTTCATCGCCATGCCGGCCAGCAGCAGCGAGGGCACCGAGAGCCGCGCTCCTCCGCCCGCCACCAGGAGCAGCGGCACGAGCACGGCCAGCGCGCCCGCCAGCGCGCCGAGCGTGACGAGGAACGGTCCGAGCACGAGCCCACCGCCGAGCCCCAGCGCCGGCCCGAAGCCACCCAGCGCCGCCAGCGCCAGCGAGGCCCCCAGGCTCGCCCCGGAGGTCACGCCCAGGACGCCCGGCGAGGCCAGCGGGTTCTGGAACAGGCCCTGCAGCAGCGCGCCCGAGAGCGCCAGGGCTCCGCCGACCGCCAGCGCGACCAGCGCGCGCAGCGCCCGCAGGTGCCAGATCGTCTGGTCCATGCCCGCCAGGCCCTCACCCAGGCCCAGCGCGCCGGAGGCGCCGCGCCCGACCTCGCCCCAGGTGAAGGTGCGCGCCGTCCCCTGGCGCAGGGCCCAGGTCAGGACCAGGACGCAGCCCAGCCCGAGCACGAGCGCCGCGAGACCCGCCGGCACGCGCCGCGCGCGGATCCGCATCCCGCCTGTGACCGCCGCGCCCACCCGCTGCCCGGCCGCCTCAGCTCCGCGCAGCCGGCTCGCCGGCGTTCCACTCGAAGGTGACGGGGATCTCGGTGCGCGGCGAGAGGCTGCGGTGCACGGGACAGGTCAGCGCGGTGCGCTCGAGGATCATGCGCTCCTTCTGGCCCAGGTGCGCGGGCAGGCGCAGGTGCACCGTGAGCTTGCCGATGCGCCGCTCCGGATCGGCCACCATGTGCTTCTCGACCGTCGCGCTGGCGCCCTCCAGGGCCCAGCCGTGGCGCTTCGCGACGATGCCCATGGTCGTGAGCATGCAGGTGCCGAGGGCCGTCGCCACCAGGTCGGTGGGCGAGAAGGAGGCGCCCTTGCCCTGGTTGTCGACCGGTGCGTCGGTGACGAGCTGGGTCCGGGACGGGCCGTGGGTCGCCTGCGTGCGCAGGTCGCCCTGGTAGAGCATCGTGATCGTGACCATGGGGGCTAGTCGGAGAGCGGGACGAGCGTGGAGTGCACCAGCTCGCCATCGACGATCGTCGCCAGCACGCGCGCGTCGAGCAACGCGCGCGGCTCGCAGGTGACCGGATCGACGGAGAGGACCGAGAGGTCGGCAGCGTAGCCCGGCAGCAGCCGGCCCCGGAGCCGCTCCTCGTGCGCCGCGTGGGCGGCCCCGCTGGTGAAGCCGGCCAGGGCCTCGGCGCCGGAGAGACGCTGGTCGGGCAGCCACCCGCCGGGCGGCTCGCCGCGCGCGTCCTGGCGCGTGCGCGCGGCGTACAGGCCGAGGAGCGGGCTCGGGCTCTCGACCGGGAAGTCGCTGCCGCAGGCGAGCGGCGCGTGCGGGCCGGGCAGGCGCTGCCAGGCGTAGGCGCCGGCGATGCGCTGCGGCCCGAGGCGCGCCTCGGCCCAGCGCATGTCGCTGGTCGCGTGGGTGGGCTGCATCGAGGGGATCACGCCGAGCGCGTCGAAGCGCGCCCAGTCCTCCGGCGCCACGACCTGGGCGTGCTCGAGGCGCGGCCGGAACCAGGCGCGGGCCACGGGATCGGCGCCCAGGGCGGCGGCGTAGGCGTCCAGCACCAGGCGGTTGCCCTCGTCGCCGATCGCGTGCGTGGCCGGCTGCAGGCCGGCCTCCAGGATCTCCGCCAGCCGGGCGGCGTAGGCGTCGGCGCCCATCTGCAGCAGCCCGCGCTGGTCCGGCTCGTCCGCGTAGGGGGCGAGCAGCGCCGCGCCGCGCGAGCCCAGGGCCCCGTCGATCATCAGCTTCGCACCGAGCACGCGCAGCCTGGCCTCCGGAGCGCGCTCGATCTCCAGCGTCCCGAAGGGCGCCAGCCCCTCGTTGGCCCACAGGTAGCTCGCCACGCGCAGCTTCAGGCGTCCGTCGCGCGCCAGCCGGCGCAGGACCTCCAGCGTCGCCGGGGCCGTGCCCATGTCGTGCATGCCGACCAGGCCGTGGGCCAGCAGCGCCTCCTGGGCCCGCAGCACGCGCCGCTCGCGCGTGGCGGCATCGGGGGCCGGGATGCGCGCGAAGACGAGGGTCGTGGCCGCGTCGACGAGCACGCCCGTGGGCGCCCCGCTCGCGTCCGTGACGATGCGCCCGCCCTCCACGCTCGGCAGCGCGCCGGCCCGCAAGCCGGCGAGCTCCAGCGCGCGCGCGTTGACGAGGGCCGCGTGCCCGTCGACGCGCTCGAGGAACACCGGGTGCCCGGGCACGCGCGCGCTGAGCGGGCCGTGCGCGGGGAACTGGCGGTCCGGGAAGAGCGTCTGGTCCCAGCCGCGCCCGAGCACCCACGTGCCGGGCGGCTGCTCGGCGGCACGCGCGGCGACGCGCGCGATCAGCTCGTCCAGGCTCGTGCAGCCCACCAGATCGACGCTCTCGAGCGCCTCGCCCAGGCCCTCGAGGTGCCCGTGGGCGTCGATCAGGCCGGGCACGGCCGTCGCACCGGCCAGATCGAGGCGTGCCAGGTCGAGCGGCGCCGCCTCGGCCTGCAGCGCCAGGGCGCGCGCCTCCATCTCGACCTGCGTCCCACCCGCGACGACACGCCCGTCGACGACGAGCAGGGCCTGGACCACCGGCCCCTCGGCGGCGAGGCGGATCGCGCCGCCGTGCAGGAGCAGCGCCGGACGCCGCTCCGCGGCCGGCACGAGCACGCAGGCGCCGCACAGGAGGCCGAGCAGCACGGACAGGGCGCGCATCGAGTCGAGAGCCTACGGGAGCGCCGCGGGCGGGGCCAGCGAGGCCTCGCGCGGCTTCCGTCACCGCCGCGCGCGCCGTAGGCTGCCGGCATGAGCGCAAAGCGCATGCAAGGGAAGCTCTGCCTCGTCACGGGCGCCTCCTCGGGCATCGGGCGCGCCACGGCGCGGGCCCTGGCAGAGGAGGGCGCGAAGGTCGTGCTGGCGGCCCGCCGCGGCGAGCGCCTCGCCGCGCTGGTGAAGGAGCTGCCCGGGGCCGAGACGCTCGCGCTCGACGTGCGCGACGCGCCCGGCGTGACGAAGGCGCTCGCCGGGCGCAGCTTCGACGCCGTGGTCGCCAACGCCGGGCTCGGACGAGGCCTGGGGCCGCTGCAGGCGGGCGAGGCGCGCGACTGGGACGAGATGATCGACACGAACGTCAAGGGCCTGCTGCACACCGTGCGCGCGACGCTGCCGGCGATGCTCGCGCGCGGGCGCGGCGACGTGGTCGTGCTCGGGAGCGTCGCCGGGCGCCAGGTCTATCCCGGCGGCAACGTCTACTGCGCCACGAAGTTCGCCGTGCGCGCGCTGTACGAGGCCCTGCGCCTCGACGCGGCCGGCCAGGGCGTGCGCTTCACGACCGTCGACCCGGGCCTGGTCGAGACCGAGTTCTCGCTGGTGCGCTTCCGCGGCGACGCCGAGCGCGCCGGCAAGACCTACACGGGCCTCGCGTGCCTCCAGCCGGAGGACGTGGCCGACGCGATCCTCTATGCCCTGACGCGCCCGCCGCACGTCAACGTCGGCGAGCTGGTGCTGTGGCCGACGGACCAGGCCAGCACGACGGTGGTCAAGCGCACGCCGGGCTGATCGTGCCGGGCGCCGCGGGAGTCGGGCCGGCGGAGGACGTGACGGCGGCCGCGAGCCGCCGCCGGCGCGCGCTGCTCGTGTGGGTCCTCGGCACCGCCGCGCTGCTGGCCGGCTATCGCTGGAACGCCTGGGGTGCCGCCTACCCCGAGGCCTTCGCCACGACCCAGCGCGACACCGAGGGCCTGGTCTACGGGCGCCTGCTCGACGCCGAGGCGCACGGTTTCCTGGCCCACGGCGCGCTGCTCGGCTTCGCCGGCGAGCTGCGCGCGGACCTCCTGACCTTCGACTCGGCCGACCTGTGGGCGCGCTTCACGCCCGAGGCCCAGCGGCTCTTCTACCTGCAGGGGGCGCGCCTGCGCGCCTACGGGCCCTACCTGACGCACAGCGGCCTGCAGGGCAGCGCCTTCGTGCTGCTCGACCGCGCGCTGGGCTTCCTGTCGCGCCCGGCGCGCGTGGCGGTGTTCGCGACGCTGCAGGCAGCCCTGGTGGCGGCGGCCTACGCGGCCCTGGTGGCGTTCCTGTGGCACGAGCTCGGCCCCGGCGCGGCCCTCGGCGCGCTGCTCGTGGCCGGCGCCTCGCCCTGGCTGACCTGCTTCGCGCCGAACCTCTACTTCTCGATCTGGCTCTTCTGGCTGCCGGCGCTCGCGATCGCCTGGGCCCTCTGCGGCCCGGACCGCGCGCGCGAGGGGCGGCGCCTCTTCCTGGCGAGCTTCCTCGGCTTCCTGCCGCGCATGCTGGCGGGCCTCGAGTTCATGACCGCGACCGTGGCCCTGGCGGCTGCGCCGATCCTGTACCTCTCGCTGCGCGACCAGGTCGGAGCGCGCGCCTTCGTGCGGCGCGCGCTGGTGGCCGGCGCGGCCAGCGCGCTGGCGCTGCTCCTCTCGCTGGGGCTGCTCGCGCTCCAGATCCGCGCCCTGACGGGTTCCTTCGAGCCCGCGCGCCAGCACATCCAGCACTCCTGGGCACGCCGCGCCGGCAGCGACCCCTCCGGGATGCCGGCCGTGTACGCCGAGGCGATGCGCACCGAGCTCCGCACCGTGCTGCGCTTCTACCTGACGGATCCCTTCGATCGCGACTACCCGGTGAAGCCGCCCGTCGTGCGCTGGTTCCTGGCGCGCACGCCGGCCGAGCTCGGCCTGGCGCTGCTCGTCCCCGCAGCGTGGCTGGCCGTGCGCGCTCGGCGCCTGCCTCCAGCGCTGCGCCGGCGCGCCGCGGGCCTGCTGATCGGCGTCGCGACGGCCCTGGCGGGGGTTCTCGCCTGGCTGGTGGTCTTCAAGGCCCACTCGGCCCTGCACCCCCACGTGAATCCGCTACTGTGGCACCTCGGGTTCCTGGTGCTGGGGGGCGCGCTGGGCGGCTGGGCCCTGGAGGACGGCCTGGGGGCCCTGCGCCGGGGCCAGGCGCGGGCCCGCGCGTCGGCTTGACCCCACCGGGGCCGCGCAGGGGTATCCTGGTGTCCTTTGAGGAACCTCGCTGTTGCCTAGCTCGTCCTTGTACCTGGTGCAGTCCATGGTGCTCCCCGTGCGCGCCCTTGCCCGCCTCCTGGCGCTCGTCCTCCTGGCCCCGCTCGCGGCGGCGACCGACTGGACCGTCGGCCCCAGCGGCAGCGGGGCCCAGTTCGCGGAGATCCAGCCCGCGATCGACGCGGCGCGCGCGGGCGACGTGATCTTCGTCCGGCCCGGGACCTACGCGCGCTTCGAGGTCGGCAAGCCCGTGCGCATCCTGGCGGACGGCAGCGGGCCGGCGGTGGTCGCCGGCCTCGAGTACGCCGTACGCGTGCGGGGCCTCCGGATCGGGACCGAGCTCGTCCTGTCGGGCCTGACGCTGCGGGCCACGGGCTCGCTCGTGCCGATCCTGCGCGTCGAGGACTCGCTCGGCACGGTCGTGCTGCACGACCTCGATCTGCCGCTGGCCGAGACCACGCGCCCGGGGCTCGAGGTGCGCGACTGCGCGCGCGTGTTCCTGCTGGCGAGCCGCGTGCGCGGCGGCGTGCTGGGCGGCTTCGGCGCCACGCCGCGCGGCGCGCTCGTGGCGCTGCGCGCGCAGCTGTGGATCGCCGGCTCCGAGATCCGCGGCAGCGATGGCGACCCGAGCGTCACGCAGCAGGGCGCCCACGGGCTCGAGGTCGAGGCCTGCGAGCTGCGCCTGTGGACCTCGCGGATCCTCGGCGGCGGCAGCGGGAACACGCTGATGGGCTCCAGCGGGCACGGCGGCACGGGCCTCCTCGCGCGCACCGCGCGCGTCGAGCTCTACGGCGGCCCCGGCTCCGAGCTCCGCGGCGGCGACGGGGCCTACGAGACGACCACGGCACTGAGCTACCCCGGCGGGCCGGGCTTCACGCACCTCCTGGGCTGCACGGTGCGCCAGGCGGCCGCGCAGACGATCGCGGGCGGCCTCGACGGCCTGCGCCTCGTGCAGGCGCCGGCGCAGGACACCGACGGGCTCTCGAACGTGCGCCTGCTGCCCCTCGCCTACCCGACGATCGCGAGCGCCACGCCGCAGGCCGGGATCGGCACGACGCTCGTGCTGGAGCTGTCCGGCACGCCGGGCTCGCTGCAGCACCTCGCGTTCTCGTTCCGCCTGGGCGTGAACCTCGCCCTGCGCTGGTTCGAGGGCATCGCCGTGCTCGACCAGACGCGGCTCCAGGTCCTGCCGCCTCTCGTCCTGCCGGCCTCGGGCACGCTGGTCCACACCGTCTCGATCCCGCCCCTCACGGCCCTCGTCGGCCGCACGACCTACCTGCAGACGGTCGAGTTCGCCGGCCGCCGCGTGGCGCTCTCGAACCCGGCCCTGGTGACGATCACGAACTGACGTCCGGCCGGGTGGAGCATGGCGGAGCTCGCCAGATCCTCGGATGCGCGCCCGGGCACGGCCCGGCGCCGCTGGCACGGAAGACACCCTGGCGGTTCGCCCATCGGAGAGTAGGCTGGCCTCCTGGAGGTGCTTGCCTTGGAGCTCGTGCATCGTCTTGGCTCGTGGTCCCTTGCCTTCGTTCTCGCCGCTCCGCTCGCGGCCGATGTCCTCACGGTTGGCCCGGCCGGCAGCGGCGCGGAGTTCCCCGAGATCCAGGCCGCGATCACGGCCGCCCAGGCGGACGACGTACTCCTCGTCCAGCCCGGGACCTATGCCCCGATCGTCGTCGAGCGACCGCTACGCATCCTCGGAGCAGGGGCAGGCGTCCGCATCCGAGCGCCCGCGAGCCAACCCACCGTTACCGTGCGCGGAATCGAAGCGGGCAAGGAGCTCGTGCTCGCCAGCCTCGTGGTGGAGCCGCAGGAGTTCTTCCCTCATCCGCCCACGCTGCGCCTGGAGGACTGTGCGGGCACGGTGGTGCTCGCGCAGGTGAGCGTTCGGGGCGACCCCTTCGAGGGCGCCAGCGTCGGCCTCGAGGTCACGGACTGCGCACGCGTGTTCCTCCTCGGAGCGCACATCGTGCACGCCGGCGAGCTCGACGCGCAGGACGGTGCGCTGGTCGTGCGCGCGAGCGAGCTCCTGCTCGCGAACTGCGAGGTGCAGGGGGCCGACGATCCCTTCTTCGCCCTCTCGGGGGCGCACGGCGTGCAAGCGACCGACGCGAGCGTGCGGGTGTGGCGTTCGGTGGTCGCCGGCGGCGGAGCCGAGGGGAAGAACGGCATCGGGGGCGGAATGGGCGGGGCGGGGATCCACGCCACGCGCACGCGCGTCGAGCTCTACGGCGGGCCGGGTTCGGAGCTCCGCGGCGGGAACGGCGAGGAACTCGTCTTCGGCGAAGGCCTGGGTGGCGCCGGGCTCGAGCTCCGTGACGGATCCAGCGCGCTCCTCCAGGCTTCCATCCCGATCACGGGCGGCATGGACGGCTTCGACCTCACCCAGGCGCCCGCGGTGCGCGCGGACGGGACCTCGTCGTCCACGCTCGATGCACTCGTGTTCCCCACCCTTGCGACGAGCGCGCCGCGGGCGAGCCTCGGCTCGACCTTCACCGTCTCGCTCGCGGGCAACCCCGGCGCATACCAGTGCCTGTTCCTCTCGCTGCGCACGGGTCCGAACCGGGCGATCCGACGCGTGGCCGGCGTCGGCTTCCTCGACCCGGCAGGCCTCTTCCAGCTCACGAACTCGTTCCTGCCGCCCACGGGGAGGCTCGACGTCGCCATCGCCGTGCCCGCCTCGACCGCGCTGCTCGGGGCCACGCTCTTCCTGCAGTCCGCCGAGCGCATCCCGAGCGGCTCCGGCCGCCTGAGCTCGCCCTCGCGCCGCTTCGCGATGGGCAATCCGGCCCTGGTGACGGTCACGAACTGAGGGCCGTCAGTACGACTCCCGCTCGCTCGGGAAGTCGCCGCCGCGCACGTCCTTGGCGAAGCGCTCGAAGGCTTCCTTCATCTGCGCGCCGAGCTCGGCGTAGCGGCGCACGAAGCGCGGGTGGAACTTGGAGTAGAGGCCGAGCATGTCGTGCGAGACCAGGATCTGGCCGTCGCAGCCGGGGCCGGCGCCGATGCCGATGACCGGGATCGCGACCGAGGCCGAGACCTCGCGGGCCAGCGTGGCCGGGACCTTCTCGAGCACGATCGCGAAGGCGCCGGCCTCCTCGAGCGCCCGGGCGTCGCGGCGCACCTCGTCCGCCTCCTCGGGCTCGGTCGCGCGCACCTGGTAGGTCCCGAACTTGTGGATCGACTGCGGCGTCAGGCCCAGGTGCCCCATGACCGGGATGCCGGCCTCGACGATGCGCGTGATGGTCTTCGCGATCGAGAGCCCGCCCTCGAGCTTGACGGCCTCGACGTGGGCCTCCTGCACCATGCGCCCGGCGTTGCGCAGGGCCTCGTCGGCGTTGACCTGGTAGCTCATGAAGGGGAGATCCCCGACCACCAGCGCGCGCTCGACGGCCGAGGAGACGAGCTCGGCGTGGTAGAGCATCTCGCTCATCGTCACCGAGACCGTCGTGTGCCGGCCCTGGACCGCCATGGCGGCCGAGTCCCCCACCAGGATCAGGTCGACGCCGGCCTGGTCGAGCAGCTCGGCCATCAGGTGGTCGTAGGCGGTCAGCGCGACGATGCGCTCGCCGCGCTGCTTCATCAGGCGCAGCGACTTGGTCGTGACCTTCTTGTCGCGCCGCTCGGGCTTCGACTCGCGGCCGTTGCGCTCGCGGGTCATGACGGACGAGCCGACCGCGGAGACGCGGAGAGCGCGGAGGGGCACGGAGCCGAAGACGACGAGCAAGAAATCGAAACGACTTCTCCTCCGCGCTCCTCCGCGCTCTCTGCGCCTCCGCGGTTCTTCTTCCTCACGAACGCGCCCTGGGGTGGACGGTGCCCGGCGCGATGCGCGCGCCCCTGGAGTAGTCGATCAGCTTGGCCAGCGTGGCGCGCAGGTCCGCGCGCTTGACGATCGCGTCGAGCATGCCCTTCTCCAGCAGGAACTCGGCGCGCTGGAAGCCCGGCGGCAGCTCCTGCTTGAGCGTCGTGGCGATCACGCGCGGGCCGGCGAAGCCGATCAGCGCGCCCGGCTCGGCCAGGATCAGGTCCGTGACCGAGGCGAAGGAGGCGGTCACGCCGCCCGTGGTCGGGTGCGTCATCACGCAGATCGAGAAGCCGCCGTGCTCGTTGAGCGTCTGCAGCGCGGCGCAGGTCTTGGCCATCTGCATCAGCGACAGGATCCCCTCGTGCATGCGCGCGCCGCCCGAGCTCGTGAACAGGAGCAGGGGGCGCTTCTCGCGCACCGCCAGCTCGGCCGCCAGGGCGATCTTCTCGCCCACGACCTCGCCCATCGAGCCGCCCATGAAGTTGAAGTCGAGCACCGCCAGCACCACCGGGCGGCCGAGGATCGCGCCGGTCCCGAGCAGGAGCGCCTCCTTCTGCCCGGCGCGCTCGGTCGCGCGGCGCACCTTCTCGGCGTAGGGCTGGGCGTCCTGGAAGTGCAGGCGGTCGAGGGCCTCGATCTCGCCGAAGTGCTCGCGCCAGGTGCCCTCGTCGAGCGTGGCGCGCACGCGCTCCTGCCCCGGCAGCGTGAAGTGGAAGCCGCAGGAGGGGCACACGCGGCCCTTCTCCTCGAGCTCCTTCCTGAAGATCACCTGGGTGCAGGACTCGCACTTGAGCCACAGGCCCCCGGGCATGTCCTTCTTCTTCGAGAAGCGCAGGCGCGCCAGGCGACCTTCCCGCTTGGGCTCCTCCTCCGGACGCTCGGCCACGTCGTCCGCCAGGCGCGCGGCCTCCTGGATGCGGCCGTCGGCCTTGCGCTCCTTCTCGGCCGCGCGCGCCTTCTCGAGGGCCTTCTCCTGGGCCTTGCGCTCCTTGGCGGCCTTCTTCTCGGCCTTGGGGTCGGGCTTCGGTCCCGGGACCGGCGGCCGGGGCCCCTCGGGGGGCCGGGCGTCGGAGCGGGGATCGGACTTCGGTTCTTCGGCCAAGGAGCGTCCTTCCATGGTCAGACCTTGCGTTGGGAGCGGGCGGCCTCGCCGGCCGCGCGCAGCTCGGCGATGCGCCGGCCGCGCTCACGCACGCCGTAGATGGCCGAGCCGGCCACCAGCACGTCGGCCCCCGCGGCGGCGCAGCGCGGGAGCGTCTCGGGGTTGAGCCCGCCGTCCATCTCCACGTGGCCGGCATAGCCCTGCTGGCGCAGCCAGGCGACCTTGGGCAGCACCTCGGGCATGAACTTCTGCCCGCCGAAGCCGGGGAAGACGCTCATGACCAGCACGAGCTCGAGCTCGCCGAGGAGCGGGCTCAGGCGCTCGACCGGCGTGTCCGGGTTGAGCGCGACGCCGACCTTCGGCACCCCGACCTCCCGGAAGCGCCGGATGACGGCGCGCACGGCCTCGGCGTCGCGGCACAGCTCCAGGTGGAAGGTGAGCACGTGGGCGCCGGCCCGGGCGAAGGCCTCGGCGTAGCGCGCCGGCTCGGTGATCATCAGGTGCACGTCGAGCGGCCTGGTGGCGGCGGCGTGGATGCGCTCGACCACCGGCGGCCCGATCGTCAGGTTGGGCACGAAGTGCCCGTCCATGACGTCCACGTGATGCCAGTCGGCGCCCCCCGCCTCGACGTCGGCCAGTTCCTCCGCCAGCCGGGCGAAGTCGGCCGAGAGCAGCGAGGGTGCGATCCGGAGCGGGAGCACCGGGGCGGGCTCTTGGGGGGGACGGGACACGCGCGGGCGCTCGGCGAGCGGCATCGGGGGGCCTGGATTCTACGGTGCCGGCCGGAGGGCCCCCAGCGCAAGCGCCGGGACGGGTCCTGGGAGGGCGCTCCCCGGCGCCCCGGCCCTCAGGCCCTGGCCACCGGTTTCTTCAGCAGGGCCTCGATCCCCGGCAGGGCCTTGCCGCCGAGCAGCTCGAGCGAGGCGCCGCCGCCGGTGGAGATGTGCTTCACGCGCTCGGCCACTCCGAGCAGCTCGACGGCCGCGACCGAGTCGCCGCCGCCGACCACGGTGTAGCCCGGGGCCCGGGCCACGGCCTCGGCCACGGCCGCCGTGCCGGCCCGGAAGGCCTCCCACTCGAAGACCCCCATCGGGCCGTTCCAGACGACGGTCCGGGCCTTGGCGATCTCGGCCGCGTAGCGCCCGCGCGTCTCCGGCCCGATGTCGAGGGCGAGCTTCCCGGGCGGGATCTGGGTCACGGTGCTGGGCGGCGCGTCCGCGGCGAAGCGCTCGGCCACCACGTGGTCGCTCGGGAGCAGGATGCGGCAGCCGCGCTTCGCCGCGGCCGCGAGGGAGGCCTTCACCGCCTCGAGCTGGTCGGCCTGGAGCTTCGAGGCCCCCACCTCTTCCCCCTGCGCCTTGAGGAAGGTGTAGGCCATCCCGCCGCCGATCAGGATCGCGTCGCAGACCGGGATCAGGTTCGCCACCACCGGCAGCTTGTCGGAGACCTTGGCGCCGCCGAGGATCGCCACCAGCGGGCGCGCGGGGTTCTCGAGCACGCGGCGGAAGGCAACCACCTCGCGCTCGAGCAGGCGCCCGGCCGCCGCCGGCAGGAAGGCCGCCGGCCCCGAGACGGACGACTCGGCGCGGTGCGAGGTGCCGAAGGCGTCGTTGACGAACACGTCGCCGAGCCGCGCATAGGCCTCGGCCAGCTTCGGATCGCCCTTGGTCTCGCCCTTGTGGAAGCGAACGTTCTCGAGCAGGACGATCGCGCCGGCCGGGGCCGAGGCGACGGCCTTCTCGACCGCCGGACCGATGCTCTCGTCGAGGCGGATCACCTTGCGCTTCGTCAGCTCCTCGAGGCGCTTCGCCACGGGCTTCAGGCGCAGCGCCTCGACGACCTGGCCGTCGGGTCGGCCGAGGTGGCTCATCAGCACGGGCTTGCCCTGGCGCTGGAGGATCGCCTCGATCGTCTCGAGCGAGGCGCGGATGCGCGTGTCGTCGGTGATGTTCCCGGCCTCGTCCTGCGGGACGTTGAAGTCCACGCGCACGAGCACGCGCTTCCCGTCGAGCGCGAGGTCGTCGAGGCGCGGTACGTCGAGCCGCACGCTCACTTGGCCTTGACGGTGGACTTGGACGCCAGGGCGTGGGCGTACAGCACCAGGTCGACGACGCGGTTCGAGTAGCCCCACTCGTTGTCGTACCAGGCCACGACCTTGACCAGGTTGCCCTGCATGACCATGGTCGACTGCGCGTCGAAGAGCGCGCTGGCGGGGTGCTTGACCACGTCCATCGAGACCAGCGGGTCGTCGGAGTACTCGAGGATCCCGGCCAGCGGCTTCTTCGCGGCCGCCTCCTTGAAGGCGTTGTTGACCTGCTCGACCGTGACGGTCTTCTGGAGCGTCGCCACGAGGTCGACCACCGAGCCGTCCGGCACCGGCACGCGCAGCGAGCAGCCGTCCAGGCGCCCCTTGAGCTCCGGCAGGATCTTGCCGACCGCGCGCGCGGCGCCGGTCGTGGTCGGGATGATGTTGAGCGCCGCCGCGCGCGCGCGGCGCAGGTCCTTGTGCGGCAGGTCCAGGATGTTCTGGTCGTTCGTGTAGGCGTGCACGGTCGTCATCAGGCCGTGCTGGATGCCGAAGGCGTCGTGCAGGACCTTGGCCACCGGCGCCAGGCAGTTCGTGGTGCAGGAGGCGTTGGAGATGATGCGGTGCTCGGGCTTGAGCGTGCCCTCGTTCACGCCCATCACGACCATCGCGTCGATCTCGTCCTTGGCCGGCACCGTCAGGATCACCTTCGGGGCGCCCGCGGCGCAGTGCTTCTCGCAGCCCTCCTTGCTGGCGAAGACGCCGGTCGACTCGATCACGAAGTCGACCTTGTTGGCCGCGTGCGGGAGCTTGGCCGGGTCCTTCTCGGCCGTGACCTGGATACGCTTGCCGTCCACGATCAGCGCGTCCTTGGCCGCCTCGACCTTGCCCGGGAAGCGTCCGTGCACCGAGTCGTAGCGCAGGAGGTAGGCCAGCGTCCCCGCGTCCGTGAGGTCGTTGAGCGAGACCACGTCGAGGCCCTTCTGGTGGCAGACGCGGAAGACGTTGCGGCCGATGCGGCCGAAGCCGTTGATGGCGATGCGCATGGGGAGGCGGGAGGGACGGACGGAGGGTGGATCGGGGGTGCCCGGTCGTGGGCACGCGAGCGCCGGGACGCGCCGCCCCCGGTCAGGATGACCCAATCCGGCCGGCGCGCCCCAGGCCCGGTCCCGGCCGGGTTTTCCAGGGAAACCGGGCTGAGAGTAGCGGTCGTGGCCGATGGCTTCAATCGGCCTGGACGTAGACTCGCCCAGCCGCCGAGACCGCCTCCCATGACCGCCCCCGCCCGCTCCCGTGACGACTGGTCCGAGCGCTGGCCGCGCCTGGCGCGCGCGGCGGGGATCGCGCCCGAGGAGAAGCTCCTGCTCGCGCTCTCGGGAGGAGCCGACAGCGTGCTGCTCCTGCACTGGCTGGCGGCGGCGCGGCCCCGTCCGGACGTGCGTGCGGCCCACGTCGACCACGGCCTGCGCGGGGCCGAGAGCGAGGCCGACGCGCGCTTCGCGGCCGAGCTCTGCCGGGCCCTCGGCGTGCCCTTCGTGCGCCTCACCGCGTGCCTCGATCCGGCGCCCGGCGGCCTCGAGGCGCGCGCGCGTGCCGAGCGCTACCGCCTGCTGGCCGAGGAGGCGCGCCGCTCGGGCGGGCGCACGCTCCTGACCGGGCACCACTCGGACGACGCGCTCGAGACGGTCCTCCTGCGCTGGATGCGCGGGACCGAGCTGGCCGGCCTGCGCGGCCCGCGCGCGGCCTTCCACTGGCGCGCCGGCGCGACCGGCGCGGAGCCGGTGCGAATCGTGCGCCCGCTGCTGCCCCTGCGCCGCGAGGAGGTGCGCGCCCTGCTCACGGCGCGCGGGCTGACCTGGCGCGAGGACGGCAGCAACGACGACACGCGCTTCGCGCGCAACCGCGTGCGCCACGCCTTCCTGCCACTGGTGCGCGAGCTGGGCGGCGACGAGGCGGTCGAGGACCTGCGCGCCTTCTCGCGCGCGGTCGAGGAGCTCGAGGAGGAGCTGGCGCGCGCCACGGCCCACATCGCCTGGCACGTCCCGCCCTACGCCGCCGCGGCGCGCGCGGCCGGGGAGCGCGCCCTGGGCGGCGTCCTGCCGCGCGCCGAGCTGATGGCCCTGGCGCGTCCGCTGGCGCGCCGCGCGCTGTGGCGCCTCCTGACCGAGGGCACCGGGGCCGCACCCTCGCGCCCGGTGCTCGAGTGCCTGGTGGACGACCTCCGCGCCGGGCGCACGCGCCGCCACACCCTGGCGGGCGGCTGGAGCCTGGTCCTGCGTGCACGCGAGCTCGTGCTCGTCCCCCCGCGCCGCCCGGCGGCGGCGCCGGCCGCGCCGGCGCAGCCCTGGCTGCCCTTCCCGGCACCGGCGCCGGTGGCCCTGCCGGCGGCGCGCCTCGAGCTCCCGCTGCCGGGCATCGTGACCCTGCCGGACGGCCGGCGGCTCTCGGCCGAGCTGGTGCGCGCGGAGACGGCGCGCGCCGTGCCGCGCGGGCCGCTGACGGTCGAGCTCGACGCGCGCGAGCTGGCCGGTCCGCTCGGCGTGCGCTTCCCGGCCCCGGGCGACCGCTACCACCCCCTGGGCGCGCCCGGCTCGAAGCGCCTGGTGCGCTACCTCGCCGACCGCGGCGTGCCGCGCGAGGAGCGCGCGCACGTCCCGCTCGTCACCGCCGGAGCCGAGATCCTGTGGGTGGCCGGCTTCGCCCCCGGCGAGCGCCGGCGCGTGCGCCCGGAGAGCACCTGGCGCCTCGTCCTCGCCCTGCACGAGTGACCCCAGCTGGTTCACGAAGCCCCCGGCTCCGACGCCACGACTGGCCCCCATCTGCGGCCTTTCGCTCCCTGCGAGTCCTCACCGACCAGAGGATGGTCGGTTCCGGTCCTCTCGGTCGCGAAAGCCCGCATCGGCGCTCGTACCCAGGCCAGGGGCCATTCGCGGCGTCTCGCTCGAGGCCTTCGTGAATCAGCTGGGGTGACTTCCCGCGCCCCCACGGGTAACCTGGCTCGTCTGGCGACGTGCCGGCCACGGCCCCCGGGAGGCATCCCGTCGTCCCGGTGCATCCACCCGGCAGGGAGGCAGCGGCGGTCGCAGCAGGCTCGATCGAAGTCTTGGAAGCGCGACTGAACGAGAGACTCAGCGAGAACCGCGCGCGCGTGCTCGACCGCATCGCGCGCGCGGCGCGCGCCGCCGGCCGCGATCCGGCCGAGGTCGAGCTGGTGGCGATCACCAAGTCGGTCCCGCCGGCCCTCGCCATGGCGCTCCACGACCAGGGCTGCACGGACCTGGGCGAGAACCGCGCCGACGAGCTGCTCGCCAAGCAGGCGGCCTTCCTGGCCAGCGGTCGCGTCGCGCGCTGGCACTTCGTTGGGCACCTGCAGCGCAACAAGGCGCGCCGCGTCCTGCGCGTGGCCCACGCGATCCACTCGGTCGACTCGGAGGAGCTCCTGGCCACGCTCGCGCGCCTGGCGGAGGAAGAGGGGCGCCGGCCGGGGATCTTCCTGCAGTTGAAGCTCGCCGACGAGACCACCAAGGGCGGGCTGGCGCCCGGAGCCCTCACCGAGCTGGTCGAGCGCGCGCAGCAAGGCCCCCTGCCACTCCTCGGGCTGATGACGATGGCGCCGCTGCTCGACGACCCCCTGGCCGCCCAGCGCGCCGCGCGCGCGGTCTTCGAGCGCCTGGGCGCCCTGGCGCGCAGCCTGCCGGCCGCGACCTTCGCCGGCGGGCGCATGCGGCTCTCGATGGGCATGAGCGACGACCTCGAGGAGGCCGTGCGCGCCGGGGCGCACGTCGTGCGCGTGGGCAGCGCGCTGTTCGAGGGCCTGGCGCAGGGCGATGCCGGTGCGCGGCCCGAGCGGAGGCGCGCGTGAGCGAGTCGCGCTGGATCCTCGAGCTGCTCGGCGGGGAGGGCCAGTCGATCGAGCTGCCCCAGGGCGGCACGCTGGTCATCGGCTGCGACCGCGGGCGGGCCGGCTTCGTGGTCGAGGGCCAGGGCGTGGACGAGACCCACTGCGTCGTCGGACGCACCAAGGAGGGCGACTGGGCCGTCAAGGACCTGGGCTCGAAGTACGGCACCTTCGTGAACGGCCAGCGCGTCGCCGCCACGCGCCTGAAGCTGGGCGACCAGCTCGTGCTCGGCTCGCGGCGCCTGGAGGTCAAGCCCTTCCGCGTCGAGGCCGCGCGCGCGGCCGTGGCCGCGGTCGGCAGCGCGCGCCCGAGCGAGGCGCCCCAGCGCATCGGCGGCTACCGCGTCGAGCGCCTGGTGGGCAAGGGTGCGATGGGGGCCGTGTACCTGGCGGTCCAGGAGAGTCTGCGCCGCCCGGTGGCGCTCAAGGTGCTGGCCCCCAGGCTGGCCGGCGACCGCGACTTCGTGCACCGCTTCCAGGCCGAGGCGCGCGCCGCGGCCGCGCTCTCGCACCCCAACGTGGTCGTGGTCTACGACGTCGGCGAGGAGGGCGGCCAGCACTACCTCTCGATGGAGTTCATGGCCGGCGGCAGCCTCGAGCAGAAGCTGGCCGCCTCCGGGCCGCTGCCGTGGAAGGCCGTGCTGGCGGTGCTGCAGGACGCCGCCGCCGGGCTGGCCTATGCCGAGTCGCGCGGCATCGTGCACCGCGACGTCAAGCCGGCCAACCTGATGTACTCGGGCACCGGCACGGTCAAGCTCGCCGACCTGGGCCTGGCGACCACGCTCGAGCAGGAGGCGATCGAGGCCGACGCCGTTCCCGGCAGCGGGCGCAAGGTCTACGGCACGCCGCACTTCATCGCGCCCGAGCAGGCCCGCGGCGAGCCGGTCGACAACCGCTCGGACCTCTACTCCCTGGGGGCCACGGCCTACCGCCTGCTGTCGGGCAAGACGCCCTTCGAGGGCGCCTCGACGCGCGAGATCCTGCGCGCGCTGCAGAGCGAGCAGCCGCGCCCGCTGCGCGAGCTGGTGCCGGACCTGCCGCCGGAGCTCGACGCGCTGATCGCGCGCCTGATGGAGAAGGACCCGGCCGCGCGCTTCCCGACGGCCGAGGCCCTGCGCCGCGAGTGCGAGCGCCTGCGGCTCCTGGCCGAGCACGGCCCGGCGCTGGAGGCCGCGCGTCCCGCCCGCGGCCGGCGCCTGGCCGCCGTGCTCGCGCTGCTGCTCGTCGCCGGCGGCGCCGCGGCCTGGGTCCTGCTGCGCGAGCCGCCGCGGCCGGCCCCGGATCCGACCCTCGCCCGCGGGCCCGAGCTGCCGGAGGGCGAGGCCCCCGTCGAGCCGCTCGACGAGAGCTTCCTCTCCGGTCCGAAGCCCACCGTGCCCGAGGTCGACGAAGAGGCGCTGCTGCGCGAGCGCGAGCGCGCCGCCGGCCAGGCCCTGCGCGAGATCGCGCCGTTCCTGGCGGGCGCCGAGCGCGCCGCGGCCCTGGCGCGCATCCCGGCCGAGTACCCGGGCACCGCGGCGGCGCGCGCGGCGGAGCAGGAGATCGCGGCCCTGCGGGCGCAGCCGGGCGCGCTGCGCGCCGGCTCGCTCGAGGAGGCGGAGCGCGAGCTCACCGAGGAGATCCAGATCCTGGCGCGCGCCGGGGCCGGCCTGGCCGAGCGCGTGCGCACGATCGACGGCTTCCGCGTGCCGCCCGAGCTGGCCCAGGAGTTCGCCGCGCGCCGGGCGGCGCGCGTGCAGTCCGAGGTGCTCGCCACGGCGGAGGGCCTGAAGGCCGAGCTGGCGCGCGGCGAGGCCCTGGCCCTCGACGGGCGCTTCGACGACCTGCGCGCGCACCTGGCCACGCTCGCGACGCGCTTCGCGGAGCTGGGCGAGCTGCCGGGCGATCCGGCGCGCTACGCCGGGCTGCGGGCGCTGAACGACGAGCTGGCGCGGCGGCGCGCGCGCGTCGACGAGGAGGAGGGCTTCTGGCACGCCAACGCGGCGCGCAAGCGCCAGCGCCTGGCGGGCGAGACCCTCGGTCCCGGCTCGGGCCTCCTGACGGAGCTCGCCGGGCTCGAGCTGACGGCCGTCGAGGCGCGCCTGGCGGCGCTGCCGGAGGAAGTGCGCGCGCGCCCGGCCGCCAGCGCGCTGGCCAGCGAGGTGCGCCACGCCAGCCTCGCGCTCGCGCGCCTGCAGGCGGAGTTCGCCGCGGGGGGCTGGAAGCGCAAGGCCCTGACCGATCCGCGCACGCGCAAGGTGCGCGAGGTGCGCGACGTGCGCCCCGAGGGGCTGGTGTTCGAGTCCGAGGGCGGGCTCGAGACCCTGACCTGGCGCGACACGGCCTCTGACCCGGACTGGTGGCACCTCCTGTTCCAGCAGCGCCTGGCGCGCGAGTGGACGGCCGAGGAGTCGCGCGCGATCGCGGCGCTCCTGCGCCTGGCCGCGGCCGCGCGCGGGGCCGAGCTGGCGCGCGCGCTGCTCGCGCCCGGCGCGCGCAGCGTGCTCGGTCCGGCCGAGCTCGCGACGCTCGCGCGCCTGTTCGAGCCGGCCCTGGGCTGGCTCGGCTCCGCGCCGGACCGCCCGGCCTTCGAGCACGAGGACGCCTGCGCGCGGCGCCTGGCGCGCGCCCTGGAGCAGGCCCAGGGGCGGGCCTGGACCGCCGCCGCGGCCGAGCTCGAGCGCCTGCTGGCCGAGGACGACACCTCGCTGCTCGTGCGCCTGCTCTCGGACGGCACGGACTGGCATGAGGAGCCGCGGCCGGCGGCGCCGCCGCCCTCCGAGAAGCCCCCGGCCCCACCCAGCAACGGCCCCTCGGACGGGAAGTGACTCCGCCGGAGGCGCTCCAGCCCGAGGCCGACGGGAAGGCGGTGCGCCTGACCGTGCGCGTGCAGCCCGGCGCGCGCCGCGCGGCGCCGGCCGGGAGCTGGAACGGGCTGCTCAAGCTGGCCGTGACCGCGCCCCCCGAGGGTGGGCGCGCGAACGCGGCCGTGCTCGCGCTCGCGGCCGAGCTCTTCGGTCTGCGCCCTTCCGCCGTGACGCTCGTTCGTGGACACTCCGCGCGCACCAAGGTCCTCCGCCTGGCGCTCGCGCCCGCCGCGGCACGCGCGCGCCTGACGGAGCTCCTGGCCGTCCGATGAGCTCCGCCGCCTCCCCCACCGCCCTCGACGAGACCGTCTTCCCGCTGCGCGAGCGCCTGCGCTCGGCCGGCGTGCCCGATCCGCGCGTCCTGTTCCTGATGGGCACCGGGGCCGGCTTCCTGCCCGGACGCCTGCGCGAGGCGCGCGAGCTGGAGCTGGGCGAGCTGTGCGGCGAGTGCGATCCCTGGCACGACCAGGTGCTGCGCACCGGACGGCTGGGCGCGCTCTCCGCCTGGTTCCTGGAGGACGTCTCCGGCGATCCGCCGCCGGACGAGCCCACCAGCCCGTGGATGCGCGCGCTGCCGGTGTGGCTGGCGGCCGCGGCCGGCGCGCAGGTGCTCGTGCACACCTCGGCCGGCAGCGCGCTGGCGGGCTTCCCGGGCCGCGCGCCAGGCTTCGCGCTGGTGCGCGACCACCTCAACCTCAGCGGCCAGACGCCGCTGCTCGGCCTCGGCGAGAGCAAGCTCGGGCCGCTCTTCCCCGACCTCTCGCTCCTGTACCACGCCGGGCTGCGCGCGGCGGCCCTGGCGCGCGCCGAGGCGCTCGGCCTAGCGGCCTGCGAGGCGATCGCGGCCGCGACCCTGGGCCCGGCGCTCGAGACCCCGGCCGAGCGCGCGATGCTGGCTCTGCTGGGGGCCGAGGTGGCGGTGCCGAACCTGGCCACGCCGCTCCTCGCCGCCGGCCATGCGGGCCTGGCGGCGGTCGCGCTGGTGGCCGTGACCGATGCCGGTGCGGCCAGCCTGGCGAGCATCGTCGCCGCCGCCGGAGCGCTGCAGCCGGCCCTGGAGGACCTGCTGCTCGCGCTCGTGCCCGACCTCGAGACGACCCTGGCGCGGCTCTCGGCCGAGGGCGGGGCGTGAGCCGGCCGGCGCGCCTGGCGGTGCTCGCCTCGGGCGGCGGGCGCTCGCTCGAGAACCTGGCCGAGGTCATCGCGCGCGGCGAGCTGGCGGCCGAGCTGGTGGTGCTCGTGTGCGACCGGCCCGGCATCGGCGCGCTCGAGCGCGCGGCGCGTCTCGGGCTCGAGGCCCTGGTGCTGCCCTGGGCCGAGCTGGGCGGCGCGGCCGGCTTCGGCGCGCGCTGCTTCGAGGAGCTGGAGCAGCGCGCGATCGACCTGGTCGTGCTGGCCGGCTTCCTGCGCCTCCTGACCGTGCCGCCGGCCTGGGCCGGGCGCGTGATCAACATCCACCCCGCGCTGCTGCCGGCCTTCGGCGGCAAGGGCTTCTACGGCGAGCGCGTGCACGCCGCCGTGCTGGCCGCGGGCGTGCCCGAGACCGGCTGCACGGTGCACTTCGTCGACGAGCAGTACGACCACGGCGCCCCGATCCTGCAGCGCCGCGTCCCGGTCGAGCCCGGGGACGACGTGCACGCCCTGGCGGCGCGCGTGTTCGAGCTGGAGAAGCGCGCCCTGCCGGAGGCGATCCGGCTGGTGCTGAGCCGGCTCCCGTCCCGCTGAGCGCGCAGGCCTATCCGGTCTGCCGCTGCAGCTGGAGGTTGGCCTCGTAGATCTGCTTCAGCATGCCGAGCTTGGCTCCGCGCCCGGGCTCGTCCGCGAGCAGCCCCTGCACGCTGCGATAGATCGAGGGCAGGCCCGGGTCGAGCTCGGCCCGGCGCGCGAGCTCGATCAGGGCGCGCTCGCTCTCGGCCAGGGTCGCGCGCAGCTTGGCCAGGCGCCGCTCGAGCAGGTCGATGCGCTCGGCCGTGCGCCGCGCCTCGGCCTCGAAGGCCGCCTCGCGGCGCGCGCGCTCGCGCGCCAGGAGCTGTGCCAGCTCGGCCTCGCGGCCCGGCCCGAGCAGCCCGCGCAGCTCGGACTCCAGCGCGCGCGTGAGCTCGCTGGCGCTGGCCGGCGAGGGCACGCCGGGCGGGCCACCGGCGCGCACGCGCCCGACCTCGTGCTCGAGCCGGCGCAGCTCCTCGACCTGGCCCAGGCGCTCGCGCAGCAGCGCGCCGTGGGTACGCTCCAGCTCCGCCAGGCACTCGCTCCTCGTCAGCGCGCGCACCGGCCGCGTGCGGGCCACGAGCTCGCGCGCGAAGCCGGCCAGCACCTGCCGCCGCAGGGCACGCGCGACGCCCTCGCCGAGCCCAGCCTCGGCGCACAGCACGCGCTCGATCGAGGCCCCCATCAGGCGCGTGAAGGCCGCCAGGGACAGGCGCCGCAGCCAGCGGACGGGCGGCACGGAGGGAGCGCCTAGGGCGGGGTCCAAGGGTGGCCTTTCGGGGAGCGCGGGGAGGCGCCAGAAGGAGCCTACCCCTCCCCGGCGCGGTCGGTCGGACGGGCGCGAGGCGCTCCAGGCCCTACTCGGGCGGCAGGGCGACGATCCTGCCGCGTCCCTCGGCGACCAGCAGGACCCCCACCCAGGCCCCGTCCGCGCGCGCCAGGGCCGCGGCGCCGTGCCAGCGCTCGTCGAGCGGCACCTCCGGCGCGACCCGCAGCTCCCCGCCCTCCGGCAGCAGCCGCCCGGCCGAAACGGCCAGCGGTGCCAGGGCCGGATCGGCGCACAGCAGCAGGTCCTCCGGCTCGCCCAGGGCGCGCCGCGCCGGCGTGCCGGCCGGCCCCCCGCCAGCCAGGACCCGGCGCGCGAGCTTCCCGTCGCTCCACTCCGGGGCGCCCGGCAGCGCCAGGCGCTCGCCGCCGAGCTCGAGCCAGGCCTCCTTGGCGTCCTCCGGCGCGACCAGCAGGTCCTGCGGCGCGAGCCAGCCGCCGGCGACGCGCACGAGCCAGCCGGCGCGCGCGCGGCTGCGCGCGAACCAGCCGCGCGGCTCGAAGGTGAGGCGCCCGAAGGTGCGCGGCGGGGGCTCGAGGCCGGCCGGCAGCCAGGCCGAGCCGAGCGGGAGCGCCGGCCGCCAGGCGGCCCACTCCTCGTCGACGCCCTCGGCCAGCTCGAAGCGCTGTCCGGTCGAGGCGCGCGGCCCCGGGTGCGTCGGCGTCGCCAGGGTCACGCCGCCGAGCCACAGGGACTGCAGCGAGTCGAGCCGCAGGGCGAGCCCGTCCAGGCCCAGCGAGAGCCCGACGCCGCCGGTGCGCGCGAAGCGCG
>Ga0315910_10000858_pt1 | contig 28994 bp, 21 predicted proteins | sample EdamamesoilMG_FD_204470 | JGI IMG/M metagenome (GOLD analysis project Ga0315910, IMG submission 204470) | Garden soil microbial communities collected in Santa Monica, California, United States - Edamame soil | ecosystem: Environmental > Terrestrial > Soil > Garden | place: USA: California... | reverse complement strand
CGCTTGTGCCGGTTTGCTCAGCGTGAGCAGCAGGGGGGCCACCACCAGGTCGCCGATCATGTCGCCGACCCACCACGCGAGCCAGGCTCGGGTCGTGTGGTCGCTCGTGATCATACCGTTGCTCAGCATGCTGGCCGTTCCGACGGTCGCGCTGACGACCGTGCTCCCGAGCGCTGCGAAGAGAACCAGGGCCGCGACGCTTCGGAGCGAGCCGAGCGCGCGATCGAAGCCGCCCACGTGCGCGAGCGCGAAGGCCCCCAAGAGCGCCTCCAAGGTGTTGCCGACGGCGATCCCGACCGCGACGCCGAGCGGAGCTCCGACCCACAGGTTGGTGAGGAGCGCCCCGATGGCGACGCCGGGCCAGAGCCCGCGGCCGAAGACGACCAGGGCCGAAAGCGCCACGCCGGTGGGTGGCCAGACCAGGGCGGCGAGCCCGCCCACTGCGTCGACACCGAGGCCGAGTCGCGCGACGGCCACGTAGACGGCGGCGAGCGCGATGATTCCGGCGGCGAGCCGTGCCGGTCGCACCGGCGTAAGAGAAGCCGTCACGATCCGCGGATGCTAAACCATTCCGATGTCGGGTGATCGTGCTATGGAGAGCCCCGAAAAAGGAGTGACCACATGTCTATCCGTAGCTCGACGGCTCAATGGGAAGGCGATCTGAAGACCGGCAACGGCACGATGACCATCGGTCCGAAACGATGGTCCGGCCCGTACACCTTCGCGACGCGCTTCGAGGAGAGCCCAGGTACGAACCCGGAGGAGCTCATCGCGGCGGCGCATGCCGGCTGCTTCTCGATGGCATTCTCGAACAACCTGGCGAAGGAGGGTCACACCCCGCGCCACGTCGCCACGCGCGCGGACGTGCATTTCGGTCCCGATCCGGCCGGCGGCTTTCACGTGCAGAAGATCGAGCTCATCTGCGACGCGGACGTGCCCGGGATCGACGCCGCGAAGTTTCAGGCGCTCGCCGAAGCGACGCGAACCGGCTGCCCGATCAGCAAGCTGATGAAGGCCGAGGTCGTCGTCAAGGCGACGCTGAAGGGCTGACCGCCGGCGCCTTCGGCGCCTTGGCCGGTTTCGCCTTGTCGCCGGAGCGCCGGATCGTCACCTTGCGGATCGTGGGCGCCTTGGCCGGGCGTTCGCCGCGCACTTCCACGCTCGCGAGCTTCTCGATCACGGCGTCGGGTGCGCAGGATCCGAAGATCGTGTAGCTCCTGTCGAGGTGCGGCGCGGCCGCATCGGTGATGAAAAACTGCATGCCGTTCGTGTTGGGTCCGCGGTTGGCCATGCAGAGCAGGCCGCGGCGGTCGTGCTTGGCTCCGGGCCAGACTTCGTCCGGGATCACGTAGCCCGGCTCGCCGCCGCCGGTGCCTTCCGGGTCGCCGCCCTGGATCATGAAGCCCTTGATGATGCGGTGAAACGTGGTGCCGTCGTAGCCGGGCTTCGTCGCCCAGCCCGCGCTCTTGGTCTTGAAGGGCCGGATGCCGCGCGCCAGGCCGACGAAGTTCGCGACCGTGATCGGCGCCTTGTCGTCGTAGAGCGTGCATTCGAGCTTGCCGTGGTCGGTCTCGATGTCGGCGATCAGGGCGCCGCTGCCGGTCAGGCCTTTCGTCGCATCGTCGAGCGAGAACGAGCCGCGGAGCGGATCGCCGCCGGCCGCGGGCTCTTTCGGCGTGGGTGCGGGTGCGGGGGGGCGCTGCGGCGTGGCGCTCACCTTCGTGACGGCCTGGGACGGTGGCGGTTCGCGCGCGGGCGCCGGCTCGGGTGGCGCGGATTCACAAGCGGAGGAAGCGACGAGGGCCAGGGTGACGAGGAAGGGGTGCTTTGACATGGCGATGCTCTTCGAGAGGGTCAGAGTTTCAGCTCGGTTTTCATGCCGGGAGTGAGGCCGTGCCGGCGCGCGTAGCCCGCGTTCACCTCGAGCACGTAGGCTGCAGGGCAGGGTACGGCGCGCGGCGCTTCGTTCAAGACCGGGACCTCTTCCAGGATCCCGACGACGGTGCCGTCGCTCGACAGGAACAGCATGTCGAGCGGGATACAGGTGTTTTTCATCCAGAACGTGCGGGGTCGCTCCTCGCCGAACTCGAAGATCATGCCGCTCTCCGGGCCGAGGCTCGTTCGGTACATGAGCCCGCGCTGGACGGTCGGTGAGGTTCGCGCGATCTCGACCGAGACGACGGGCGCCGCCTTCGCGGTGGGGAACGCAACGCTGCCGAGCGGGAGGACCGGAGGCGCGGCGATCGGATCCTTCGGACACGCCGCCGCCGGCTTCGCACGCGGCGGGGCGGGGACGGCGAGCGGAGCGACACAGGGGCCGGCATCGGCCGACGACGACGACGAGGTCGTGGTCGGCGCCGGCGCGGGCGGCGCGCTCGACGTCCGATTGACCACCGGCTCGGGCGGCTCCGCGGGCGGTGTCGGCTCTTCGACCCGCTGGCATGTCGCACCCCAGAGCGCCCACAGGGACACGAAGAGCACCGCACGCATCGGGCCCGCCTTTTAGCACCTTCCTGTGTCGTCGGGCTCGTCCGGCCAAAGCCCAGCGGAAGGCCGTCTCCGCGGCCGAAACCCGGCCGCTCGTTTGCGAGGTCGCGCGCGTCCGCTATACCTTTAACCCATGTGGTCGGGGCGCTTCGTGCAAGCGCGTTTCGGGAGAAGAGTCTTGATGCTCGCGGCGTGGTCGCTCGCGGTCGTCGTCTTCGGGCTCGCGTGCAGCGGTCGCTCCGAGACGATCGTTCTGCCCCCCGACGAATCCGGTACGGGCGGCACCGATCCCGGCACCGGTGGCTCCGTGTCGGGTCGCGGAGGGTCAGGCGGCGGAGGGCGCGATGCCGGCCCCGATGCGAGCGACGGCGCCGTCGACGCGGACGACGCCGGCGAGGAGCCCTTCGAGGACCCCGGTTGCCCGGATCTCCCTGCCCCCGAGGGCACGGTCGAGTGCGACATCTTCGGCACCCCGTCGGGATGCCCCGAGGGGGCGGGGTGTTACCCCGACCTCCAGCACCCGTTCGGGAGCGGTTGCGACCAGCAGACGCTCAACATCGTGTGCCGTGCGGCCGGCAGCGGCATCGAAGGGGACCTGTGCGGCAACGGCACCGGTGGTTGCGCGCCGGGTTTCACCTGTATCGTCGGTGCCGAGGCTGGCAAACGCTGCCTTCGCATTTGCAGCCCGACGGGAGAGCTCGGCTGTCCCGCCGGGGCCGTGTGCGGCGAGACCGACGCGCGCGGAATCGGCGTGTGCGCGTGAGAGGAGCGCCGAGCGCCCTGCCGCTCGTCGTCATCGCCCTGTTCGGCTGCGGCCGGACCGGGCTCTGGCAGTTCACCGACGAGGAGAGCGGAGGGCGCGGAGGTGGGGGCGGTACTGCCGGTGCGCCGCCGGTCGACGAGTGCACGATCGACGCGGATTGCATGGGAGCGGGCGATCTCTGCGTGGTGCCGCGGTGTCGCGAGGAGGGCCGCTCGCGGGTGTGCGTGGTGGAGGCCATCTCCTGCGACGACGGTGACGTCTGCACGAGCGACGCTTGTGATCCCGTCACCGGCGCCTGCCTGCACGAGGCACCGGCGGATGCCGACGGCGACGGCTTCGTCGGCACTGCGCCGCGCGATGCACCGGTCGCCTGCGGCGGGGACGACTGCGACGACGAGGATCCGTCGATCCACCCCGGCGCCGCCGAGACCTGCGACGGCGTCGACCAGAACTGCAACGGGATCATCGACGACGGCGCGACCTACGTGGCGGACCGAGCCATGGTCCGCCTTGCCCCGGCGGCCGCCCGCTCTTCGCACGGCGGCATCGCCTTCGACGGGCAGGTCTACGGCGCTACGTTCCGTGACTCGACGGATTTTGATCACCCGGTGAGCAACTTCGCTCTCTACGACGGCGGAGGAAACCAGCTCGGCCCACCCACGCCGGTGAGCATCATCAACGCCGACGCGTACGTCGGCCCGGTCGCCTTCTCGGGCGACAGCTACCTCACCGCCTGGGCGGACGCGCGCCAGGCCGGTAACTACGAGATCTACGCGACGCGCTTCAACACCGAAGGCGCCGAGCTCCAGGCCGATCTCCGGCTGACGGACGCCCCTGACTTCTCGCTCAGGCCGACGATCCAGTGGACTGGAACGGAGTACCTCGTCGTCTGGGAGGATCACCGGACCGATGACATCGACGGGATCCTTCACGTTTACGGCCGGCGCCTCTCGAAAGCCGGCGCCACCATCGGCGGCGAGGTCATGCTCTCGCGTCCCTACGAATCCGGTCAGTATCCGGCGTTTGCGCTCGGCGAGGACCTGGTCGGGATCACCTACACGGTGCTCGATCCGATCACGGACGTGACGACGGTGATGTTTCGCACCACCGACTTTGCGTTCGAGAACGCCTCCGCGCCGGTCGAAATCGGTATTGGCGGACAGGAGCCGAACATCGTCTGGGCCGGTGACCGCTTCGTGATCACCTGGCACACCGGGCACCCCGGCGCGTGGGGCAGCGCGGCGATCGGCGTCGCACTCGACGCGAAGGCCGTGGTGCAACGCTCGGGGCCGGTGACGAGCGGGGATGCTTTCGTGCACTGGCGGACGCTGGTATCGCTCGGCGATCGCGTGCTCTTGGCGTGGTCGGGCGCGGGCCCCGACAGCAAATACGACCTCCACTACCAGATCCTCGATCCCGATCTGAACGTGCTCCAGCCGCGCGAGCAGCTCACGAGCACCCCAGGCGATTCGATCGATCCGCTCGCCGTGATCGGGCCGGACGGCGACATTGGGGTCGTCTTCGACGAAAACGCGCCGCCGAACCTCGACGCCTACTTCGTCCGCCTGCGCTGCCAGATCATTGGCCTCTTGTGAGGCCTCAAACGCCGCGCAGCTTCGGCTGTCCGGCTTGGTGCACCTTGCCCGGCAACGGGCGGCCGACCACGGTCTCCGCGATGCGCCCTGCCTCGATCAGAAGGTCGAGATCGACGCCGGTGCGGATCCCCATCCCGTGCAGCATGAAGACGAGGTCCTCGGTGGCGAGGTTTCCGGCCGCTCCCGGCGCGTAAGGGCAGCCGCCGAGGCCGGCGACCGAGGCGTCGAAGTCCCGGATCCCGAGCTCGAGGCCGACCAGGCAATTGGCGAGCGCCGTGCCGCGCGTGTCGTGGAAATGCAACGCGAGCTGGGCCGCCGGGATCTCGGCCAGAAATGCGGTGACGATCTGCTTGGTCTGCGCGGGTGTTCCGACGCCAATCGTGTCACCGAGCGAGACCTGATAGCAGTCGAGCGCGAGCAGAGCCCGCGCGATCTCGAGCGCCCGCGTCATGGAGACCGCGCCCTCGTACGGGCATCCCCAGACGGTGGACACGTAAGCGCGGACCCGCAGCCCCGCCGCGCGCGCGGGCGGCACCACCTCGCGAAACGTCTCGAGCGACTGCTCGATGCTCTTGTTCGTGTTCTTCTTGTTGTGCGTCTCCGACGCCGAAAGGAACACCGCGATCTCGCCGATGCCGACGCGGAGCGCGCGCTCCAGTCCGGTCGCGTTCGGCACGAGCGCGCTGAACGTGACGCCCTCCGGGGCCGGCAGCGTCCGGATCAGCTCCTCCGCGTCAGCGAGCTGGGGGATCCAGCGCGGCGAAACGAAGCTCGTGAGCTCGATGCGCTTGAGGCCGGCGGCCAGTAGAGCGCGGATCAGCGTCACCTTGTCGGCCAGGGGCAGGGGAGCCGCCTCGTTCTGGAGGCCGTCGCGGGGCGAGACCTCGCAGATCGAGACCTCCGCCGGGAGCGCGTCGAGCATGCTTCAGTCTACCCCCGAAAACGCCGGCGTCGCTCTTGCCCGAATCGGGCTGCCGGGGGTTCACACGTCGAGCAGGCGCATCTGGCGTTGCCGCGGGTGCGGCACGAACGGGATCGGGTACTCGCCGGTCCAGCAGGCGTGGCAGAAGGCGCCGGTTTGGAGCAGCTGGCCCGCGACCGGTAGCGACCGGTGCGTGCTGCGCCCGGTGGCGTCGGTGTGCGCGCGAACGACCGCGTCCTGCATTCGTTCGAGCGACAGGTAGGCGAGGGTGTCGCTGGTGATGTACTGGTTGATCTCGTCCACGGAATGCGTCGACGCGATGAGCTCACCGCGCGTCGGCGTGTCGATGCCGTAGTAGCAGGGCCACGCCGTCGGCGGGCTCGAGATACGAAGATGCACTTCACGCGCGCCGGCATCGCGCAGCATTTTCACGATCTTGCGGCTGGTCGTGCCGCGAACGATGCTGTCGTCGACCACGATCACGCGCTTGCCGCGCAAGGTGGCGCTCACCGGATTCAGCTTCAGCCGTACGCCGAAGTGGCGGATGCTCTGCTGCGGCTCGATGAAGGTACGGCCGACGTAGTGACTGCGGACCAGACCGAGCTCGAACGGGATGCCGCTCGCCTCGGCGTAGCCGATCGTGGCGGGCACGCCCGAATCCGGGACCGGTACCACCACGTCCGCCTCGACCGGGTGTTCCTCGGCCAGCGCTCGGCCCAGGTTTTTTCGCGCCTCGTAGACGCTCACGCCGTCGAGGTTCGAATCCGGACGCGCGAAATAGACGTATTCGAAAATGCAGGTCCTGTGCGCCTGCTCGGCGAACGGTCGCATGCTGCGCATCCCCGACCGTTCGATGATCACCATCTCGCCCGGTTCGACGTCGCGAACGTAGTCGGCGTCGATCAGATCGAAGCTGATCGGCTCGCTCGCAATCACGAGCGCGCCCGTGTCGCGCAGCTTCCCCAGGCAAAGAGGGCGGATCCCGAGCGGGTCGCGGACGGCGATCAGCGACGTGGGGGTCAGACAAACCAGCGAGTACGCTCCCTGGACCTGGGATAGCGCGTCCGCCAACCGGTCCTCGCTCGCCCGCTGGGTACTGATCGCGCACAGGTGGACGATCACCTCGGTGTCGCTGGTGCTCGTGAAGATCGAGCCGCGCGCCTCGAGCTTCTCGCGGAGCGCCTCCGCGTTGGTCAGGTTGCCGTTGTGCGCCAGGGCCATCGAGCCGCGGGCGTAGTCGACGGCGATCGGCTGCGCGTTCCTGAGCAAGGATCCGCCGGCGGTCGAGTAGCGGACGTGCCCGATCGCGACATCGCCTCGAAGGCGCGCGATCTGGTCGGGCGGGAAGACGTCGATCACGTGACCCATGCCCCGGTAGGCGGAGAGCTGGGACCCGTCGGAGGTGACGATGCCTGCGCTCTCCTGGCCGCGGTGCTGAAGCGCGTGCAAGCCGAGGTAGGTGAGGTTTGCCGCTTCCTGGTGGCCGTAGATGCCGAAGACGCCGCACATCGTGGAGCCTTTCGAGCCCGTGCTCGGGGGGCTCGAGTGTTAGCAGATTCTCTCCCAGGGCTTATCGAGGCGCGGAAACGGGCTCGGCGGGGCCTCGATCCGCGCATTCCGCGCTCGCTGCATGAGGGTTTCTCGGCTTCACGGCCGGGAGAACGGACGCCGGGCGCACGAAGAGGCTCGTCTCCGAACCGGTCTCCGGTATTCTCGGGCGCTAGGCATGGGCGCCCTCGACGACCTGCTTTCGTCTTGGCGATCGAATCCGGACGCCGATTCCACCGTCGCACTTTGCGCCTACCTCGGCGCATCGGGCAGGGAGGAGCTCGTGCGCGAGGTCGGGCAGATCGCCGAGCGCTGGCACTCGAGCGACGGGGGCGTGATGCTCTCGGTGGGGAGGATGTACCTGGACGCCGGGGTCCTGCCCGAGGCCCAGGCGGCGCTGGTGGCGGCCGGCAAAGCCGAGACGACGAGCCCGAAGCCCTACCGCTATCTCGGCGAGGTGCTGCTTCGCCGTGGAGACGCGGCTCGGGCCGAGAAGGTCCTCGCTCGCGCGATCCAGCTCGGCGACGACGACCCGGACACCGAGCACTGGCACGATCGGGCGGCGTTCTACATCGCGCTCCAGAAACGCGTGGGCGCGCCTGCCGTCGCCGCCGAGGTCGACAAGGCGCTGCCTCGCAGCGTCTCGATCCCGCCGCCCGAGATGCGCCCCGAGCGTTTCGGTAGCGAGGACCTCACGAATCCGCGACCCAACGCGAGCCCACTGCCGCGCTTCGACTCGGTCGAGGAGATCAGTCAGGTCGAGGACCTCGGCGCTCCGACCCCGCAGGTCAATCCCGGCAAGCACGGCGCCGTGGCGCGACGCCCGGAGCGCGCCCGGACGATGCTCGGCGTGGCTCCGCCGGCCGGCTCGGCCGCTTCGGCCGGGCGCGTGGTGATGCCGGGCGCTCGACCCGCCAAGGCGGCCGCCGTCACGCTGCCGTCCCCGCCGCCGCCGCGGCCGGATAGCGCGGAGGAGATCTCGGCGGTGGATTTCGACAGTGTTCACGAGGAGCCGACTCGGCTCCAGAAGGGCAACCCATTCGACGCCCCCACGCGACCGGGCGGCCCCATCGGGGGTGTCGACATCCCGGGCTCACCCAAGCTGCCGTCTGTTGGCGGGGCGCGCGGCGCTGGTCGCCCCTTGCCCGCGGGTTTGGCTCGCCCGGCGGCGAACGGCTCCGCCCGCCCGCTGCCGGTCCCGGAGCGCACCGCGCCGGAGCCCTTCCCGTCGTTCGTCGGTGCCGATCGCCCGACGAGCGAAGCGCCCACCCAGCGCTACGACCTCGGTCCTTCGGCGGGCGTGCTGCTCGAGCATCTCGCGCGGGTGGGCGTGTTCGAGCCCGGAGGCGGGGCGCAGCCGGCTTGGGAGCAGCCGCCCCGCCAAAAGGCTCGTGGGACCTGGCTGATGGTGGTCGCGATCGTGCTCGTATCGGGCGCCGGCATCGGCGGCTGGCAGTACGCCCGCCACGTCAAGGCCGAGAAGGCGGCGCGCGCCGTCACGCTGACCAAGGACGTGGAGCGCATGCTGCATAGCGGCAGCACCGTCGACCTTCGCGCGACGGATCAGAAGCTATCCGAGGCGTTCGACCTCGACTCACGCAGTCAGCGCGCGGCGCGGCTGTGGCTCGAGAACCGCGTGCTTCGTGCGCTGCTGCTGGCCGACGAGTCGAAGGGCATCGATTCGGCCATCCATCGTGGTCGCACGGTGGGGCTGCCGGAGAAGGATCTCGCGTTCGGTCGCATGGCGTCGTTCCTGGTCGAGGGCGACCTCGCGGGCGCCGCCGCCCAGCTGCCGAAATGGGACAAGGAGGCGGGTCGTGACGCCCACTACCAGCTCGCGGCCGGTGCGGTGCTCGAGCGGGCGGGAGATCTCCGTGCGCTCGAGCGCTACGAAGCGGCACGCTCGCTCGATCCCAAGCTGATCCCGGCCGAGCTCATGCTGGCGCGCCTCGCGCTGTTCGAGCTCGGCAAGAAACGCGCGGAGCCCGTGATCGAGGCGCTCAAGCAGAAGCTCGGTGACGCGCCGAGCGTCCGTGCGCTCCGCGCGCTCGCTTGGGTGGTCGAGGATCAACGCGGCGAGGATCCGCCGGCCGACGCGCGCCTTTCGCCCGAGGACGTCGCGAAGCTGCCGGCGCCCTTGTCCGCCGTACCCCACATGCTCGACGCCGCTCGCGCGGTGCGGTCGAGCGATCACAAGAAGCTCGGTGACGCGCTCGGTCAGGCGATCAACATGGCCGACAGTCCGGCCCTCGCAGCGGGCCTCGGTTTTCTCGCGATCGAGGCCGGCGACGAGCCGCTCGCGCGAAAGGCCGCCCTACGCGCGGTCAGCTTCGCCGCGCTCTACCCGCGGGCACGCACCCTCGCCGCCCGCGTGGCGCTGCTCGGCGGCCGCGTGGACGAAGCGCAGAAGGCGGTCGAGGAGCTCGATCCGACGAGCATGGATGTCGCCGTCGTGCGCGCGGTGGCGGCCTACGAATCGCTCGAACCGGCCGACGTCGACGCCGCGCTCAAGGTTCTGCCCGAAGCGAAGGAATCCCGAACTTTCTCCGCGCTCACGGCCGGATCGGGCGTGCTGCTCGGCACGCGCTACCCGCTCAAGGAAGAGCTCGGCGGGCTCAAGGACCCGACCATTCCGTGGGGTGAGCTCGTCGTTCTCGATTCGCTGCTCGATCAGGGCGATCTCGAGGGAGCCGCCGCCGTGCTCGACCGGCGCACCGGCGCCGCGCTCCGCCCCGTCCACCTGCTGCGGCTTGCCCGGCTCCGCCGCTACCAGGGTAAGGCCGCGGAGGCGGTGGAGGCGTCGAACCTGGCGCTCGAGGGGAGCGTGACGGCGCCGCTGCTCGTCGAGCGCGCGTACGATCTCGTCGCGGCCGAAGATCTGAAGGGCGCGCGCACCCTGCTCGCTCGCTACCCGGTCGTGCTCGGTACCTTGACCGGCTGGCTCGCCGCGTTCATCGACGCCCATGAGACCGACTCGTCGAGCAAGGCTCAGGCTGCCGCCCGGAGCGCGAAGCTCGAGCTCCCGCTCGACGCGACTCCCCTCCTGGTACGGCTCCTGGCGCTCCGGGCGCTCATCGTCACCGGGGACAAGCGCGGCAAGCCGTACCTCGGCGGGCTTGCCCGGCGGCAGGGGAAGCACCCGGAGATCCAGCTGGCGATCAAAGACCTCGGCGGCTGAGCGAACGCGACGCCCCCGCAGGCCAACGTGTTTCAAAATATTTCGGCCTAGCGGCCGATCGGCAGGAATATGAGGTCGCTGATGTTTCGAAACAATCGAGACATGAGCCGGCAACGCGCGTCCCGGTAATTCCGGAAGTCGCTGGCTCGGGTTGCACCGAGCGGCGGCGGCGGATGGTCCGACGCCCTACACCTCGGAGAAGTGTAATGCGCGTGCAATCACTCGTACATCGTAGCGCTCTGATCGCGGGTGCCGCCCTGGTCACCGCAAGTGCCTGGGCTCAAACGCCGGCGCCAACCCCGGCCCCGGCGGCTGCTCCTGCAGCTCCGCCGCCCGCTGCTGCACCGGCAGCGACACCGGCGCCGGCACCGACGCCGCCAGCGGACGCCCCGCCGCCTCCGCCGCCTCCGGCCGACGCTGCGCCCCCACCGGCGGACGCCGCCACGCCCGCTGCCCCGCCGCCCGAGCCCCCCGCCGAGGAGGAAACCTTCCCCGCGGCGTGGTTCCGCATCGACTCCGACGGCGCCGCTCTCCAGCTCTGGGCCGGTGCCACGCACATGCTCACCGACACGATTGGTCTCGCGTCGGACATGTACGTGAACTCCGGGTTCCTCGGTGAGTTCGACATCGGCCCGGCGTTTCTCGTCGGACCAATGACGGTCACGCCGATGATCGGCCTCCAGATGGACTGGGCAACGAAGCGAGCGGCCGCCATCGTGCCGCAGCTCTACGTCGTCGGTGGCCCCGACCCGATCTACGCGGAGCTCTGGCTGCAATGGTACGACTACGCCGCGTTCAAGGATCCGGGCGTCGGTGGACTCGGGCTGCAGAGCTACCTCTACGGTCGCTTGTTCATCGATTACGAGGCCCACAAGTACATCGCCTTTGGGCCGCAGCTCGAGTTGACCCTCGCGCTGAACGACGCGGCGAAGGTCCAGCTGCCCGATGACGACGAGCCCAAGTCGCTCGCGTCGCTGCAGGTCGGCGGCAACGTCATGCTCACGAACTACGGCAAGAACAACACGCTGATCGCTTACTTGGGCTACGAGACGCGGTCGCCCGACATCGGGACCTCACGGCACCTGGCGGGCCGATTGACCTTCATCCACAACTTCTGACCGAGAAGCTTCGATTGCCTCCCGCTTACCGGGCGGCGCGAGAGAGCTCCTGAACTCTCGCGTCGCCCGGCAATTTTTGGGGCGGCAGCGAAGGACCTGAAAGGGGAACCCGCGGGGCGAAGCCCCGCCACCAAGACCCCTGAGTCTTGGAAGAACAGATCACATCGGCGCGAGCGGGAACGCCCCACATAACCTGCCGGCGAGGCCGGCGACGGCTGCTCTCGGTTCACCCAGGACGCCAAGCGCCCCCCAGCGACTCTCCCTACCTAGGAGGCAACGAGCCCTGCACGCCCGTCGGTCCCCCGCCGCCGCCACCCTGCACCGGCGTCCGGCCCTCGCACATCGCGCGCAGCTCTTCCACGTCGTTCGAGCGCCCGAGCGCTTCCTCGAACGTGATCATGCGACGGGCGTAGAGCGAGTAGAGCGACTGGTTCAGGGTCTGCATGCCGTGCTTGGTCTGCCCGATCTGCATCTGCGAGTAGATCTGGTGCACCTTGTCCTCGCGGATCAGGTTGCGAATCGCCGCGTTCGGCACCATCACCTCGAGCGCCAGGCAGCGCCCCGGCGTGCCGGCACGGGGTAGCAAGAGCTGACTGATCACGCCCTCGAGCACGAACGAGAGCTGGGCGCGCACCTGGGACTGCTGGTGCGGCGGGAACACGTCGATGATGCGGTTGATGCTCTGCAGCGCCGAGTTCGTGTGCAGTGTCGCGAACACGAGGTGACCGGTCTCGGCGATGGTGAGAGCGGCCTCGATCGTCTCGAGGTCTCGCATCTCGCCGACCAGCACCACGTCAGGGTCCTGCCGGAGCACGTACTTCAGCGCCTGCTTGAAGGTAACCGTGTCGCTGCCGATCTCGCGCTGGTTCACGATCGAGCGCTTGTGCGGGTGCAGGTACTCGATCGGGTCCTCGACCGTGATGATGTGCTGGCGCGTCTCGGCGTTGATCTTGTCGAGGATCGAGGCGAGCGTCGTGCTCTTGCCCGAGCCGGTGGGGCCGGTGACGAGGATCAGCCCGCGCGGCTTGGCGGCGAGCTCGGCCACGATCGGCGGCAACCCGAGCTCCTCGAAGGTGAGGATCTTGAACGGGATCGAGCGGAACGCGCCTGACACCGCGCCGCGCTGCAAGAAGATGTTGGCGCGGAAACGCGAAAGATTTTTGACGCCGAACGAGAGGTCGAGCTCCTTCGTCTTCTCGAACTGGATCTTCTGTTCCTCGGTCAATACGGAGTAGCAGAGCTGCTTGGTCTCGACCGGGGAGAGCGGCGGGATCTTGAGCGGCACGATCGCGCCGTCGATGCGCAAGAGGGGCGGCGCACCGGTCGTGATGTGCATATCGCTCGCGCCCTTCTCGATCATGGCGCGGAGCAGCTGGTGAAGGTTGACCTGAAGCGCTTGGTCGTTCATCGATCGTCCCTCGACGGAAGGTTCGTCAGCCGGCTCAGTCCGCCATCGTCACGCGCAGGATCTCTTCGGGCGTCGTCATGCCCTCGCTCACCTTGCGGATGCCGCTCATGCGCAGCGTGCTCATGCCCCGCTTGATCGCGCCGACCTTGAGCTCTGCTGCGGACGCGCCCTGGAGCACCATCTCCTTGAGCTCGTCGTTGAAGCGCATCACCTCGTAGAGCGCGATCCGGCCCTTGTACCCGGTGTTGCTACAGGTCTGACAGCCGGCGCCCTTCATGATCGTCGCCTTCGACACCTGCTCTTCGGTGAAGCCCATGTCGAGCAGGCTCTGCGGCTCGACCTCGGCCGGGCGTTTGCAGTCAACGCACACCTTGCGCGCGAGACGTTGCGCCAGCACGAGGTTCACGCTGGCCGTGATCAGGAACGGCTCGACACCCATGTTGAGCAAGCGCGAGATGGTGGCCGGCGCGTCGTTCGTGTGCAGCGTGGAAAGCACGAGGTGGCCCGTGAGCGCCGCCTTGACGGCGATCTCGGCGGTCTCGAAATCGCGGATCTCGCCGACCATGATGATGTCCGGGTCCTGCCGCAGGAACGAGCGCAGCGACATCGCGAAATTCAGCCCGATCTCGTCGTGCATCTGCACCTGGTTGATGCCGTGCAGGTTGTACTCGACGGGATCTTCGGCCGTGCTGATGTTCACGCCCGGCCGGTTGAGCTCGCTCAGGCCGGAATAAAGGGTCGTCGTCTTGCCGGAGCCGGTCGGACCGGTGACGAGCACCATGCCCCAGGGCTGATTGATCGCCCACTTGAAGTCGTCGAGCGGCTCCTTGTCGAAGCCGAGCTTCGTCATGTCGAGCTGCAGGTTGCCCTTGTCGAGAAGGCGGAGCACCACCTTCTCGCCCCACATCGTGGGCAGGACCGAGACGCGGAAATCCATCTCGCGTCCCTTGCCGAGCTTCAGCTTGATGCGCCCGTCTTGCGGCAGGCGGCGCTCGGCGATGTCGAGCTGGCTCATGATCTTGAGCCGGCTCACCAGCGCATTTTTGAGCTTGAGCGGCGGCGTCATTTCCTCGTGGAGCACGCCGTCCACGCGATAGCGGACGCGCAGGCGTTTCTCGTACGGCTCGAGGTGGATGTCGCTGGCGCCCTTGCGGATGGCGTTCAGGAGCAGCACGTTGACGAGGCGGACGACCGGAGCGTCGGCGCTCGCGCGCTCGAGCTCCATCGCGTTGATTTCGTCCTCTTCGGCCTGGAAATCGATGTCCTCGTCGTCGAGCTGAAAGTCCGCCATCACCTCGTCGTACGAGGGGCCCGCGCTGTAGTAGCGCTCGATGGCGGCCTGGATGGCGGCTTCGCTCGCCACCACCGGTTCCACGCTGTAGTTCGTCAGGAACTTGATGTCGTCCATCGCGTTCAGGTTGGTCGGGTCGCTCATGGCGACGATCAGCGACTGACCGGAACGCGACACCGGGATGATGCGATGCTTCTCGCAGACCTCGCGCGACACGAGCTTCACGACATCGGCGTCGATCTCGTACTCGTCGAGGTTGATCGCCGGCAGCCGGTACTGCGACGATAGGAAGTTCGTGATCTCCCCGTCGGAGATGTAGCCGAGCTTGGCGAGCGTGTACCCGAGGTTCTGCCCGGATCGCTTCTGCTCCTCCTGGGCTTTTCTGAGTTGCTGCAGGCTGATGAGCTTCTCGCGGACGAGAAGCTCACCCAGGCGACTCTGGGACATGCGCGGCGCGGATTCCTTCGTGAGGCTCGGGCGGCCTTCGCCGACCGACCGCAGAGGCTAGCAGGCTGGCTGTTCGGCTTCGCGGCCGAAAAACGCTTTCGGAGGGCTCCCGAGCTTGACGAAGCTGAAATGTGGCTGAAGAATCAGGGGTCAGTGATTCCTACATCGGAATAGTGTACTTTATCCGTCCCCTCGCGGATTCGCCCTCGCGGTCCGGGCTTCTCGGCCTCGCGCGGGGTAATCCCCCGGCTCTGTTTGTTGGCGGGGCCCCAGCCCCGCCAACGGTTGTCTACCCCGGAACGATTCATGGCCAAGACGTACAGCGACCTTTTCGCCGAGCTCAAGAAGACCGTCAGGATCATGCCGCTCGAGGAGCTCAAGCGTCGCTACGACGCTCGCGCGGAAAAACCCTTCACCCTCGTCGACGTGCGAGAGAAGGACGAGTTTCGCGCCGGCTTCATTCCAGGCGCCATCCACCTTTCGCGCGCGTACCTCGAGCAGCAAGCCGAGCAGAAGCTACCGAGCCGCGACGCCGAGATCCTTCTTTACTGCGCGAGCGGCAATCGCACGCTCTTCGCCGCGAAGTCCCTGCAGGAGCTCGGCTACCAGAACGTCGTCAGCGTGAACCCGGGCTTCGTGCGCTGGAAGGATCTCGGCTATCCGGTCGAGTCGCCGACGACGCTCACGCCGGCTCAGCTCGAGCGCTACTCGCGGCATATCCTCTTGCCCGAGGTCGGTGAGAAGGGGCAGGAAAAGCTGCTGAAGGGCCGCGTCCTTCTGCTCGGCGCGGGCGGCCTCGGCGCGCCGGCTTCGCTCTATCTCGCGGCCGCCGGCGTGGGCACGATCGGCGTCGTCGACGCCGACGTGGTCGATGCTTCGAACCTCCAGCGCCAGATCGTCCACGCGACGTCTCGCCTCGGCATGCCGAAGGTCGACAGCATGGAGAAGGCGCTCGTCGATCTGAACCCGGACGTGAAGGTGGTGAAGTTCCAGGAGCGCCTGTTGAGCTCGAACGTGGACCGCATCTTCGGCATGGGCTGGGACGCCATCGTCGACGGCTGCGACAACTTCCCGACCCGGTACCTCGTGAACGACGCGTCGCTCTTTCACAAGATCCCGGTGGTACACGGCAGCATCTTCCGCTTCGACGGCCAGGTCACGACCTTCATGCCGTGGCAGGGGCCCTGCTACCGCTGCCTCTACCCGGAGCCTCCGCCGCCCGAGCACGCGCCGTCGTGCGCCGAAGCCGGCGTGCTCGGCATCCTGCCCGGTCTCGTCGGTACGATGCAGGCGACCGAGGCGATCAAGCTCATCCTCGGCAAAGGGGATGTGCTGATGGGCCGGCTCGTGACCTACGATTCGATGAAGATGGCTTTTCGCACGCTGAAACTCAGGCGGGACGACACGTGCCCGGCCTGCGGCAAGAACCCGACGATCAAGGAATACATCGACTACGAAGGGTTCTGTCTGGGGCCGGTTCGGAACTAGAGCGCGCCTCATCACCCTGCCGAGGCGGAGAGGAGCTCTAGCCACCCGCGAAGCGGGTGAGGGGGAGAAAAATGGCGGAGCCATTTTTCCGGGGGCGGGACGCCCCCGGGACAGAGCTTGAGCCGCGCTGCGAAGCAGCGCAGCGGGCGAAGCCCGCTTCAGAACCAGCGAAGCTGGTTATGAGATGGGCTCTAGCGGATATCCTCGTGGCGCTCGAGCGACGAGTCCGAGTAGACTCGTCCGCGCTCGTTCGCGAGCCGCTTTCTCGGCTGGCCGCTCAGCAAGGAGTCCTCTTTCGATGTTCAACAGAAATTCGATCCTGGTCGCCCCGGTCATTGCCCTGGTGCTCTCCGCCTGCGGTGGAGATGACAAGCCTGCCAACGCGCCCGCAGCGACGCAGTGTCCGCCTGGGCAGTATTTCGACGGTCAGTTCTGCCAGGTCCAAGGTGCGGCGCCCGGCGCTGCTCCCGGGGCGGCGCCGGCGGCAACCGCTGCACCGGCTCCGGCCCCGACGGCCGCACCACCGGTCGTGCCCGTCGCCACCGCCGCGGCAGGTCCCACCGCCACGCCCGTGGATCCCGCCGCCGCCACCGCCGCAACGCAGCTGCTCGGGCCGCTCGCGCAGCAGAGCGCGCCGGGGGCCAAGCCCGTCGGTTCGGCCATCGCCGGCCAGTTCCAGCAGGGCCAGACGCTCGAGGGCCAGGTCCAGATGCAAGCGAACAAGTGCTACACGGCAATCGGCGTCGGCCTGCCGCCGGTTGCGAACCTCGACATCCAGTTCGTGCCGTTCGTGGCCATGCCGGGTCTCCCCGCCGCCGTCCTCGCTCAGGACCAGACGGTCGGACCGCAGGCGATCATCGGCGAGAAGGCGACTTGTTACCGCTCGATGCTCGCGATGCCGATGAAGGTCGTCGTCACGGTGTCGCAGGGCTCGGGGGTTGCGGCGGTTCAGGTTTACGAGAAATAGCGAACGGACCGGCCGTGAACGGCGGCCAGGTGGGGGGCAGGTTCGCGCGCGCGCGTCGTTCGATTTCCCAGCGGGTGGCGCGCGCGCTGAGCGCCTGGGCAACGGTGGCGAGCGTCAGGCCCGCCACCACGTCCACGATCCAGTGCCAGCGCAGGAACATCGTCGCCACGATGATGTTCACGGCGAAGAACGCGAGCAGCGGCCAGGTGTAGCGATACGGCGCCCGCTCGCGGTGCCGGAACGCGAAGAGGGCGATGAACGTCGGCGCTGCCGTGTGGAGCGACGGGAAAATGTCCTTCTGCGCACCGCTTTCCGCGACGGTCTGCATCACGACGTCGAGCCACAGGCCCTCGGGCAGCGCGTGTCGAAAGCCGTCCGCCATCGCGCGATAGGGCCCGAACCCGGGTACCAGCATGTACAGCGTGTGCCCGACCGAGAACACGAAGACGAGGCCGAACGTGAACTCACCGAGGCGCCGTGGCTCGCGCGCGAGAAACAGGATCGGAAGGACGTGCGTCGCGAGCACGAAGAAGTACCCGAAGTAGAAGAACGCGAACCACTCCGTCGTGGCGGGTGTGACGACCGCGTCGAGCAGTAGCGCCGGCTCCGCACCGAACACCGCCGTGCCGAATGCGTGGAGCTCGACGTCGAGGCTCCGCGGATTGACCAGCGGCAAGAGCTCACGGAAGAAGAAGTACGAGACCTGCACGCAGCCGTAGAGCACCACGCGATAGAGCAGCGGAGCCCAGAAGCCATGGCGGAAAATGCCGCTACGAACGCTGCCGACCACCAGTAAGAACGCCGTGAACAGGCCGCCGACACGGAGCGCGCAGGCGTCGCGCACGGGGCCGCTCGGCGACAACGCCACTGCCAGGTTCAGGGCCACGAGGTAGGCGCCGACGAAGAGGTCCTGGAGCGCGACGTTCGCGTGGTCCGGCGTGCGAGCCAAGCTCGCCTTGGGGACCGTGGTTTCGGCGGGGAAGCTAGCCATTTTCGGATCGGCTTTCCGACGACGGAAGCGTCGGGTCCTAGCACGATTGAACGGCACCCTGCGGGTCTTGCCAAGTGGTGCCGGATGAGTGCTAACTACCCGCGCCGTGCGTGCCTTCCGCCCTTCTACCGCGCTCCCCTTCGTCCTTCTCACGCTTTCTCTGGCGCCTCCGGCCGCGGCCTTTCCGGGCCTGATGGCCAGCAAGGGCAAGCCCCCCGTCGTGAACTCGACGCACCTTCTCGTGATGAAGAAGGGGCCGACGACGGTGGTCAACGTGATGCCCGACTACCAGGGCTCACTCGAGCCTTTCGCGATCCTCTTGCCCGTCCCTGCCGACGTGACGGCCGATCACGTGGTCACGCTCAAACGCGAGTACGTCGACCATGCGGACCAGATCAGTGCGCCGCGCTTCCACGAGTTCTGGGAGCAGGATCCCTGCGATCAGGGCCCGACCGAGCAGGAGTGGCAGCGCAACCTCAAGGTGTCGGGCAGCGGCTTCCTCGGCATGCCGCAGCCCGGCTTCGGTGAGCGCAAGGTGGCGAAGGAGCTCCTGATCGACACCACGGTCAAGACCAAGGAAGGTGAGTACACGCTGACCGTGCTCCCGGCCGGCACCTCGCCGCTCGCCTGGCTGACGGAGCATGGCTACAAGCCGCCGCCGGGCGCCGAGGCGGCGCTCGCACCGTACATTTCGCAAGGGCTCGCGTTCGTGGCGGCCGAGGTCGACGTGAAGCGCATCGAGCTCGTCGGTGGCGATCGCGCGCAGCTCTCGCCGATCCGATTTTTCACCGATCAGCCGTACGACACGCTGCCGATGCGCCTCGGCCTGGTCAACGCACCCGACAAGGGCAAGCAGGAGTTCGTCATCTACACCCTCGACGCGACGCAGCGTTACGACGTGTCGAACTACAAGACCGTCAACGCTCCCACCAACATCGAGGTGGATTTCGCGGTGAAGGAGCGGATGGGAGAGTTTTACAACTCGCTCTACGACAAGATCCTGGCGAAAAACCCGGAGGCGGTGCTGCGCGAATACGTCTGGTCCCACGAGGGCTGCGGGCAACCGTGCGCGACGGAGCCGTTTGCGCTCTCGGAGCTCCTGAGCCTCGGTGGCGACATTTTCGAGCGCGCCGTTCCGGACGAGGAGAAGAACCCGAAGCCTCCCGAGCTCACGAAGGACGAGAAGGACCTCGACAAGGAGATCCTGAAGCCGCTGAAGCCGAAGGAGAAGCGGGAAAAGAAGAAGGAGCTCGAGGAGGACCGGAAGAAGATCGCCGCCGTGAAGGCGCTCGTCGAGCGGCACAAGTACGTGCTCGCCCGCCTCCACTTTCGCTTCGACCAGCAGGTGCTGACGCGTGACCCCAAGCTCTCCCCGGTGGGCGGAACGCTCGAGGGCGGGATCGCGCTCCCCAAAGGCATGAAGCACGAGGTGAGCACGGCGATCGGCGCGGGCAAGGAGAACAAGCACCAAACCCGCTTCATCAACTTCCACAACTGGAAGCCGGTGATCAAGTGTCCCTCCCCCGAGCGGTGGCGCTGGGGAAAGTCTCCACCGGACTACCGCGGGCTCAGGAAGACGTGGCTCGCCGATGACCTCACGCGCAAGAGCCGCACCCAGATCCCCGCGGAGAAGATGGTCTTGACCCCGATGCCGGAGCTCGCGATTGGTCCCGGGTTCGCGGTCGCCGATGCGGGGGCGGATGCGGCGGACGGGGGCGACGCGGCGGGGGCCGGCAAGGGCTGCGGCTGTCGGGTGGGCGCCCGGTCTCCCGGCGGCGCCCTCGCGATCGCGCTGTTCGCGCTCGGGTTCGCTCGCCTGCGGCGCCCGGTCAGCCGGCGAAGGGTGATCTGATACCGCGTGCTCCGCGCGCCGCGAAATAGGCGCGAAGGACGTCACGGGCCACCTCGGCCGCCCTCCGGCGCCAGACGGTCCCGTTCTCGAGCAGCACGCTGACGACGATCTCCGGTCGTCGTGCCGGGGCGAACCCGATGAACCAGCTGACGGCGCCGCCGGAGTCATCGCTCGGGTGCAGGGTGCCGGTCTTGCCGGCGATCTTGAGCGAGCCGAGCAGCGGATGGCCGAGGTCGTCGTGGAACGCGCTCCGCGCCGTGCCGCTGTCGACCGTCACCTCCATCATCCGTTCGAGCCGGTGCGCGGTGGTCGCGCTCATGGCCCGGCCGACGACCTCCAGCTGCTCGGGCGCCGGCGTGCCGCGCGGCGCGAGGAGGCGCAGACGCGGGGAGACGCCCCCGGCCGCGACGACGAGCGCGAGGTAGGCGCCGCCGAGCGGCGTCAGCGTGGTGCCACGAAATCCGGCGGCCGTGCGGGCGAACTCGAGATCACCGTACGGGACGTCGAGGGTGCCGAGAAGCACGGGGAAATCGAAGGGGAGGGGCCGATTGAAGCCGATCTGCTCCGCCACCTCGATCAGGTCCGTGCGCATCAACCGGTGGGTTGCAAGCTGCGCGTACGCCGCGTTCTTGCTGTGGCCGAGCGCCTGAAAGAACGGACCGCAGCGCACGTCGCCGCTCCGCGGTGGGTCCAGGTGGTGGCGTTCGATGGCGCGCAGCCCGCCGGCGATGCAAACGGGTTCGCTCGGTGTGACTTCCGCGCGCTCGAACAGCGCTGCGGTGGTGATCATCTTGAAGACGCTCGCCGCGGGCGCGTGCGCCGTCGTCACGACCGAAGCGCCGCGTCCTTCCCGCCGACGCTCGGCCCAAGCGAGCACCCGCCCGGTGCGCGCGTCGACGGTGACCACCGCCCCGGCCTGCGGCCGCGCGCTCTCGAGCAGGCGCTCGGCGTCACCCTGCAGGCGCGCGTCGAGGGTGAGCTCGGTGAGGGTGCCGCCGATCGGCGCAACGACGACGCCGCCCTTGGCCGAGCGCTGGCTGAGGTCTACCGTCGGCTGACCGTCGGGCCGGCCTGGCGCCGCCCCGAACAGGAGGGCAGCAAGCGATGCGAGGGCCAGACGCTGCATCAACCCCTTCTCGTAGGGCGCGCCGGACCCCGCTGCCAAGTTTCGTGGAAATCACACAAAGAATAATAATATCGAAGATTTATAACCAATCAGGTGAGCCCGGGCCCGGCCGGAATCGAACAGATTTTGGCACCATGTAGTCAGGGGACCTACCATTCACTACATGGAGCTCACCACAAGACGACAGGTGGCAATGAGGGCCCGGACCGATTTCCGGGTGACCGCAAGCTGGGGCCAAAAGCGCCTCGCCTGCCGGGGCATCGAGGTGTCGGCGACGGGCATCGTCATCGACTCCGGACTCTCCCGGCTGGGGACGCCGCTCTGGATCTGGCTCGAACTCGAGCTGCCCGAGCGGGTTCGCCCGATGCGCGCGCTCGCTCGCCCGGTGTGGGCGGCTGGCTCGCAGCAGGCGCTCCGGTTCGTCCGCATCTCGGACGCCGATCGCCTGTCGCTCGCCGAGCACGTGGACCTCGCTGCCCGTCGCGGCGCCCCGCTCAACTAACGAGAGAACGATGCACTCATCGAAACGTCTTCTGATCGGCGTCGCACGGGCAGGGTTCGTCCTCGGCGTCACCTCCGGGCTCGGCGGCTGCGTGGCGGCGAAGCACTACGACGAAGCGCGCTCGGTCGCCGAATCCGAGATGGCGGCTCATCAGCAGACGCGCGAGCGCCTGGTGGCGGCCCTCGACCACGCCGAGGGCCTCGAGGCCGAGCTCACCGCTCGCAGCCAGGAGCTCGAGAAGGCGGAGCGCGAGCTCGGGCAGAAGACCCGCGCGCTCGACGCCGGGGAGCTCGAAGTCGCCCAGTCGAAGCTCGAAGCCACCGTCCTTTTCACCGAAAAACGCGCGGCCGGCGAGCTCGTCGACCAGCTTCGCGCCGAGCTCGCCCGCACCGGGGAGCACATCGGCGTGTTCGCGCGTGACAAGCAGACGCTCCAGCAGGCCTTGCTGCTTGCCGAGAAGCGGCTCGCCGCGATCGAGGCGTCGACGAAAAATCTCGACGAGCTCGTGGCGATGTCGCGGGACCTTTCACTGGGCCTCGGCGACGAGCTCGCCGCGCGCGGTGCGACGCTCACGGCGCGAGACGGCGCCCTCGTCCTGTCCATCCCGGAAGCACGGTTGTTTCCGGCCGACGGCAACGCCCTGAGCCAGGACGCGGGCTCGATCGCCCATCCCGTCGCGCTTTCGAGCATCGCCCATCCGTCCTTCACCGTGGTCGTCCGAGCGCCTGACGGCTCACCGACTGCGGTTTCGCGCGCGACGTCGCTCGGTGCCGCCCTGGAGGCGCAGGGGCTCGTGTCCTCGCGTATCACGCTTCCTTCTGTATCCCCCGAGCCGACGGCGCCCGCGCCGGTCGCGGACGCGGCGGCTCCTTCCCGCGGGGACGAGGCCTTGCCGGCCCAGACCTCGGACGGCTCAGCGCCGACGGATGCGACCGCAGGCGCAGACAGCGCGCCGGCCGAAGCGGAAGCGATCCCCGCCGCGAAGGTGCCCGCCGCGCCGGTCGGCACGCCCGAGCACTTCGAGATCCTCTTCGTTCCGTCCTGAGCTCAGAGCGTGAGCGTGACCTTGGCGGGCCAGCTGCCGGGGGAGGGGAAGCTCGCGGCTTCGAGCACGCTCACCAGGCAATCGACCGCTGCGTCTCCGGCCTCGTTCGGCGGGGCGACGCCGGCGGCGAGCACCTTGCCGTCGGTACCCACGTAGAGCGTGGCTTCGAACCCGCCGTCCTGGCCGTCCTTGCACTTCGAAACTTCGCCGTAGAGCTTCTTCAGCCCCGGAGCGGCGTCTCGCTCTTCCCAGAAGGTCGGCTCGCGCACGTCGTTCGGAGGGTCGAAGGAGAAGGATTTGCGCGCGAGTCCGTGCTCGCCGCCGACCGGTTTCGGCCACTTCTTGGCGCGCAAGGCATCCAGCATGCAGCGTTCGGTCACCCGATCGCCGATCGTCGAGTGCTCGAGGTGGGCGTGGTCGACTTTCCCGCTGCCGTCGATCTTCAGGTAGAAGCTCGCCGTTCCGCCGAGGAACTCGACGCGCTCGGCGCCGCGGTTCACGCAGTGCTGCAGGCCGCTGACCGACGCGGAGAACGTCTCGTCCACCGCTTCCTCGTTCATGCCGCCGATCTCGCTCGAAGCGTGGATACCGGCGCCCTCCTCGCGTGGACCGTCCGACTCGATGCTCGGCGTCTTGGGTGGGGGCTCACCCGAGCCGCCACAGGCGGTGGCGGTAGGAAGGGCGAGGAAGGGGAGGACCCGGAACAAAGACAACGCGCGCATGATCGGGCGCGTTCGTAGCGCGAAGCGAGAGGGCCGACAATCGGGCCGGCGAACCGCCGTCATTCGTCGTGGTTGCGAAGCTTTGCAAGCACGTTCAAATCTTCCAGCGTGGAGATGTCTCCCTGAGTTTCGCGGCCGGCCGCCACGTCTTTCAGCAGCCGGCGCATGATCTTACCGCTGCGCGTTTTCGGCAGGCCGTCGGCGAAACGGATGTCGTCCGGTCGCGCGAACTTGCCGATCTCTTGCGCGACGCGCTCGCCGAGCGCCTTCTTCATCGCGTCGTCCGGCGCATTCCCGGGCTTCAGGGTGACGAACACGCACAGCGCCTGGCCCTTGAGCTCGTCGGGCCTGCCGACGGCCGCGGCTTCCGCCACGGCGGGATGGGCGACCAGCGCGCTCTCGATTTCCGCCGTGCCGATGCGGTGCCCGGAGACGTTGAGCACGTCGTCGATGCGGCCGACCACGTGATAGTAGCCGTCGTTGTCGACGTGAGCGCCGTCGCCGGTGAAGTAGACGCCGGGGATCTCCTGCCAGTATTGCGCTTCGTATCGCTCGTTGTCGCCCCACAGCGTGCGCAGCATGCTCGGCCAGGGGCGGGTGATGACGAGGAGCCCGCCGCTGCCGGCTGCGAGCTTGGTACCGCCGCTCGCCACCACTTCGGGCACGATGCCGAAAAATGGAAAGCCGGCGGCGCCCGGCTGCGTGCTGTGCGCGCCGGGTAGGGTGGTAAGGAGGATCGTCCCGGTCTCCGTCTGCCACCAGGTGTCCACGATCGGGCAGCGTTTGCCGCCCACGTGTTCGAAGTACCACATCCACGCTTCGGGGTTGATCGGCTCGCCGACGCTACCGAGCAGGCGGAGGCTCGTCAGATCCGAGCCCGCCGGCCACTGGTTTCCCTGGCGGATGAAGGCACGGATCGCGGTCGGCGCGGTGTAGAGGATCGTGACCCGATGCTTCTCAATGAGCTGAAAAATGCGGCCCCAGTCCGGGAAATTCGGGGCTCCCTCGTAGAGCATGCAGGTGGCGCCGTTCGCGAGCGGACCGTAAGTGACGTAGCTATGCCCCGTCACCCAGCCGATGTCCGCGGTGCAGAAGTAGAGGTCGTCGTCTCGTAGGTCGAAGACGTACTTCGACGTCAGGTACGCACCGGCGAGGTAGCCGGCGGTGGTGTGGAGGATCCCCTTCGGTTTTCCGGTCGAGCCCGACGTGTACAGGATGAAGAGCGGGTGCTCGGCGTCCACGATCTCCGCCGTTCCGCGCGTGACGTCGGCGGTTTTGATCGCGTCGGCCCAGTCGAGATCGCGACCGGGCTTGAGCTCGATCGGCGCGCGCTCTGGGCCGACGCGCCGGAGTACGAGCACCTTCTTGACGGATGGCACGGCTTCGAGCGCCTGGTCGACGGTGGCTTTCAGCGGCACCACCTGGCCGCGCCGGAAGGCGCCGTCCTGCGTGAGCACGACCTTGGCGCTGCAGTCGTTGAGCCGATCGCGCAGGGATTCCGCGGCAAAGCCGCCGAAAACGACGGTGTGCGGCGCGCCCACTCGCGCGCAGGCGAGCATCGCGACCACCGCTTCCGGGACCATGCCCATGTAGATGCCGACCCGGTCCCCCTTTTCCACGCCGAGTCCTCGCAGCACGGCAGCGAGCTCGACCACCTTCCGGTGCAGCTCGGCGTACGTGAGGGTGACGGTGTCGCCCGGTTCGCCTTCCCAGACCAGAGCGCGGGCATCCCTTCGCGACGTCTCGAGGTGCCGGTCGAGGCAGCTTTCGGTGACGTTCAGCTTGGCGCCGACGAACCACTTGGCGTACGGCGGCGTCCACTCGCACAGCACGTCGAACGGCTTGCGGAAGACGAGCTCGCTGGTTTCCCGGCGCCAAAACTGCTCCGGTGAGGCGAGGCTCTCTTCGTAAAGCTCCAGGTAGCGCTGCTTCGACGGGATGCGCGCACGCGCCGAAAATTCGGCACTTGGTGCAAAACGGCGGCTGTCGGACGAATGCGTTTCGATCGCGCGGGTATCGACGGACATCGGGGTTGCTCCGGTCGGGGAGCATATCTCAGGGAGGCAGGGCTTCTGGCAAGGCGGATCGCACGGTCTCATTAAGCGACGCCTCGGAGCCCGTGACCGCCGGGCGTTTCGCAGTCGTTCGCCTTTCTGACCGGAGCGAGGAGCTGCACGGCGCGAGGCGGGGTTACCCATGAGAAAAAAAGCGGCTGGCGGACGCGCGATCTTCGGGCGCACGCTTCGACCGAGCAAATCCGATGAAGCGGGTGCCGACAGCGCTGCTGACCCTGAGCCTTCTTTCGGCGTGTGGGGGAGGAGGTCGGGCCGACTCCGGTAGCGGCGGGGCCTCCGGGCTGATGGGCGGCGCGGGTACCAGCGGCGGGCAGGCGTCCGGCGGTGTAGCTGGAAACGGCGGTTCGGCTTCGGGCTCGAGTGGTTCGGGAGGAACGCTCGACGCGGGAGCACCGGTGGGTGGTGGCGTCTCCTCGGGCGGCGTGCCTGGAAACGGCGGTTCGTCTTCAGGCTCGAGCGGTGAAGGAGGAAACCTGGCGGGGGGAGGCGGCGATTCGGCGGACGGAGGGGTCCCCTCCGGCGGGGGAACGGCCACCGGCGGAGGGAACAACGGCGGTCACACGGCGACCGGAGACTGCACTTTTTCCGTGACCAGGAATGAAGTCAGCCCACAGATGGCCACGGTAGGCATCGTCGAGTGGACCGTCGATGGCGTGCCGACCAACGCGACGATCGTCTACGAGCTCGATGGCGGCTCCAGCGCGGTGCTCAATCGCGGAGGCGAGGCGCCCGTCGACCTGGAGCGCGACAGCTATCGGACGCTCCTCCTGGGGCTCAAGCAGGAGTCCAACTACCGCTTCTACATCGAAGCGACCGTCGGGGGAGAGGCGTGCACGAGTCCGTCCTACTCCCTACCGCCGACGGGAACGCTCGACCTAGCGCCCACGTTCTCTGTCGACGTGGTGGTTCCGGAAGCGCGGGAGCCCGGGTTCATCGTCACGGCGACCGGCTACACGACAATCACCGGGGACGACAGCACGGCGTTCATCATCGATGCGGACGGTGACATCGTGTGGGCGGCGCCCGCGCCGTCGGACACCACTCGCGCGAAGATGGACTACGAGGGGGAAAACATGTGGATGCTCGCTCTCAACTTCATTGGGGGCGTCGGAGAGATGCGTTATCTCTCGATGGACGGGCTAACTGGACAGAACGACGTCGAAGGGTTGGACCGCGCCCATCATGACTTCACGGTGATGCCGGGAGGCAAGGTGGCGACCGTGGCCTGGACGGCGTTCGTCACTGACTCGGAGAGCGACCTCGTCATCCGCTCTCCGGACGGAACGGTCGAGATCCCCTTTCGGATCGGCGAAAACATCTACGCTTCCAATGACGGTCGCTACCACACGAACGCGCTTCACTACATCGAAGAGGACGAGAGCTTCACCATTTCCGAACGTTACCCAGGCCGCATCGTGAAGGTCGGCGTGAACGGAGAGCTCCACTGGCAGCTCGGAGCAACCTGCACCGGCGCCCCGGCGGGACCGGACAAGTGCTCCGCCCAAACCTGGACGATGAACCACGGCCACCACCTTCTTTCGGATGGATCGTTGTTGCTGTTCAGCAACGACACCCGCGGAGGCGACTACTCCTACGTCGTCGAGCTCGACATCACCGAGACGGAGAGCTCGATGAGTGCTGCGCTGGTCAAAGACTACGAAGGCACCGGTTCGAGCGGCGTCCTCGGGGATGTACAGCGCCTGCCGGGCGGCAACACCCTCATCACCTACTCGGACGACGGCCAGATCGTCGAAGTCGACGCGAGCTGGCAGGTCGTTCAGACCTTCAGCGGCAGCGTCGGATACGCGGACTGGCGACCCACGCTCTACGGTCCGCCGGCTCGGCTCTGATCCTCACGAAGGGTCGCGCGAGCACGTGATATCGTGACCGCCTGGTGTGGGTGTTCAGATTGGCTGGAGCCGACGATGATAGCCCCCGCGAACGCGTAGGCGCTTCGGTTCACTCGGCGGGGAACTGCAGGATGAACGGGTCGTAGTCGCCAGCGTTGGTGCCGACGAGGGACCCGCGCGTGTAGCCCCCGACATAGACGTTGCCGCCCGCATCCACGGCCGAGCCATTGACGTAGTCGTGCACCGAGGTACCGAATTGTTGCGTCCACTGATGCGTGCCGGCGAAATCGTACTTGCGCGTGAAGCCGTCGTAGTCGCCGGCGTGTGCTCCTCCGAGGGCGCCAAAGGTGTAGCCCCCAACGTAAATGTCCCCGCTTGCGTCAGCCACGACCGTGATCCCGCCGTCGTCGCTAGACGTGCCGAACTGCTGGGTCCACTGATGGGCGCCGGCCGAATTGTACCTGCGCACGAAGGCGTCTGCCATGCCCGCATTGGCGCCGCCGAGCGCGCCACTGGTGAACCCCGTGACGTACACGTTTGCGTCCACGGTGATGCCCCATCCCTGGTCGTGGGCAGGCGTGCCGAACTGCTGCGTCCACTGGAGCGCGCCGCTGGAATCGTACTTGCTCACGAAGGCGTCCAGCGCGCCCGCGTTCACTCCACCCAGGGGCCCTTCGGTGAACCCCGCAACGTAGACGTTGCCGCCCGCATCGACCGCGGCCGAGGTGCTCTGGTCATGGAAGGCCGTGCCGAACTGCTGTGTCCACTGGAGCGCGCCGCTGGAATCGTACTTGCGCACCACACCATCCAAGGAGCCCGCATTCGAGCCGGCAAGGGAGCCTTCCGTGGACCCGACGATGTAGACGTTGTTGCCGACCACGGCGACGACGAACCCGTTGTCCGTCGATGACGTGCCGAACTGCTGGGTCCACTGATGCGTCCCACCAGAATCGTACTTACGCACGAAGCCGTCGGCGTTGCCGGCGTTCGAGCCGACCAACGCGCCCTGGGTTTCCCCCCCGACGTAAACGTTTCCGCCCGCGTCCACGGCGACGCTGGTTGCGTAGTCGCTGGCCGACGTGCCGAACTGCTGGGTCCACTGGTGCACGCCGCCGGAATCGTACTTGCGCAGGAAGGCATCGAAGGCGCCCGCGCTCGAACCACCGAGGGAGCCCTCGGTGTATCCCGCCACGTAGACGTTTCCGCCCGCATCCACCGCAATGGGAGTACCGGTGTCCCAATTCGGCGTGCCGAATTGCCGGTAGCGACTCGGCGTGCCGCAGACCGCGTCAGAGGTGGAAGTTCCAGCCTGGACCAGCCCGCCGAGCGCCCACGTGCAGACCGTCCACGGACCGCAAGACGAGGCGTTCACACCCGAGCTGAACGTCCCGCTACCGCAGGGTCCGCAGGTTCGATCCGCCGTTGCGCTTCCTGCGATCGTCACCGAGGTGCCCGCCACACAGGTCGTCCAGCTGAGGCAGCTCTGCGCGTTGCTGGTCGTGCTGAAAGTCCCGCTCGGGCAGTCCATGCAGCCCCGATCCGCCGTCGGGGTGCCCGGGCTCGTCACGAAGGTCCCGGCTGCGCAGGTCTCCCAGGCCGCACAGCTCGGTGAATTCCCA
>Ga0315910_10000857_pt1 | contig 28997 bp, 22 predicted proteins | sample EdamamesoilMG_FD_204470 | JGI IMG/M metagenome (GOLD analysis project Ga0315910, IMG submission 204470) | Garden soil microbial communities collected in Santa Monica, California, United States - Edamame soil | ecosystem: Environmental > Terrestrial > Soil > Garden | place: USA: California... | reverse complement strand
GCCCGATGAACATGGCCGAGAAGATCCTGGCCTCGCACCTGGTCGGTGGCGGCGCGCGCGCCTCCGTGAAGCCGGGCGACTGCTGCCTCGTGCGCGTGGACGCGGGCTACAGCCACGAGTTCACGACTGCGCAGGTGCACCACTTCCTGGCCCAGGAGTACGGCGCCGACTACCGCCTGCCCAGCGCCGACAAGTTCGCCGTCTTCGAGGACCACCTGCTGTACGCCGACGGCGTGCCCAAGATGGCCCCGTTCTCGCCCCAGATCGAGACGCTGCGCCGCATGCAGCGCGAGTTCCAGCGCCACACCGGCGTGCGCGACTACTCGGCCAGGAACGGCGTCTCGCCCGGTATCTGCCACCAGGTGGCGCGCGAGCAGTTCCTCGACCCGGGTGACTTCGTGCAGGCCACCGACTCGCACACCTGCATGGGCGGCGGCAACAACGCCCTGGCCTGGGGCGTGGGTGCGACCGAGTACGCGGGCCTGGCGCACTCGGGCTTCACCTTCGTGCGCGTGCCCGAGTCGATCCGCTTCGAGCTCACCGGGACGCTCGCCCCGGGTGTCACGGCCAAGGACCTGATCCTGCACATCCTGGCCACCTTTGCCGTGCGCGAGGAAACGCTCGACCGCGTCATGGAGTTCGGCGGCCCGGGACTGCGCGCGCTGGACATGGACGAGCGCGCCACGCTGACCAACATGGCCACCGAGTGCTCGGCCAAGACCGGCATCTGCGAGGGCGACGAGCGCACGGCGCGCTGGATCGCCGAGCGCCGGGCGGGCGTGGACGCGCGCGCGCTGCAGGCGCGCTTCGTCGCCCCCGACCCGGGCGCGCGCTACGACGGCGGCGTGCACGCCATCGAGCTCTCCGCGCTCGAGCCCATGGTGGCCAAGCCCGGCGACCCGACCTACGGCGTGCGCGTGCGCGACCTGGGCGAGGTGGCCATCGACATCGCCTACGCCGGCTCGTGCACGGCCGGCAAGGAGCGCGACCTCGACTTCTACGCGCGCGTCATGCGCGAGGCCCTGGACTCCGGGCGGCGCGTGGCCGCCGGGGTGCGCATGCTGATCCAGTTCGGCTCCGAGGCCGTGCGCGAGTACGCCCGCTCGCGCGGCTACCTGGAGCTCTTCGCGCGCGCCGGGGTGGAGGTCATCCAGCCCGGCTGCGGCGCCTGCATCGGCTGCGGCCCGGGCGTCTCCGAGCGCCCCGACCAGGTCACGGTCAGCGCCATCAACCGCAACTTCGCCGGGCGCAGCGGCCCGGGCAAGCTGTATCTGGCCTCGCCCTTGACCGTCGCCGCCAGCGCGGTCGAGGGCAAGATCGTGGCCTACGAGCCGGGCATGTTCCGCGCGCCCGTCCCGGTGTAGTCCCCGCGCCCGTCAGGGTGTAGAAGGTAAGACTCCCCCCTCCTCCCGAGAGCCCCATGAACGAGTTCGACATCGCGGTGATCGCCGGCGACGGCATCGGTCCGGAAGTGACGGCCGAGGAGCTGAAGGTGCTCGAGGCCGCCGCCGACGTGTACGGCTTCAAGCTGCGCTTCCACCCGTACCCGTTCGGGAGCGAGCACTACTTCAAGACGGGCGAGATCTTCCCCGACGCCGCCTTCGAGGAGGTCAAGGGCCAGGACGCGATCCTGCTGGGCGCCATCGGCGACCCGCGCGCGCCGGTGGGCCTGATCGAGTACGGGATCATCGCCAAGATGAGGTTCGAGCTCGACCTCTACATCAACCTGCGCCCCATCAAGGTGTTCGACGAGCGCCTGTGCCCGCTCAAGGGCAAGAAGGCCGAGGACATCGACATGGTGTTCATCCGCGAGAACACCGAGGACGCCTACGTGGGGGCGCACGGTTTCACGCACAAGGGCCAGCCCAACGAGGTGGCCACGCAGGTGCTGGTGTACACGCGCAGCGGCGTGGAGCGCGCCGTGCGCTACGCCTTCGACCTGGCGCGCACGCGCAACCAGAAGAAGAAGGTCACGCTGATCGACAAGGCCAACGCCATGCGCGCCCACGACCTGTGGACGCGCGTGTTCGCCGACGTGGCGCGCGAGTACCCCGACATCACCACCGACCACGCCTACGTCGACGCGGCCTGCATGTGGATGATCAAGAACCCCGAGTGGTTCGACGTGGCCGTGACCACCAACATGTTCGGCGACATCCTGACCGACCTGGGCGCCGTGCTGCAGGGCGGCATGGGCATCGCGGCCAGCGCCAACATCCACCCCGGCAAGCGCGCGCTGTTCGAGCCCATCCACGGCTCGGCGCCCAAGTACGCCGGCCTGAACTCGGCCTCGCCCGTGGCGGCCATCATGGCCGGCAGCATGCTGCTCGACTACCTGGGCCTGAAGGAGGCCGGGCACGCCATCGAGAGCACGGTCATCCAGCTCTTGCGCGCCGGGCGCATCAAGGGCGTGGGCAACGGCCTGCACAAGACCGACGAGATCGGCGACATGGTGTCGAACGAGCTGCGCTCGGCCGTCGCCGGCGCCAAGCACTGAGCCGAGGCGCGAGGCCGAGCGTGAGCGCGTCCTCCCCGCCCTTCCACCTGGCCTTCCCGGTGCGCGACCTCGCGTCGACGCGCGCGTTCTACGGCGAGCTCCTGGGTTGCCGCGAGGGGCGCAGCGCCGAGCGCTGGGTCGACTTCGATTTCTTCGGGCACCAGCTCTCGGCCCACCTCTCGGAGGCGGCCACGGCCGTGCCCACCAACGAGGTCGACGAGGACGACGTGCCCGTGCGCCACTTCGGCGTCGTGCTGTCCATGGAGCGCTGGCGGGCCCTCGCCGCGCGCCTGGGCGCGGCCGGCACGATCTTCCTGATCGAGCCGCGCATCCGCTTCGCCGGCGAGATCGGCGAGCAGGCCACGTTCTTCGTCCGCGATCCCTCCGGGAACGCGCTCGAGTTCAAGGCGTTCGCCGATCCCGCACGCCTCTTTGCGAGCGCTTAGGGCGTAACGGCGAGCGAAGTCGCAAAAACGCAAAGTCTTGTCCGGGCCGGGTCGGGAGCGGGGGCTCTCGGCCCGTCGGGTGGTTGGGGCTGGCACCGCGGCGGCCGCGTTGGTACGAGCGCCGCCTGTTGGCTGTCGGCGGCGCCAGGCCCGCCGGCGTCACTTGCGCCGGGTACGCGCGTCTCTCCTCGTTGTCCAGGTGCGTGCCCACTACGTGTTCTTTCCATCCAGGTCCACACCCCCCGAACCGGTTCCCCCCACATGCTCCACGACAGATCGACGCCGATCGCGGCGCAGCTCCTCCTCCGTCTGTCCACCGCGGCGCTGCTCGTGCTCGCCGGCGCGCCCTTGGCCGCGCAGGGCAGCGGGACGGGACCCGGTGCGGGTGAGCCGCGCGACACGCCGCTGCCCGACCTGGGCAGCACGGTGGCCGTGCTGGAGACGCGCGCGCCGATCGCGACCGAGTTCCTGCTGCGCGGCACGATGCCGGTCCCGCGCAACATGTTCCCGCGCGCCGACGGACGCCTGCCCTTCGCCGTGCGCGACTTCGACGGCGACCTGGTCGTCACCCAGACCGAGGTGGTCACGCGCTTCCCGGACGCCTCCGCGGGCGCCGACGTGGTCGAGCTCATCGCCCGCGTGCACCGCGACCCCGGCATCGCGCCGGGGGCGATGCTCTCCTACCAGGTCGTGTTCGCGCCGCGCCCGCCGCGGCCCGAGGATCCGCTGCAGGACCCGGAGATCCCGCAGACGGTGCGCGACCTGTTCCAGGACCCCAACGGCATCGTCATCTCGGCCTACGACTGCTTCGGCAACCGCTACACCAGCAAGCCGCTGGACGGCACGGGCCAGCTCGACGTCGTGCGCCGCGGGCCGGTGCAAACCGAGTTGCGCGTGTACCAGACCATGATGCCGGTGGCGCCCGTCAGCGGCCCGAACGGCACGCTGCCGCACTTCTTCGGCGTACACGCCTACATCAGCATGCTGCGCGGCGCCGAGGTGCTGGGCCTGGACCTGCGCTTCAGCAACGGCCACGACGGCAATGACCAGACGACCGCCCTCGACGATCCGCTGGACAAGGTCTACTTCGAGCGCATCGAGGTGTCGCTGCCGGCGCGCTGGACGCTGCACCAGCAGTTCGAGGACCCGTTCTTCGGCGACGAGCACTTCGCCTCCGGGCGCAGCCTGCGCGACCTGGTCCTGCCCATGGCCGGCGGACGCATGCACGTCCTGCGCTGGCAGGGGCAGTTCCACCGCCGGCTGATGATCGCCGCGCGCGAGGAGCGCGCCTCGACCGAGGCGCTGGGCTACCTGAACTGCGCCGGCCAGGCCTTCACCGCGCGCGGCTTCGATGCCGGCGACGAGCACGAGTACTGGTCGTGGTGGAACCGCGCCACGGCGCGCTACTTCCCGCAGCGCCAGCAGCTGCCGCTGCTCGACCACGTCGGGCGCGACGAGCTCGAGCAGGAGCTCGGCAACCAGCACGACTTCGTGGCCGGGCACCTGGAGCAAGGCACGGGCGACGGTTTCTACCCGGTGCTGAGCGGCGCGCTGGGCTGGGGCCACCCCTACGGCGTCAGCTACGGCGGCATGACCAGCGGTCTCGAGATCTACATGTACGACGGGATCTCGGTCGCCGCCGCGGCCTCCAAGCGCGGCTACCGCATGTTCGAGGCGCTGCACCGCATGGCCACCGACCGCATGCCGACCGTGCTGTATCGCAAGGACGGCACGCCCTCGTCGGTGGAGGAGTGGCTGGTCGAGAACGGCAACGCCGACTACGTGCCGATGGACCACTTCCTGACGCCGATGCTGTTCGGGAGCCACCCCGATCCGTTCGGCTTCCACGACGCGCCGCGCTTCCAGATCGACTACGTGCAGCAGAACGGGCTCGCCGCGGGCTACGAGGGCGCACACTTCGGCTTCGAGCCGCACGACTTCCAGCACTTCGTGCGCTACACGCGCTCGGCCAAGGTGCTCGTGTGGCTGGGCAACGACAGCCTGGCCAAGGACGACCTGCGGATGCAGGCCGAGAACTTCCACCTCACGTACCACCCCTACCGCAGCAACGCCTTCGGCGGCATACCCAGCTCGGGCATGCTCAGGAACCTGGAATACGTGGCGCAATTCCCGGGCAAGGGCTTCCCCTTCGGGCGCGGGGAAGCCTGGGGCCTCGACTGCGTGGAGGCGGCCTACTCCAGCGCCGACGACGCCTGGCGCGAGCGCAAGTTCCCCTGGCTCGCGCAGCTGACCGAGCTCTTGCTCGACGGCCAGGCCTCGTGCAGCGGCTTCATCCAGGCCTTCGTCAGCGACAAGGCCGTCGACGGCCTGTACCAGGCACGCCAGGTGATCGAGCAGTCGATCACCGAGCACGCCCTGGTCGGCCTGCACGAGAGCGTGTTCCGCCGCCGCGACCCGGCCCACGCCGCCATGCTGCGCGACATCCTCTCGCACTCGCTGTACGCGTTCATCGGCGAGATGTCCTGGTTCCCGGGCGAGTTCGGGCCCTGGCGCTACACCGGTGTCGGTCCGCTCGACCCGCACCTCCCCATGTGGTGCTCGCGCGCCGAGATGCCGGTCGGCGCCTGGACCGAGGGCGACATCGAGGCCTTCCAGGACTGGTCGTCCTTCGGCTACGGCTACGCCCTGACCGGGGACACGATCTTCCTGCGCTTCGCGCGCTTCCAGATCGGCGCGCCGGACTTCTCCGAGCTCGTGCGGCGCCTGCAAGCCGACGGCACCGAGAACCTGGAGAACCGCGCCGCCCTGCTGGCCTGGGTCCAGCGCGTCGACGGCCGCCTGTAGCCCGCTGTAGCCCCCCGTAGTCCCCCGTAGCCCCCCGTAGCCCATGGGGGGCCCCGGACCGGTGCTCGGGATCGAACCGGGGGCTGCAAGGCCCCCGGTCGCCCGCGACATGGATAGGCTGGACCCGCAAGGATGTCCCGGAGCTCGGAGCCCCTGGTGCCTCGGAAGGCCCTGACGCCCGACGAGTTCGCAGCCCACTTCCAGAGGGGGGCGCGCGCTCTCTGGCTGCTGGCCGCCGGTGTGCTGGGCGACGCCACCGAGGCCGAAGACGTCCTCCAGGAGGCCTTCCTGGCCGCCCTGCACAAGCTGCGCGAGTTCGACCCCGAAACGAACTTCCTGGCCTGGATGGGACGCTTCGTCCGCAACATCGCGCTGAACGAGAAGCGCAAGCGCCTGCGCCGGCAGACGGACAGCACCGACCCGGTGTGGCTGGACGGCGCGGACGCACCCGCCTTCCCCCGCGCCGTCGCGCCCGCTCCCTCGCCCGTGGACGGCCGGGGCGTGCTGCGCCGCGATCAGGGCGACTTCGACGACCGCGTGCTGGCCGGCCTGGTCGAGCTCTCCGAGGCGGCGCGCGCGTGCCTCTTGCTGCGCGTCGTCGCCGACCTCGGCTACGGCGAGATCGCGGCCCTGCTCGACATCCCCGAGGGCACGGCCATGAGCCACGTCCACCGCGCGCGCACGGCGTTGCGCGAGCGCCTGGGCGCGCCGGTGCCCACGCCGCTGGGCATCCTGGAGGGCGAGGCCCGATCATGAGGGACCGCGAGCACCGCCCGCATGCGCTCGACGCGCGCGTGGACGAGAGCCTGCGCGCGCGCTTCGCGCCGCCGGCCGACCTGGAGGAGCGCGTCGCGCGCTGGCGCACCCACGCCCGGCCGCCCCGGGGCGGCCGCGTCAAGTGGCTCGTGCTGGCCGCCGCGGCGGCGGCGCTCGCGCTCGTCGGCCTGTGGCCGCGCGCGCGCGGCGAGGAGCCCACGCCGCTCGTGGTCGCCGAGCTCGCCGCGCCGCGCTCGCCGACCCATGACTTCCCGCCCGTCGGACCGCTGCAGGAGCTCACGCCCGCGGTCGATCTGCACAGCGCCGACCTGACGCACCTCTACACGGTCATGGACGCGGCCCAGCGCGGCGCCGCCTCCGTCGCCTGCGGCGAGGACGACCAGCTGGCCGAGCGCTTGCACGAGACCTACGGCCAGCAGGTCGAGCTCGAGCCCGGCGCCTCGGGCTTCCTGCACGGCCCCTTCGCCTCGGCCGAGTGGCCCACGGGCACGATCCTGACCGGCTCGGCCGACGACATGACCTCGGTGCTCATCGCCGACCACGACGACACGCTGGCCTGCTGCCTGCGCATGTCGCTGGACGAGGACTCCGGCCTGAACCTCTTCACCTGGAAGGTGGGCGAGATCGTCCTGACCGAGCTCACGCCGCGCGGGCAGCCGCTCCTGATCTCGTGCTTCAAGACGGAACCGTGAGCCGGCCCGCGGGGTAGCTGGAAGAGCGCGATCCCCATCCCTTGAATGGCCTGCGGCGCCGGGGGGGACGCCGGGACGGGGGCCGCACAAGCCCGGCGCCTTTCCGTCCGATCAACGTAGGCCCACCTCACCGGAGTCGACGCCGATGCTGTCCCTCGTCCTCGCGCTTTCGTCCACCCTCGCCGCCCAGGAGCTCGCCCTCGGCCAGCCCGGGACCTTCCCCGTGGCCGACATCCAGGGGCTCTTCGCCAAGGCGGAGATGCACAAGCCGTTCACGCTCGAGGCCCCCTTCGGGATCACCTCGGACCTCGCCGCGCGCCTGCCGGCCGACAACCCGTTCACGCGCGCCAAGGTCGAGCTCGGCCTGCAGCTCTTCTTCGACGCGCGCCTCTCGGCCGACGGCACGCGCGCCTGCGCCACGTGCCACCATCCCGACCGCGGCTGGGCCTCGCCCGGCGCGCCCACGATCGTGAACCGCATCCTGGGCAAGACGCAGTACGGCGACGGGCGCGTGGACACGCTCGAGGCGCAGGCCGAGGCGGCGCTCTCGAACGCGCGCGAGCTCGCCTCCACGCCCGCCGACGTCGTCGCGCGCGTGAACGCCATCGAGGGCTACCGCCTGGAGTTCCAGGCCGTGTTCGGCGCGCCGGCCACGCCCGAGACGCTGGCGCGCGCGCTGGCCGCCTTCGAGCGCACGATCGTGGCCGGCGACTCGCTGAACGACGTGTACGACCTGAACCTGCCGTTCCTCGAGGAGGGCACGGGCGACGACGCCGTCGCGGTGATCAAGCGCCGCGGCGCCCAGGCCGCCATCGAGGCGCGGCCCATGAGCGAGGCGGCCCTGCGCGGGCGCGAGCTATTCCTGGGCGCGGCGCGCTGCAGCGCCTGCCACACGGGCGAGAACCTGACCGACGAGGCCTTCCACAACCTGGGCGTGGGCGCGAACCCGGCCGATCTCGGGCGCTTCGGCGTCACGAAGGTCGAGCGCGACCGCGGCGCCTTCCGGACGCCGGGCCTGCGCGACGTGCGCGGGACCGCGCCCTACATGCACGACGGCAGCCTGGCGACGCTGGCCGACGTGGTCGAGTTCTACGACCGCGGCGGCGTGAAGAACCCGCAGCTCTCCGAGCGCATGGCACCCCTGGGGCTGAGCGCCGAGCAGAAGGCCGACCTCGTGCGCTTCCTCGAGGAGGGCCTGGCCAGCGCGGCCACGCCCGTCGGCATTCCGCGTCTGCCCTGAGGGGCCTGCCCTGAGCGCGCGTCAGAGGAGCGCGGGCGCCGTCTCGCCGCGCTGCAGGAGCACGTCGAGCTCGCCGCGCGCGCGGCGAGCGGGGGCGAGCTGGCGCGAGACCAGGCGCCAGGCGCTGTCGAAGCGCGCCGTGCCGGGCGGCAGCACGCCCTCGAGGAACGTCGAGTGCACCTCGAACACGGACAGGGGCTCGGGCGCGAAGCACTTCTCGGGCTCGAGCTCGTCGGCCTCGGGCGCGAAGACGTCGTGGGGCGCCACGCTGCCGGCCTGCCCGAGGAAGTCCTCGAAGGCGCGCGCGCTGGCGAACAGGGCCGGCGGCGGCACGGCCGTGACCTCGGCGCGCAGGTAGAACTCCGGCCCGCGCTCGCCGTGGACCGCGAGCTCGACCCCGAACACGTCCTCCTTCAGGCGGAAGGCGGCACGGCCGTACTGGCCGCGCAGGAAGCTCGAGCCGCAGCGCGCCTCCAGCCACGAGGAGGTCTCGCGCCGCGCGATCCAGGTGCCCGCGTGCCAGCCGTCCTTCTGCTCGCGCAGCACGGCCACGCGGTAGGAGAGGTGCTGGCTCTCGAGCGCGCGCCGGCGCAGGAGGCGCGGCGCGCCCAGGCGCGTGAAGCAGGCCGCGGCCACGCCCGAGCCGCCGACGACGAGCGGGCGCACGCCGGGTGGAAGCTGCGTGACAAGGAGCTCCGGATCGAGCCGGTACAGGGCCAGGAGACGCGCCAGCACCGGACGTCGACCGAGCGGGAGAGCCGGGAACGTACCCATCGCCCGTTGACTGCAGCGAGTCTAATCCGTCCGAGCCGGGGGCACCATTGAGGCTCCGTCAGCTCTGCGTCGTACGCGTTCCTCGGCGTCGAGCTCGGCCGTCCGCGACGGGTACACTACCCAGGGTGAGCACCCCCGCGAGCGAGACCCGGCGCGTCCAGGACTTCTGGACCGAGCGCCACGGACGCTCCGACGGGGGCACGCACGACAACTTCTTCAGCCACCCGCTGGTCGCGGCCTACGTCTCCCTGCGCGCCTTCGGCGACCTGACCAGCCAGATGGAGGCCCTGGCCGTGCAGGTGGGGGAGCGCACGCGCCCGGGCGCGCGCCTGTTCTCGCCCGGCTGCGGGCGCGCCGGCAAGGAGATCTTCCTGGCCGCGCGCTTCCCCGACCGCGAGATCGTGACCATGGACCTGACGCCCGCCATCCTGGACGAGGCGCGCGCGGAGGCCGCGCGGCGCGGGCTCGCGAACCTCACGATCGAGCAGGGCGACTTCAACCGCCTCGAGCTCGAGCCGCGCTCGTTCGACATGGTGCTGGGCCTCTCCTCGATCCACCACATCGAGGCGCTCGAGCACTTCTGGAGCCAGGTGCGGCGCGCGCTGAAGCCGGGCGGCTCGGTGCTGGCCGAGGAGTACATCGGCCCGAACCGCCTGCAGTGGACCGCGGCCCAGCAGCGCGAGGGCACGCGCGTCCTGCGCGAGCTCGTGCAGGACGAGCACAAGCCCGACCACCGCGAGGTCGTGCCCGTGCCGCTCGAGGTGATCATCGCCGGCGATCCCTCCGAGGCCGTGCGCTCGCGCGACATCCTGCCCACCTGCCGCGCGGCGGGCTTCGACGTCACGGCCTACCTGGGCGTGGGCTGCTCCCTGCTCCAGCCCGTGCTCATGAACCAGGTGCACACCTACGACCCGCGCAACTGGGAGCACAACCTGCGCCTGATGCAGCTCTTCCGCGAGGAGGACCGGCTGCTGCGCGCGGGCGTGCTCGAGGACGACTTCGCGGCCTTCCTGGCCGTGCCCAAGGCCTGACTCAGCCGGCCTTGCCCAGCGCGAGTGCGAAGTCGCCGCGCTCGTCGGTGTACCAGCGCTCGACCACGAGCCCGGCGCCGCGGAAGTCCTCGGCCACGGTCTCGCGCCGGAACTTGCACGAGATCTCGGTGTGCAGCTCCTCGCCCGGCTCGAAGGCGAGCTCGAGTCCGAGCGCGGAGAGGCGCGCCTCGATGCGCTGCAGGGCCACCAGGCGCATCTCGACGCGCGAGCGACGCTCGTCGTAGAAGGCCCGGTGCGCGAAGGCCTGCGGGTCGAGGTCGCCGTCCAGCTCGCGGTTCAGGACGCAGAGGACGTTGCGGTTGAACTCGGCCGTGACGCCGCGCGCGTCGTTGTAGGCGGCGTGCAGGCGCGCGGGCGCCTTGACCAGGTCCACGCCCAGCAGGAAGCGGTCCTGGCCCTCGAGCAGGCCGCGCACGCTGCGCAGGAAGGGCACGCGCTCGGCGGGCTCGAGGTTGCCGATGGTCGAGCCGAGGAAGCACACCAGGCGCGCGCCCGAGCGCGGCACCTGGGCCAGGTGGTGCTCGAAGTCGGCCACGACGCCCAGGTACTCGAGCCACGGGTAGCGCGCCAGCAGGCGCTCGCCGGCCGCGCGCAGGGCGTCGGCGCTGACGTCGACGGGCACGAAGCGCCGCCCGCCCGAGGTCTGCAGCGCGTCCAGCAGGAGCTGGGTCTTCCTCGAGAAGCCCGCGCCGATCTCGACGATCTCGCGCGGCTGCGCCAGGGCCACGATCTCGCCCGCCACACGCTCGAGGATCGAGGTCTCCGCGCGCGTCAGGTAGTACTCGGGGCAACGCGTGATCTGCTCGAACAGCTCCGAGCCGCGCGCGTCGTAGAAGTACTTGGGCGGCAGGCGCTTCGGGCTCGCGGTCAGGCCCGCGCGCGCGTCGGCCGCGAGCTGGCGGCGCAGCTCCTCGGCCCCGCAGAAGGCCAGGATCTCGAGGGCCGGGGCGGAGCGTTGCGGGGCGGAGCGTTGCAAGGCGGGCCCGGGGACGCGGGCGCGAGAGTCTACTCCACGCGCCGCGCCGAACCAGCCCGCCCGCGCACGGCGTTTCGCGGGGCGCGCGGCGCGAGCGCGTCGTCTTCACGGAAAATCGACAGGGAGAATCGACTGGCCCCGCGCGGCCCGGGAGCCGAGACTCGTGCGTGGGGGATTCCATGAGCGCCATGCACGTGTCCGTCCTGCTCTCGCTCCTCGCGCCGGTCTCGTTCCAGGATCGTCCTGGTCTCCCGTTCACGACGCGCTCCGAGGTGATCGCCCGCAACGGGATGGTGGCGACGAGCCAGCCCCTCGCGACCCAGGCCGGGCTCGAGGTCCTTCGTCGGGGAGGGAGCGCCGTCGACGCGGCCATCGCCGCCAACGCGGTGCTCGGCGTGGTCGAGCCCACGGGCTGCGGCATCGGCGGCGACCTGTTCGCGTTCGTGTGGGACGCGAAGGGCGCGAAGCTCTGGGCGCTGAACGCGAGCGGCCGCTCGCCGACCAAGCTCACGCCCGAGAAGCTGCGCGAGCTCGCCGGCGCGACCATCCCCAGCCACGGACCGCTGCCCGTCACCGTGCCGGGCTGCGTCGACGGCTGGGCCGAGCTGCACGCGCGCTTCGGCGCGCTCCCGCTCTCCGAGGTGCTGGCGCCCGCGATCCGCTACGCGCGCGAGGGCTTCCCGACGAGCGAGCTCGTGGCCCAGGCCTGGCGTGACAACGGCAAGATCCTGGCCGAGCAGCCCGGCTTCGCCGAGCAATTCCTGCCCGCGCCCGCGAAGGGCCAGGTGGTCGTGCGCGCGAACCTGGCGGCGACGCTGGAGCGCATCGCCAAGGGTGGGCGCGACGCCTTCTACAAGGGGCCGGTGGCCGAGACGATCGCCTCGTTCCTGCAGGCGAACGGCGGCTTCCTCACGGCGGAGGACCTGGCAGCGCACCGTTCCGAATGGGTGCAGCCGCTCTCGACGAGCTACCGCGGCCACGAGGTGTGGGAGCTGCCGCCCAACGGGCAGGGCCTGGCCGTGCTCGAGATGCTGAACCTGCTCGAGGGCTACGACCTCGCCGCGCTCGGCTCCGGCAGCGCGGGCTACCTGCACCTCCTGGTCGAGGCGAAGAAGCTCGCCTTCGAGGACCGCGCGCGCTACTACGCCGATCCGGCCTTCGCGGCGGCACCCCTCGAGCGCCTGGCCTCGAAGGAGTACGCGGCCGAGCGCCGCAAGCTCATCGACCCCGCGCACGCCGCGCGGCGCGTCGAGGCCGGCGCCCTCACGCGCGCCGGACGCGACACGATCACGCTCGCCACGGGCGACGCGCAGGGCAACATGGTGTCGCTCATCCAGAGCAACTACCGCGGCATGGGCTCGGGCATGGCGCCGCCCGGCCTCGGCTTCGTGCTGCAGGACCGCGGCGAGCTCTTCGACCTCGCCCCCGGCCGCGCCAACAGCTACGCGCCCGGCAAGCGCCCGTTCCACACGATCATCCCGGGCTTCGTCACGCGCGGCGGGAAGCCCTGGCTCGCCTTCGGCGTCATGGGCGGCGACTTCCAGCCCCAGGGCCACGTGCAGATCCTCGTCAACCTGATCGACTTCGGCATGAACCTGCAGGAGGCGGGCGACGCGCCGCGCCTGGCGCACGAGGGCTCGAGCGATCCGACGGGCGCGCCCATGGAGGCCGACGGCGGCGCGATCTCGGTCGAGGGCGGCTTCGCTCCCGCGGTGCTCGAGGCGCTGGCGAAGCTCGGGCACCGCTTCGTCGAGCGCCGCAACGTCTACGGCGGCTACCAGGCCGTGCTGCGCGATCCCGAGTCGGGCGTGTACTTCGGCGCCTCCGATCCGCGCAAGGACGGCCAGGCGGCCGGCTGGTAGCGCAGGCCCCTACTTCTTCTTCGCGGCCAGCTTGGCCACCACGGCCGCGAGGGCGGCCTGGGCCTCGGCGCCGAACCACTCGTCGAGGAAGCGCTCGAGCTCGGCCTCGTCCAGGCGCGCGAAGGCGGTCTCGAGCTCCGCGCGCAGGAGCGCGCGCGTGTTCGCGAGCGTCGTCGGCGGCAGGAGGAGCTGCCCCTCGCACCAGCCCACGGCGCGCGCGACGACCTCGTCGGGCGGCACGAGCTCGTCCACCAGGCCCAGGCGCAGCGCGGCCTCGGCCTCGATCAGCTCGGCGCTCGTGCACAGGCGCTCGGCCGCGCGCGCGCCGACGGCGTGGCGCGCCAGGGCCGCGATCGGCCCGGGCACGCGCACGCCCACGGCCACCTCGTTCAGGCCGATCTTGAAGGCGCCCTGGGCCAGCACGCGCCAGTGGCACGCCAGGGCGAGCACGCAGCCGCCGGCCGGCGCGTGGCCCGTGAGCGCGGCGGCCACGGGCACGGGCGCGCCCGAGAGCGCGCGCAGGAGGGCGAAGAAGTCGCGCCAGGCGTCGCGGACGCGCGCGCGCTCGAGCCCGACGAAGAGCGGCACGTCCAGGCCAGCCGAGAAGAGGCCGGCGCGTCCGGAGAGCACGAGGGCGCGCGCGCCCTCGCGGGGGGCGCCGCGCACGGCCTCGCCCAGGGCGCGGAGGAGCTCGGGCGAGAGGGCGTTGGCGGGCGGTCGCGCGAGCCGGAGCTCGAGCACGGGACCGTGGGGGATGCGTTCGATCATGATCCGGCTCCGGGAGGGGCGCAGAGGATAATTCCCCGTCATGCGCCGGCCGAGCCCTTGTCCGCCGGCGCGCCCGTGCGCGATGCTGGCGGCCGCCATGGCCACGAAGAAACGCTCGTCCGCGCTCCTGATCGGCACCGCCAAGGGCGCCTTCCTGCTCGAGCCCTCCGGCCGGCGCTGGCTCGCGCGCGGGCCGTTCCAGTACGGCTCGAAGGTCCACGACGTGCGCGTCGACCCGCGCGACGGCAAGACCATCCTGTGCACCGCCACGGGCGGGCACCTCGGGCCGACGCTCTTCCGCTCGACGAACCGCGGCAAGAGCTGGAGCGAGGCCACGCGCCCGCCGCGCTTCGGCGCCCTGCCGCGCGGCAAGAAGCCGGCGCGCGCCGGCGGCTCGCGCGGCTTCGCGGTCAAGTCGAACTTCTTCCTCGCGCCCGGGCCCGCGCGCGAGCGCGGGGTGTGGTACTGCGGCACCTCGCCCCAGGGGCTCTTCCGCTCGGACGACGGCGGGCGCACCTGGACCGGCGTCGCCGGATTCAACGAGCGCCCCACGTGGTGGGACTGGACCGACGGCGGCAAGAACGAGTCGCCCGAGGGCGGGCTCCTGCACTCGATCCAGGTCGATGCGCGCGACGGCGAGCACCTGTACGTGTCGCTCTCGATGGGCGGCACCTTCGAGAGCTTCGACGGCGGCCGGCACTGGAAGCCCCTGAACCGCGGCGTCGCGATGGACTTCCTCCCGGCCGGCGAGGTGCGCGAGTACGGCCACGACCCGCACGCCATGCTCGTGCATCCCGCCGATCCGGACCGGCTCTACCAGCAGAACCACTGCGGCATCTACCGCCTCGACCGCGCGCGCACGGACACCTGGCAGCGCATCGGGGACAACATGCCGCGCGCGGTGGGGGACATCGGCTTCCCGATCGCCGCGCACCCGAGCGACCCGGACACGGTGTGGGTGTTCCCGATGGACGGCACGCAGCTCTGGCCGCGCACGCCGCCGGGCGGGAAGCCCTCCGTGTATCGCACGCGCGACGGCGGCCGGCGCTGGCAGCGGCTGGACGACGGCCTGCCGCGCACGGCCTGGTGGACCGTGTACCGCCAGGCCATGGACGCCGACCGCGGCGAGCGACGCACCGCGCTCTACTTCGGCACGACCAGCGGCGAGGTGTGGGGCAGCCGCGACGGGGGCGAGCGCTGGGAGCGCATCGCCGAGCACCTGCCGCGCATCCTCTCCCTGCGCGTGAGCGAGCTCGCGTGATCGTCCACGTCGGCAGCGTCCTGCTGGGCTACACCGGCGGCCGCGCCGAGCTCGAGGCGCGCGGCGCGACCGTGGCGGCCGTGCTGGACGACCTCGAGCGCCTGTGCCCGGGGCTGCGCTTCCGCGTCGTCGACGAGCAGGGCCGCGTGCGCCCGCACATGCGCGTCTACGTCGGCTCCAGGCCCATCTCCGATCTGTCCCGGAGGATCGCGGCCGGGGACGAGCTGCACCTGCTGGGGGCCCTCAGCGGCGGCTGAAGTGCCCATGGATTCCCCCCTGGATTCCAACGATTGGCGGGCACGATTGCGCCGACCCGGCAATTCCTTCCAGTGGTCGAAAGCGCCTTCCCGCTGCACAATGGGGCCCTCGCGAGGTCGTCCATGCTGACTTCCCCCCCCTGGATGCTCGCGCCCGGGATGCTCGTCTGCGCCCTCTCGGCGCTCGCCTCCATGGGCGCGGCGCAATCGAACCAGAATCCGAACCTCGACACGCGCCTCTCCAACCTGGGCGGCTTCGAGGTCTTCGGGCGCGTGGGCGCGTTCCCGATCGGGACGAACGGGGTCGCCTTCGGCACCACGGTGTGCAACGACGGCTCGGAGGAGGTGCCCTGGTTCCAGCCCATGAACGCGCACCATCCGACGATCGGGTTCCTGATCGCGCGCGTGACCGACGGACGCATCGAGCAGATCTCGGACCGCAGCTTCGTCAAGCACGGCTTCTTCGCGGCCAACACCACCGGCTGCGGCCGGCCCTGCCAGCAGCCCGGCGTCGGCTCGATCGGCGAGCACCTCGGCATCGGCTGCTCCGACACCTACGCGTCCGCGAACAACGGCGACAACTTCTACCTCGGCCCGCCGGACGAGATCGATCCCTGGCTCGGCACCTGGACCGGCCTGTGCTCGCACTTCGACCGCGGCGAGCCGCCCGTGGCCGCGCCCAACGACTGCAACGGCTTGCGCAGCTTCACGCACTCGATGGGCACGGCCCTCGGACCGGTGGCGCACCGCATCCACCTCGACGACGCCGACCTGCTCGCGCCCGGGACCTTCTACTACCAGGGCCAGTACGTGATCGAGGGCGAGCCCGAAGCCGCGCGCGACGACAACCTGGGCTCGCGCCAGTTCGTCCCGACGTTCAACGGCAACCGCTGGGAGCTGCAGCAGACCGGGACGCTCCTGCACGGCAGCGTGCTGCAGCGCTGGAGCGGTGCCCAGCTCGCCTCGGCCAAGAACGGCGGCGACGACGGGCGCGTGTTCGTCGCCCTCAAGGTCAGCGGGCCGGTGGACGGCTTCTGGCACTACGAGTACGCGCTCCACAACCGCGACAACCGGCGCGGTCTCGGGGCGCTGCGCATCCCGCTCTGCGCGGACGCGCGCGTGCGCGCCACCGGCTTCCGCGACGCCGACGACGACCCGGCGGACGATTGGACGGCGACGCGCGCGGGCGGCGAGCTCGTGTTCGGCACGCTGACCTCGCCCCTGCGCTGGAACACGCTCTACAACGTGTGGTTCGACAGCGACGCCGCGCCGGCGGCGGGCGCGCTGGGGCTGGACGAGTTCGAGCCCGGGGCGGGCCTCTCCTCGCTCGCGCTCGCGCTCGACGCGCCGCTCGTGCTCTCCAGCGTGTACCTGGGCGCGGGCTGCTCGGCCGCCACGCCGCCGACGCTGTTCGCCTCCGGCACGCCCGCCGCGGCCACGCTGGGCAACGCCTCGTTCGCGCTGGTCTCGGCCGGCAACGAGCCCGGCCAGGCGAATCTGCTGCGCTTCGCGCTCGGCTCCGGGTCCGCGGTCGTGCAGGGCTGCACGCTGTGGATCGGCGGCGCGGGCTCGTCCCTGGCCTCCTCCGTGATCAGCGACGGCGCCGGCCGCGCCACCCACGCGGCACCGATCCCGCCCGATCCGGCGCTCGAGGGCGTGAGCGTGCGCACGCAGGTCTTCGGCCGCGTCAGCGGCACGGGCGCCCTGTTCGGCCACTTCGACGCCTCCGACGGCCTGCTCGTCCGCGTGGGCAGCGTGCTCCCCGGCTGCCCCTGACTTTCGCCGAACCCCGCTCCTTCCCCCCTCGTCTCACAGCTCCACGCGCGTCCGCACGGTTCCGCGTCGCGCGCCCCTCCCCCCCCTCGAGGCACCATGCAGCGATCCCTCTTCGTCCCCGTGCTCCTGGCCCTGGGCCCGGCCCTGGCCGCGCAATCGAACCAGGACCCGGGCATCGACGTGAACCTGGCCCAGATCACGAACATCAACGCCCTGGGCCGCACGGGCACGTTCCCGAACGGCCTGAACGGCGTCGCCATCACGACCACCGCCTGCAACGAGGGCACCAAGCAGGTGAACTGGCAGTCGGCCATGGATCCCGACCACCCGTTCATCGCCTTCCTGATCGCGCGCGAGCGCGACGGACGCTTCGAGCAGATCTCGGACTGGAGCTACCTCAAGCACGGCTTCTTCGCGCTCTCGAGCGAGTTCTGCAGCGACTGCACGCCGACCGACGGGACCGTGCTCGGCCTGGGCTGCTCGGACACCTACGACACGAACACCAACGGCGACAGCTTCTGGCTCGGCCCGCCCGACGAGGTCGATCCCTGGCTCGGCCTGTGGGACCCGGTGTGCTCGCACTTCGACCGCGGTGAGCCGCCCGTGGCGTCGCCCAACGATTGCAACGGCCAGCGCAGCCTGAACAGCACCATGGTCAACAACATGGGGCCGGTGGCGCACCGCATCCGCGTCAAGGACGCCGACCTCAACGGCGGCGGCTCGTTCTGGTTCCAGGGCCAGTACGTGATCGAGACCGAGGCCGACCGCGTGCGCGGGAACAACATCGCCTCGCGCGCCTTCACGGCCAGCTGGACCGGCAGCAGCTGGAACCTGACCGAGACCGGCGCCATGACGCACGGCTCGGTGCTCACGCGCTGGGTCGGCGCCAGCGTGAACTCGGCCACGAACGGCGTCGACGACGGGCGTCTGTACGTGGCCGTCAAGGTCACCGGCCCGAACCAGGGGCTCTACCACTACGAGTACGCCGTGCACGACCGCGACAACGGGCGCGGCGTGGGCGCGCTGCACATCCCGGTGTGCCCGGGCGCGCGCGTGCTGAACCTCGGCTTCGGCGACATCGACGACAACGCCGGCAACGACTGGAGCACGGCGGTGGCGGGCGGCGAGATCGTGTTCTCGACCGCGTCGGCGCCCCTGCGCTGGAACACGATCTACAACTTCTGGTTCGACAGCGACGCCGCCCCCGCGGCCGGCTTCGCGACGCTCGACCAGTTCGAGGCCGGTCCGGGCCTGCCGAGCTTCGGCGTACCCACCTCGGCGCCCACGCTGCTCGCCAACGTGTTCCTGGGGGCCGGCTGCGCGCTCGACACGCCGCCCACCCTGTACGGGACCGGCACGCCGCCGCGCGCGACGCTCGGCAACGCGAGCTTCGCCCTGCAGAGCTCGGGCAACGATCCCTCGCAGCCCCACATCCTGCGCTTCGGCCTCCTGCCCGGCTCGCAGACCATCGGCGGCTGCACGCTCTTCCTGGGCGGCACCCTGTCCGACACGTTCCACGCCTCGACCGTGCTCTCCAACGCCTCGGGCGTGGCCACGCACCCGGCCGGGATCCCGAACGACCTCGCCTTCGAGGGCCTCGACATCCGCATGCAGGCCATCGGCCGCGACCCGGGCAACGGCCCGCTGTTCGGCGGCTTCGAGCTCTCCGATGCGCTGCTCGTGCGCGTCGGCAGCTCGCTCTCCGACTGCCCGTAGCCGTCGCAGCGACGAGTCCCCGCCGCGCCTCCGCGCGGCGGGACTCGGCGACGCTCCACCCGCCGTCCACGATCGACGCGCGCGCCGGAGATGGCCCCCGACTCTCCGGCGCACGTTTCCACCGCGCGCCGTCCCCCGCGCCTCACTTCGGCCGGAACACCTGCACGACCTCGGGCTTGCCCTCGAGACGGGGGCCGCCGATCAGGTCGATGCAGTAGGGGATGGCCGGGAAGACCGCGTCCAGGCACACGCGGATCGAGGCGGGTTTCCCGGGCAGGTTGACGACCAGGCTGCGGCCGACGATGCCGGCGCTCTGGCGCGAGAGGATGGCGGTGGGGACGCCGGCCGCGAGCGAGGCCGTGCGCATGGCCTCGCCGAAGCCCGGGAGCATCTTCTGGCACACGCTCGCCATGGCCTCGGGCGTCACGTCGCGCGGGGCCGGGCCGGTGCCGCCGGTGGTGCAGATCAGGGCGCAGTCCTCGGCCGCGAAGACGCGCACGGCCTCGATGATGAGCGGGATCTCGTCGGGCACGACCTTGCGCTCGAACTCGCAGGGGGTGGCCAGGTAGGCGCGCAGGGCGGCCTCGATCGCCGGGCCGGAGAGGTCCTCGTAGACGCCCTGGGTGGCGCGGTCGGAGACGGTCAGGATGCCGATGCGGGGGAGGGGCAAGCGGCGCCAGTAGAGCATCCGCCGGCCCGGCCCGGGAAGCGAGCGGAGGGGAGCGAACGTTGTCCCTCCGGCCGGGGATCGGAAGGCCTCGGAATTGCCTGTAGCCGCCGGGAATGTTAGGTGTAGAGGCCCCTGAGACCCGGACCAACGCGCCCCGAGTCCCTAGAAACCGGCGCGCGTCCTCCGAGTCTCCCTGGCAGCGACCCACCCCGCCCGTCCCCGAGGGGTCGGCGCCGGCTCGCCGCGAGCGCGCGTGATCCGCGTTCCCGCCGCGCCCCGCGCTCCCCGGAGGCGGCGAGGCCCGCGGTCGTCGCAGGCCAACCTCGAACCTCTCCCCCTGCCCGACGCGCCGCCGCGTCCCGAGTCGGCTCGGCCGCCCCGGCCGCGTGCCGGCCTGGCCGGTCACGCCCATGAACGACGTCCGCACGACTCCCGCAGGTGTGCCCCCCGGCGAGCTCCCGCCCGGGGAAGGCAAGGGCTTCAACCTGCGCACGTGGGCGCGCAACTCGCCCTGGCTGATGATCGCGCTGCTGTTGCACATCCTGCTCGTGGCCGTCATGAGCGTGATCTACATCAGCCACGAGGCCGCCGAGGAGACCGAGGTGGTGACCGCGATCTCGGTCGCGAGCACGCCGCTCCAGCTCCCGCCGCCGATCGAGGAGCCGCCCGAGATCATCGACCGGAACTCGGTGCCCGTGCTGCCCGACCAGCAGGAGGGCCCGGTCAACCCGGACGAGAACTTCATCCCCGACGCGGCCGCCGGGCGCGTGGGCGAGATCACCGACGAGATCGACCCGACCAAGGACCCCGGCATCTTCAACCCCGACCCCGAGGCGCTCTCGAACCTGCCCAGCGGCGCCACCGGCGGCACTCCGCTCGGCGTGGGCAAGATCGGCCACGCCGGCACGGGCACGCCCTCGGCCTTCGCCAGCCGGCGCGCGGGCGGCGGCGGCGCGGGCGGCGGGGGCCTCGGCCAGGGCGGCGGCGGTGGGCGCGGCGGCAGCTCGGAGAAGACCGTGCTCGACGCGCTGATCTGGCTGCAGAAGCACCAGTCGCCGGACGGGCGCTGGGACGCGGACGGCTTCAGCGCGCAGTGCGAGAAGAACCAGTGCGGCGGGCCGGGCAGCGGCGCGCACGACGTGGGCGTCACGGGCCTGGCGCTCCTGTGCTACCTCGGCGCCGGCGAGACGCACCAGGGCGGGCGCACCGGCCGCTTCAAGACCACGGTCAAGGAAGGCCTGCAGTACCTGATCTCGGTGCAGGACGAGCAGGGCTGCTTCGGCGAGCGCACCGGCCACCAGTTCCTCTACGACCACGCCTGCGCCGCGCTGGCCATGGCCGAGGCCTACGGCATGACGCAGGCCAAGCCCTTCCGCGAGCCGGCCCAGAAGGGCGTCAACTTCGTGCTCGCGTCGCAGAACCCCTACTCGGCTTGGCGCTACGCCTCGCCGCCCGACGGCGACAACGACACCTCGGTCACGGGCTGGATGGTGATGGTGCTGAAGTCGGCCAAGCTCGCCGGCCTGACCATCGACGACGACGCGGTCACGAACGCGTTGACCTGGGTCGACCAGATGACCAACCCGGCCAACGGCCGCACGGGCTACACGGCCATGGGCGGGCCGCCCTCGCGCATCACGGCGCTCATGCAGGAGTTCCCGCCCGAGGTCAGCGAATCGATGACGGCCGTGGGCGTGCTGCTGCGCATCTTCGGCGGACGCACGGTGACCGCCGACCCGATGATCGACAAGGGCGCCGACCTCATGGCCGCGCGCCTTCCGCGCTGGGAAGAGGGCGGCCACGTCGACTTCTACTACTGGTACTACGGCACGCTGGCCATGTTCCAGGTGGGCGGACCGCGCTGGGACAAGTGGAACGAGGCCATCAAGACGGCCATCATCGACCACCAGCGCACGAAGACCGAGGAGGACGAGTTCGGCTCGTGGGACCCGGTCGATCCGTGGGGCGCATCGGGTGGGCGCGTGTACTCGACCGCGCTGAACTGCCTGTGCATGGAGGTCTACTACCGCTACGACCGCGTGTTCGGCGCCGCGCCCAAGGCGGGCGCGAAGAAGGTCGAGCCCAAGACGCCCGCGCCCGACGCGGCCCGAGCCGACCCCAAGCCCGAGGGCGGCGGCAAGAAGGAGGGCGGCAATTGACCCGGGCCGGCCCGGCGCCCCGCCCGCGCGGAGAGGCGCGATGAGCCGCTTGTCCCGCTGCGCCCGGCTGATCCCGGGCATCGCGGCGTTGTCGCTGCTCGCCGGCACGGCCGGCGCGGGCGACGAGCGCATCCTCGGGCGCGACGACCTCATGTTCGCGCGCAACCTGGCGCGCATCGGCTTCACCGACCTGGCCGAGGAGGTGCTGAGCACGATCGAGTCCAAGAAGGTCGGGGGCGACGACGCCCTGGGCGCGCAGGCCCTGCGCCTGGAGATGCGCCAGTACGAGGCCTACGCCGAGGCCGATCCGGTGCTGCAGGGCGAGCAGCTCGAGACCGTGGTCGAGGCCATGGAGCGCTTTGTCGCCGAGCACAAGGGCACGCCCGCGGCCCAGCAGCTCTCCGATCAGCTGCTCGAGCTCTACCGCACCTTCGGCGAGAAGGTGGCGGCGCTGCTGGGCTCGCCCGACACCGCGGCCGCGGCCGAGAAGCTGCGCGCGGCGGGCGGCGCCATGTTCGAGCGCGCCATCGAGAGCCTGAAGGAGACGCGCGACGCGCTGCTCGCCAAGCGCGAGGCCCAGGACCCGGCCGAGCCCGACCTCGAGCTCGAGCGCACCCTGATGTTCGCCACCTACAACCTGGCGCGCACCTACTACTACCACGGCCTGGTGCTGAAGGACGACTTCCAGAAGCGCACGCGCCTGAAGTCGGCCCTGGCCATCCTCGAGGACATCCAGCTCGAGTACTCCGACACGGTCCTGTGCTACGAGGCCTACATCTACGACGGCCTGTGCCGGCGCGAGCTCGAGGAGCCCGACAAGGCCCTGGAGTCCTTCGACTACGCCATCAGCCTGCGCCAGAGCTACGACCAGGCCTCGAACGGCATGTACCAGGTCGCGGCCGAGGCGGCCAACATCATCTCCTCGGCCGTGCTGCAGAAGATGCGGCTCCAGCTCGAGCGCAGCGACGCGGCCGGGGCGGTGGCCACGGCCAACGACTTCTTCGCCACCATCCCCGACGCCGGCAATGCGATACGGGGGCTGTCCGTGCTGAGCAAGCTGGCCGAGGCCCAGCGCGCGCTGGGGGACGAGAAGGGCGTCACGACCACGGCCAACAAGATGATCGAGCTCGACCCGCAGGGGCCGGCCGGCGAGCTCGGGCGCGAGCTCCTGGGCGGCGGCGGGGGCGGCGGCGGCGGGAGCCTGGGCGCGGTCGACACGCTGCGCCTGGCCAACAGCGCCGCGGGCCGCGGCGAGACCGAGCGCGCCATCGGGCTGTGCCAGCAGGCGCTCCTGGCCGCGCGCGGCACGAGCGAGGAGGCCAACCTCGGCGCCGACGCCTGCGCGCTGCTCGGCACGATGTTCTACCAGCGCGGCCTGACGCACGAGGCGGTCGTGGCCTGGAGCGGCGTCTCGCCGCGCTACGAGAAGGGCAAGGCCGCGGCCGAGTGCCTGTGGCGCGCGGCCAACGGCTATCTCGCGCTGCACGCGGCGGAGCGCGGCACGTTCTACAAGGACGGCGCGCGCGAGATGATGGCCAAGCTCACCAGCGCGCACGCCGACAGCGACTACGCCTCGATGGCGGCCATCCTCGAGGGACGCCAGGTCGAGGCCGAGCAGGACTACCCCAAGGCGGCCGAGATCTACGCGCGCATCCCCAAGGGCTCGCCCGGCTACGAGGAAGGGCTGTACCGCGCGGGCAACGCCTGGGCGCAGGAGGCGCGCAAGGCCTTCGCCGCCAAGCGCGAGGCCGACGGCCGCGCCGCCTTCGCCCGCGCCGAGAAGCTGTTCCTCGAGGCGCGCCCGGCGCTGGACGAGGCCGCCGGCAAGACCCTGGACCTCACGACCCAGGAGCGCCTGGCGGGATTCGCCTTCAGCACGCGCGTCGGCCTCGCGAACCTGTACCTGATCAACGGCCTCGGGCGCGAGGGCGACATCCTCGCGTTGTTCGAGAACGCCGAACGCGAGTTCGCCGGCGACGTGCGCAAGCTCTCGGCCGCGCGCGAGCTGCGCCTGCGCGCCCTGCTCGCGACCGGCAAGCTCGACGAGGCCGTGACGCTCTTCGACGCGCAGCTGCGCGCCGATCCCACGGGCAAGGGCCAGGGCGCCGCGGCGGCCTCGCTGGCGCGCGCCATGGACGAGCGCGGGCGCACGCTGGCCGCCACCAACGGCGCCAACGCGGACTCGGCCTGGCGCAAGGCGGCCAGCTACTACGTGCTCGCCATCCGCGGCCAGGTCGAGGGCGAGCAGGCCATCCGGGCCGAGGAGCTCGAGCCCGTGGCCAACCGCCTGTTCTCGCTGGCCCTGCACTTCAACGGCGTGCCCGAGGGCACCGACTCGTTCGTGGGCTGGAAGGCGCCGCGCAAGGACGAGGAGCTCCTGCTGCAGGCCTCGCGCGCCTACGAGGCCGTGCTCTCGCTCACGTCCAGCCACCTGACGCACATGAACCTGGCGCGCACGCTGGGCTTCTTGTCGCGCTGGGAGGACGCGGCCGCCGCCTACGCGCGCCTGTTCGACCAGGAGACCTTCGCCAACCTGAACACGCGCACCATCGACCCCGATGCGCAGCGCGCCAAGCCCGAGCTCGCCTTCGCCTTCCTCGAGTGGGGTGTGTGCGAGCTGCAGGCCGGCACCGCCAAGCGCGAGCGCGATCCCGCGCGCCTGGCGCGCGCCTCCTCGATCTTCGAGGCGCTGGTCACGAGCACGCGCGAGGAGAGCCGGATCTGGTGGACGGCGAAGTACTACCAGATGCAGTGCCTCTTCCAGCGCGGCGAGTACGACATCGCCAAGATCGCCATGCGCAGCCTGGAGCGCAACTGGCCCGAGTTCGACGGCAACCAGTTCGGCCTGCAGGAGGACCTGCGGCGCCTGAGCCAGGAACTGGAAAGCAGATAGAGTAATCCCCGACGCACGCGATGAACCGTATCCACGCCCTGGCCCTGGCCCTCGTGACGCTGGTCGCGCCGCTCGGCGCGCAGCAGGACAAGATCGTCTCCAAGGACGGCAAGGAGCGCTCGGCCAAGATCTCGAGCGAGGACTACGACGGCCTCAAGCTCTCGGTCGAGGGCGGCTCGACGACCATCCCCTGGCGCGACGTCGACTCGATCCGCTACGCCAACGCGGCCAAGTACCACGAGGCGCTGGACGCGTTCCTCACCGCCAGCGCGGCCGAGGCGCTCGAGAAGCTGCAGGCGCTGGCGTCCGACGACAAGCTGCGCCCGGTGCTGCGGCACGGCGTGCTCTATCACCTGGGGTTGACCGAGGAGCGCCTGGGCAACTCCGACGAGGCCATCCAGGCGCTGCAGACGCTGCTGACCGACTTCCCGCGCAGCCGCTACCTCGTGTCGGCCGGCTCGCACCTCCTGGCCCTCAACGTGGCCAAGGGCGATCCCTCGGCCGCGGCCAAGTTCCTCGAGACGACGCTGTCCTCGGCGCGCTCGGGCGGTGGGGCCGGGCAGGCGAGCTTCGACTTCCTGCGCGGGCGCATCCTCGAGGAGCAGAAGAAGTTCGCCGACGCGCAGCGCACCTACGAGGGCGTCGCCAGCTCGGGCGCCGATCCAGAGCTCGCCTTCGCGGCCAAGCTGGCGCTGGCGCGCTGCGCTCAGAAGGACAACAAGACCAACGACGCGCAGCGCCGCTACCGCGAGCTCGTGACGGCCGACGCGCCCAGCGACGTCCTGGCCGGCGCCTGGAACGGTCTCGGCGACCTGGCCCTGGCCGAGGCCGCGCAGAAGCGCGACCAGGAGGGCATGCGCTACGCCCTGTTCGCCTACCTGCGCGGCGTGGTGCTGTACGTGCCCGACCGGCGCGGCTCGAGCGAGGAGTACGAGCGCGCCCTGGCCGGTGCGGCCAAGGCGTTCAAGGGCGTGGGCGAGCTCGACTCCGACGCCGCGCGCAAGAAGACGTTCCTGACGCGGGCGCAGCAGCTGCGCGCGCAACTGGCCGCGGAATACCCGCGCTCGCGTCATCTCGAGGGTCTGTAAGCCGAGAGGCATCAACCATGGCAGGCGTCAGCGTCGGCGAAAGCGAAGAGAACCCGGTCAACATCAACGTCACGCCGCTGGTGGACATCATCTTCTGCCTGTGCGTGTTCTTCATGATCTCCTTCAAGTTCAAGCAGCTCGAGGGCAAGTTCGACACCTGGCTGCCCAAGGACAAGGGCATGGAGGGCATGCCGCTCAAGGCGGTGATCCAGGAGATCCGCGTGGCGCTCTTCTGGGACGACGTCAACTCGGCCGTCATCCGCAAGATGGGCACGCGCATCGTGCCCGAGAACGACGCGCTGCAGAAGCTGATCAGCGACTCCTTCGATGACTACAAGAAGCTCAACAAGCCCGACGTGGGCCTGACCATCGATGCGGACCTGCGCGTGCCCTGGTCCGCGGTGGTCGAGGTCATGAACATCGGCAAGAAGGCCGGCGTCGACAAGGTCGAGTTCGCCGCCAACATCCTCACGACCCGTTGATCCCGCCAGCATGGCCATCTGCGAGACCTGCGGACACAAGTACGCCCCCACCGCCACCGCCCCCGACTGCCCGCACTGTGCGGCCGGCACGGGCGCCAGGCGGCCGGCCACCGCGCGCACCGGCGCGCGCCCGACGACGAGAGCGCGCGCCGCCGCTCCGGTGGCCGAGGGCGAGCCCGCGCCTCGGCGCGGCCACGTCGCCGGCCAGCCCGAGGTGCTCGACCAGAGCTCGAAGATCGGCCTGATGGCCACGGGCGGCCTGGCGCTGGTCGTGCTCGTGGTCGTGGTCATGGTCATGCGCGCGCACTCGGCCGACAAGGCGCGCGAGGAGAAGTACCAGGCCGACGTGAAGGCGCTGGTCGAGAAGTTCAAGGGCTACAACGTCGACAACGAGTCGCAGGCCAAGGCGCTCGTCAAGGAAGCGGGCGAGAGCGAGAAGATGTGGCGCGACCACGCCTCCGCGCGCGACATCACGCTCATGGTCTCGCGCGCCAAGGCGAGCCTCGAGGCCGGGCAGGACCGGCGCGAGAGCCTGAAGCAGTTCGACGAGATCGAGACCGCGCTCGCCGACCCGAGCAAGCTCACGCCCGAGAAGCTGGACGAGATGCGCCGGCGTCTGACCGAGCTCGAGGCCAAGATCACGATCGAGGGCGGCGACGCGCTGACGCGCTACACCAAGGCGCGCACCACCACCGACCGCACCTTCGCCCAGGCGCTGCTGGCCTCGGTCACGGGTGTCGCCGACACGAACAACCCGCGCCCCGGATTGACGGCGGCGTACAAGGCCGAGGACGAGCTGCGCAAGCTGCTCGAGGAAGCCAAGCTGGCCAAGAACGCCGACCTGCAGACGTTCTACACCGAGGTCTACAAGAGCACGCTGGGCGAGTCGGACAAGCTCGCCACCGCGCTGCTCTCCACGATCAAGAGCGACACGCTGCCGGTGACCGACTGCCTCGCCGGCGAGCAGGCCAACAACTGGAATCCCAGCGAGGCCAAGGGCTTCACGCACGAGGTCAAGAACGGCGTGCTGACCATCGTCGGGCCGAACGCCGACGCCGGGCGCATGGCGATCATGAGCATCGGCGACCGCGAGCAATGGCGGAACCTCTTGCTCGAGTTCGAGTTCACGCTCGACCAGGGCAGCTTCGACCTCTACTTCCGCCTGGGCAAGAGCCCCAACCCCAACACGATCGTCTACACGATCAAGGGCGACGGCGAGAACCCGGACGTGAAGCTCGGGCGCAAGTACAAGGCCACCGCGCGCCTGCTCGGCAGCCAGTTCATCGTGCGCTTCGACACCGAGGACCTGGACACGCCCCAGCCGAAGGAGGAGACCGTGTCCTGGACCAAGCTCAGGAAGGGCGCCATCGGCATCCTGATCCCGCCCGCCACGCGCCTCACGTTCTCGAGCTTCAAGGTGCGCGAGATCCGCTGAGAGGCCGAGCAAGAATGCCTCCGGCATTCTTGCTCGGGCTCGAAGGATCGTCCTGGCGCGCGTTCCTCGCGCGCCCTCTCCGATGCCGAGGCCGTTCGGCCGAGGCATTGCCGCTCCGGACGGGCACGCGCCGCGTATTCGTCCCGTATCGACGGGCAAAAGGGGCCGGAGTCCCCGCGGGCGTTGCGGCCTTCACGGGGCGCCGCTACGCTTCGACCCGCGCGTAGGCGCATCCCCCTGCATGCCCGACGCCAAGTCGACGCTGCTCATCGTCCTCGGTGCCGTGGCCGTGGGCTTCGCCCTCTTCTGGACGCGCGCACTGTTCGCGACGGCGCGCACCGAGAGCGTGCGCCCCACGCCCTACGAGCTCCTGGTCGGGCTGATCACCGACTTCCTCGACACGCTCGGCATCGGCAGCTTCGCCACGACGACGTCGCTCTACCGCCTGCGGCGCACGATCGACGACCGCCTGCTGCCGGGCACGCTCAACGTCGGGCACACGATCCCGACCTTCGCGCAGGCCTTCCTGTACACCAGGAGCGTGGCCGTCGAGACCGGCACGCTGGTGGCGATGATCCTGGCCGCGGTCGTGGGCGCGGTCTTCGGCGCGCCCATCGTCGCGCGCTGGCCGCGGCGCCACGTGCAGCTCGGCATGGGCTGCGCCCTGCTCGTGCTGGCGGGCGTGCTCGTGTACCGCCAGCTCTGGACGCAGCCCACCACCGGCACCGACGGGCTCACGGGCGGGCTGTTCGCGGCGGGCGTGGCCTGCAACTTCGCGCTGGGCGCGCTGATGACGATCGGCGTCGGCCTGTACGGGCCGTGCCTCGTGCTCGTGTCGCTGCTGGGCATGAACCCGAGCACGGGCTTCCCGATCATGATGGGCTCGTGCGCGTTCCTGATGCCGTTCGCGAGCGTGCCCTTCGTCAAGAAGAAGTGCTACGCGCCGCGCGCGGCCCTGGGCCTGACGCTGGCCGGCCTGCCGGCCGTGTTCCTGGCCTGGTGGAAGTTCGAATCCCTGCCGCTCGACAAGGTCAAGTGGCTGGTGGCCGTGGTCGTGGTCTACACGGCGGTGACGCTCCTGCGCGCCGCCGCGCGCGAGCGCGCGGCCGGCTCGACCGGCGCCGCACCCCCGATTCCCTGAGGAGCATTCGACGATGGCGAACCTGTGGGTCAGGAAGTCCCTGGACAAGCTGGTCAACGAGGCCGGCGACGGCGAGAAGGGGCTCAAGCGCACGCTGGGCCCCGTCAACCTCGTCGCGCTCGGCATCGGCGCGATCATCGGCGCGGGCCTGTTCGTGCGCACGGCCGCGGCCATCGCCGAGCGCGCCGGCCCGTCGGTGACGCTGGCCTTCCTGATCGCGGGCCTGGGCT
>Ga0315910_10000856_pt1 | contig 29032 bp, 25 predicted proteins | sample EdamamesoilMG_FD_204470 | JGI IMG/M metagenome (GOLD analysis project Ga0315910, IMG submission 204470) | Garden soil microbial communities collected in Santa Monica, California, United States - Edamame soil | ecosystem: Environmental > Terrestrial > Soil > Garden | place: USA: California... | reverse complement strand
TCGGCCTGGGTCTACCGTCTGCGCCCCTCGGCGATGCAGGCACCGTTCAAGCGCATCGCCGGAAGAAAAAATGCGGGCCCGCTGCGCTCGGGCCCCTTCGACGAGGCCGAGACCTCGCCCAACCGGCTGCGCTGGGATCCGCTGCCGATTCCCTCAAATCCGACCGACTTCATCGACGGCCTGGCGACCGTCGCGGGCTCGGGCGATCCGGCCGCGCAGGCGGGCATCGCGGTGCACGTCTATTGCGCGAACCGCTCGATGACCGACCGCTACTTCAGCAATGCGGACGGCGAGATGATGTTCGTGCCACAACTGGGTGGAATTGCGCTTTTTACCGAATTAGGAAAACTTGAGGTTCAACCCGGAGAGATCGCCGTCGTACCCCGCGGACTGAAATTCAAGGTCGGCCTGCTCGAAAAAGCCGCGCGCGGCTACCTGTGCGAGAACTACGGCGCGCACTTCAGGCTGCCGGAGCTGGGGCCGATCGGCGCGCAGGGCCTCGCGCAAAAGCGCGACTTCCAGGCGCCGGTCGCGGCCTTCGAGGAGCGCGGCGGCAAATGCCAGCTGGTGCAGAAGTTCCTCGGCAAGCTGTGGGCCGCCGAGGCGCGCCATTCTCCGCTCGATGTCGTCGCCTGGCACGGTAACGGCGTGCCCTACAAATACGATCTTGCGCGCTTCATGGCGGTCAACACGGTGACCTTCGACCATTCGGATCCGTCCATCTTTACAGTCCTGACCTCGCCGTCGGGTACGCCCGGCGTCGCCAACTGCGACTTCGTCATCTTTCCGCCGCGCTGGCAGGTCGCCGAACACACGTTCCGGCCGCCGTGGTTCCACCGCAACGTCATGAGTGAATTCATGGGCCTGGTGCGCGGCGCCTACGAGTCCAAGGCTGAAGGTTTCCTGCCCGGCGGCATCTCCATCCACAACTGCATGCAGCCGCACGGGCCGGACGTGCCCACCTTCGACAAGGGCAGCGCCGTCGAACTCAAGCCGCACCGCATCGAGAACTCGCTCGCCTTCATGTGGGAGTCGCGCTACGTGTTCCGGCCGACGAAATTCGCCCTGGCCTCACCGCAGCTGCAGAACAATTACGACGCGATCTGGGACGGCTTCAAGAAGCACTTCAAATGAGAAAAATGGGGTCTGTCCCCTTTTTACGCAGCTGGGTCGAGAGCGCCAACGATCCGAATACTGATTTCCCGATTCAGAATCTTCCTTTCGGAATTTTCAAGAGGAAAAAAAGCAGTGAGACGCCTCGCGGCGGCGTCGCCATCGGCGACCAGATCCTCGACCTGGCTGCGGTTGGCCTGAAGACCGGCCCGAACCTGAACGGACTCGCGGCGGCAGGCAGGAAGACCTGGGTTGCATTGAGAAAACGCCTTTCAACGGAATTGTCGGAAGCGAAGTACAGCAAAAAGCTCTCCAAATTCCTCGTCCCCCAGAACAAAGCGCAGATGTTCCTGCCGGTGCAGATCGGCGATTACAGCGACTTCTACACCGGCATCTACCACGCGCAGAACGCCGGGCGCCTGTTCCGCCCGGACAATCCGCTGCTGCCGAACTACCACTGGGTGCCGATCGGCTACCACGGGCGCGCCTCGTCGGTCGTCGTCAGCGGCACGCCGGTGACGCGTCCATGGGGTCAAACCCGTGGCCCGACGAGCGCGCCCGACGCGCCGCCGACCTTCGGTCCGAGCAAGCGGCTGGATTTCGAACTCGAGCTCGGTTTCGTCATCGGACCGGGCAATGCGCTGGGCAAGCCGGTGCCGATCGCGAAAGCGCTCGACCATGTGTTCGGCGTGACGCTGTTCAACGACTGGTCGGCGCGCGACATCCAGGCCTGGGAATACCAGCCGCTCGGCCCCTTCCTCGCCAAGAGCTTCGCTTCCACCATGTCGCCCTGGATCGTGACGCTGGAAGCGCTCGAACCGTTCCGCTGCGCGGCGTTTGCCCGTTCCGGCGACCAGCCGGCGCCCCTGCCTTATCTGCTGGATGAGAGCGATCAACGCGAAGGCGGGTTCGACATTGGAATGGAAATCCACCTGCGCACGAAGAAATTGCGCTCGCCCGTCTGCCTATCCAGAAGCAATTTCCGCCATGCGTACTGGACGCCGGCGCAGATCGTGACGCACCAAGCCTCCAACGGCTGCAACCTGCAGCCGGGCGACCTGCTCGGCTCGGGAACGATATCCGGGCCGGCGCCGGACGCGCTCGGCGCGCTGCTCGAAATGACGCAGGGCGGCAGGAACCCCGTGACGCTGCCGGGCGGCGAAACGCGCGCCTTCCTCGAGGATGGCGACGAAGTCATCCTGCGCGGCCGCTGCGAGCGCGAAGGTTGCGTCGCGATCGGCTTCGGCGAGGCGGCGGGCGTGATCCGGCCGGCGCGGTAGCGGCGCGGTTGTTACACTTTGGCGCTCCCAGACCATGCCCAAGCGCGCGCTCATCTGCGGAATTTCCGGCCAGGACGGCACCTACCTGACCGAGCTGCTGCTCGGCAAAGGCTACGAGGTGACCGGCGCCTCGCGCGATGCGGGCAGCTCCGATTTCCACAACCTGACGGCGCGCGGCCTGCGCGAGCGGGTGCGCCTCGTCTCCATGAACCTCACCGACTTCAGGAGCGTGCTGCAGGTCCTCACGCAAGCGCGGCCGGACGAGATCTACAACCTCGCCGGGCAAAGCTCGGTGTCGCTGTCCTTCGAGCAGCCCATCGACACCTTCGACAGCGTCGCGGTCGCGGCGCTCAACCTGCTCGAGGCAATCCGCTTCATGGCGCGGCCGATCCGGCTCTACAACGCCTGCTCCTCGGAGTGCTTCGGCGACACGGGGGATGCCGCCGCCAACGAGGACACGCCCTTCCGGCCGAACAGCCCCTACGCTACCGCGCGCGCCGCCGCCTACTGGTCGGTCGCCAACTACCGCGACGCCTACGGCCTGCACGCCTGCTCGGGCATCCTCTTCAACCACGAGTCGCCGCTGCGCCCGGAACGCTTCGTCACGCAGAAGGTCGTCAGCGCCGCGCGCCGCATCGCGGGCGGGAGCAAGGAGCGCCTGACATTAGGCACGCTGTCCATCGTGCGCGACTGGGGCTGGGCCCCGGAATACGTCGAGGCCATGTGGCGCATGTTGCAGCAGGAAAAGGTGCGCGACTATGTCGTCGCCACGGGCGAGGCGCACAGCCTGGAGGAATTCGTCGCGGAAACCTTCCGCGCGCTCGGCCTCGATTGGCACGCGCACGTGGACATCGATAAGTCGCTGGGCCGGCCCACCGATCCGCACGCGGTGCGCGGCGACCCGCGCCGCGCGGCGGCGGAACTGGGCTGGAAAGCCCAAACGCGGATGCACGACCTGGTGAGAAAGCTCCTTTAAATGGGGACAGACCCCATTTTTCTCATTTAGGCCTTAACGATGTTCGACCCGCCCGTGGGGTAACGGTCGCGCGTATCCACAATCAGCGGCGCATGGGCCGCGATGAGGCCGTAGTCGAAGACATCGTGATCGGTGACGAGGATCACGCAATCCTGGCTTGCCAGCATCGCCGCAGTCACCGGCACGCTTTCGAGGTCGAAGGCATGTGCGCGCATCTTCGGAAATTTCGGCACATGCGGGTCGCTGTACGACAACTCCGCGCCGCGCGCGCGCAGCAGCTCCATGATCTCCACTGCCGGGGACTCGCGCATGTCGTCGATGTTCTTCTTGTAGGCGATGCCCAGCACGAGGACGCGGCTGCCGCGCAGCATCTTCGCGCGCTGGCTGAGCGCATCGACCAGCTTGGTCACCACCCATTCGGGCATTGCGGCATTCACTTCGCCCGCCAACTCGATGAAGCGCGTGTCGACGCCGTACTGGCGCGCCTTCCAGGTCAGGTAGAACGGGTCGATCGGAATGCAGTGCCCGCCCAGCCCGGGCCCGGGGTAATACGGCACGAAGCCGAAGGGCTTGGTCGCGGCCGCGCGGATCACCTCGTGGATGTCGATACCCATGCGGTCGGCGACGATCTTCATCTCGTTCACCAGGCCGATGTTCACAGCGCGGTGGATGTTCTCCAGAAGCTTCGCCATCTCGGCCACGCGCGTGGAACTCACCGGCACCACCGTGTCGATCGCCGCGCCGTACAGCGCCAGCCCGGCGGCGAGGCAAGCCGGCGTCGAGCCGCCGCAGATCTTCGGGATGGTGCGCGTGGTGTAGCGCTCGTTGCCCGGATCCTCGCGCTCTGGTGAGAAAACGAGAAAGACGTCCTCGCCGATGCGCAGGCCGCGCGATTCGATGCGCGGGCGCAGCTCCTCTTCCGTGGTGCCAGGATAGGTCGTGCTTTCGAGCGATACTAGCTGTCCCGCGCGCAGGTGCGGCAGCAGCGACTCGACCGTGCCGATGACGAAACTCAGGTCCGGCTGGCGCGCCGCATCCAGGGGCGTCGGCACGCAGATGACGATGGCGTCGGCCGCACGCAAGCGCGCAAAATCGGTGGTCGCGGTAAACCCCTTGGCGCGCGCGCCGGCAACCTTTGCGGCAGGCACCGTCTTCAGATAGGTCTGCCCTGCATCCAGCTTTGCGACTTTTTCCGCGTCGATATCGACACCCAGCGTGCGGAACCCCGCCTCCGCCATGCGCACGACAAGCGGCAGCCCCACGTAGCCCAGGCCGATCACGGCAACGAGAGCATCGCGCGCGCGAAACTTATCGATCAGCGCCGCGGTCGGCGCGCGCACCGTCATCCGCTCCATCCTGGCCTGCGCTTCTCGAAAAAAGCGCGGATGCCCTCGCGCGCCTCATCACCCGAGCGCACCTCCGCCAATACCGCGGCGGTGCGCTCGCCCAGCTTGGGCGAAATGGGCACGCCGGCCACTTCGGCAAGGAGCTTCTTCGAGCGCGCGAGCGCCTGAGGTCCGCACTGGACGAGTTGCGCGACCAGTTTTTCCACGCGCGCATCGAGTTCGCTGGCGGGCACGCACTCGTGCACGAAGCCGATGCGGTGCGCTTCGCGCACGCCGAGGCGCTCGCCCGTGAGCATGTAGCGCCGCGCTTGCTGCGGGCCCATCGCGCGCACGAGGTAGGGACTGATCGTCGCGGGCACGATACCGATGCGCACTTCGGGCAGGCAGAACTCGGCCTCCTCGGCGGCCACGACCAGGTCGCAGGCGGCCACCAGGCCCATGCCCCCGGCGAACGCGGGACCGTGCACGCGAGCGACCAGCGGCTTGGGATAGGTATGCATGCGGTAAAGAAGTTTCGCAAAGCGGCCCGCCTCGGCCTTCGACCTTGCCTTGGTCAATTTCGCGGCCTGCTCCATGCGGTTCAGGTCGCCGCCCGCGCAGAACGCGGCGCCCCGCCCGGCGAGGACGAGAACGCGAATGTCCTTTTCGTTTTCGAGATCCTTGAATGCCTGAAGAAGACGATCCCGCAACTCGCCATTCAGCGCGTTGCGCAACTCGGGGCGGTTGAGCCACAACCAGGCCGCCGGGCCGCGCCGCTCGATCTGCAGCTGGTCCATCAATTCATCTGCACGCAAATGGGGTCCGTCCCCATTTTCAGTTCATCTGCAGGCGCCGGCGCGCGGCGCCGTATTCGGACTCGAGGCGCGCCACCACGCCCGCGACCGGGACCACGGCATCGATCTGGCCCACGCCCTGGCCGGCGCTCCAGATGTCGCGCCAGACTTTCTTCTCGGCGCCGCCTTCGGTGCCGAAGTTCATCTTCTTCGGATCCGATTTCGGCATGTTGAGCGGGTCGTAGCCGGCCGCGACCACGCTGTGCCTGAGGTAGTTGCCGTTCACGCCGGAAAAAAGGTCCGTGTAGACGATATCGGCGGCGCTCGCGCGCAGGATCTCCTCCTTGTAGCGTTCCGGCACGCTCGCCTCGGGCGTGGCAAGAAATCGCGTGCCGATGTAGGCGAGGTCGGCCCCGGCCGCCTGCGCCGCGAGGATCGCGTCGCCGCTGGTGATGGCGCCCGAGAGCACGATCGGGCCGTCGTAGAAGCGGCGCACTTCACCCACCAGCGCGAAGGGCGAGAGCGTGCCTGCATGGCCGCCAGCCCCGGCGCACACGAGGATCAGGCCGTCGACGCCGTCCTCCAGCGCCTTCTCGGCATGGCGCACGCTGATCACGTCGTGCAGCACGATGCCGCCGTAGGCATGGATTTTCGGGATCACGTCGGCAGGCGCCCGCAGGCTGGTGATGGTGATCGGCACCCGGTGGCGGATGCAGACATCGATGTCGTGCTCGAGCCGGTCGTTCGACTTGTGGCAGATCTGGTTCACCGCATAAGGCGCGGCGCCGGGCTGGCCCGCGAGCGCGGTCTCGATCTCGGTCAGCCAAGCGTCCAGCGCTTCCTTCGGCCGCGCGTTCAGCGCGGGAAAGGAGCCGACCACGCCCGCCTTGCACTGCTCGATCACCAGCTTCGGGTTGCCGGCGATGAACATCGGCGCGCAGACCACAGGAATGCGCAGCTTCTGCAGGGCGGCGGGCAGTGGCATCGCTCTCAGTAAGCCGTCAGTACGTTAGCGCGGCGTCTGCGCGCCGACGGTCAGGCGCCGCATGCGGCGGCGCTGGCCGTGGTAGTCGTTGACCGCGTTGTGCTGCGTGCAGCGGTTGTCCCAGACGGTCAGGGTGCCCGGCGACCAGCGTACGCGGCAGGTGAATTCGGGCCGGGTCTGATGCTGGCACAGGTATTTCACCAACGGCGCGCTCTCTTCTTCGGTCATGCCCTTGAAATGCGTGGTGTGGCTGCGGCTGAGATACAGCGCCTTGCGGCCGGTATCGGGGTGCGTGCGCACGACGGGATGCTCGGCGATGTAACCGCCCGCTGCTTCGGTATCGTGAATCTTCATGCCCTTGATCTTGCCGTGCTGCACGGTGCGCCCGCCGGCGTGCTTGAGCTCCGCACTGTTGATGCCAACCAGACCGCCCACCAGCGCGCGCATGCCCTCGGAGAGCGCGTCATAGGCGGCAGTCGTGCTAGTGAATAGCGTGTCGCCGCCATGAGTCGGCGTCTCCACCGCGTACAGGAGCGTCGCGAGCGGCGGCTGCTTCAGGTAGGTGGTGTCGGAATGCCAGGCGCCGCCGAAATTGCGCGTCTCGCCGGGCTCCTTCACCACCTCGAATATGTACGGAAAACCTTCCATGCCGGTGACGAAGGGGTAATCGCAGGGTTCGCCAAAGCGCATGCCGACCTGCATCAGATCGGCCGGCTCGAGCTTCTGGTCCCGGAAGACCAGGACGGAATAATCCAGAAACGCCTTCTGGACCTCTTCCCAGTTCGCGTGCGTCCGGAGATCCACCCCGTGGACCTCCGCGCCCAGGGCGCCGGCGAGCGGAGAAATCTGCATCGCCTTATTATGGCGCAATGAACACGAAGTCTCGCAAGCGGATCGCATTCGTGGGCGCGGGCGCGCTGGGCGGCTACGTCGGCGGCTATTTCGCGCGCGCGGGGCTCGACGTGACGCTGATCGACCCCTGGCCCGAGCACGTGGAAACGGTTCGGCGCGAGGGCCTGGCGCTCGATGGCCTGACGCCGGAAGAGCAATTCACCGTCAAGCCGAACATCCTCCACCTCACCGAAGTGCAATCGCTCGCGAAAGCGCCGATGGACATCGCGTTCGTGTCGATGAAGTCCTACGACACCGCTTGGGCGACGGCGCTGATCGCGCCTTACCTCGCGCCCGAAGGCTATGTGGTGTCGCTGCAGAACTGCCTGAACGAGGAAATCATCGCCGGCATCGTCGGCTGGGGCCGCACCGTGGGCGTGGTGGCCTCGCTCATTTCCGTCGATCTGTTCGAAAAAGGAAAAATACGCCGGACGATCGCCAAGGGCGGCGACAAGCACACGGTGTTTCGCGTGGGCGAGCCGCACGGACGCATCACCACACGCGTCGAGGAACTGGTGCAATGGTTCGGACGCATCGACAGCGCCAAGGCCACCGCCAACCTGTGGGGCGAGCGCTGGTCGAAGCTGGTGCAAAACGCCATGGGCAACGGCGTGAGCGCCGCGACAGGCCTGAGTTCGGCCGACTGCAGCCGCAACGACGCCATCCGGCGCTTCCAGATCCAGCTCGCGGCCGAAGGCATCCGCGTCGGCCAGGCGCTCGGCTACCAGATGGAGAAGATCCGCGGCCTGGACCCGGAGCGCCTCGCGCGCGCGGCCGAAGGCGACGCTGCGGCGCTGCAGGAAGCCGACGTCGCGCTCATGCCCAAGGCGGGCGCCAACCCGCGCGCCGACATCCAGCGCCCGTCGATGGCGCAGGACATCCTCAAGGGCCGGCGCACCGAGATCGACGCGATGAACGGATTCATCGCGCGCAAGGGCGCCGAATGCGGCGTGCCCGCGCCGGCAAACGAAAAACTGACCGGCATCGTGACGAAGGTCGAGCGCGGCGGGTTGAAACCCTCGCCGGCGCTGCTAGGCGCCTAACCGGCGACGCCGCCGGCTATTGCTTGGGCGGTTGGGCTGACAAGGGCTTGGATTCGGCTTCGTCCGGCTTCTTGTAGTCGCCGATGACGCCCTTCAGCGGGCATATCGCGAATGCGGGGCATTTCTTGCAGCCTGCAGCGATGGCAATCGGGCACAAGGTCATGGCGGGCCTCCTTCGATCAGGAAACCAGTCTACGCCTACTCGACCTTGGCTCCCGAGGCGCGGATCACCGGCGCCCAGCGCTCGGTGTCTTCCTTGATGAACGCGGCGAACTGCTGCGGCGTCATGGCGGTGGCTTTCGAGCCGCCGCCGGCGTACTTCTCCTGCATTTCCTGCGTGGCCATGGCGCGCTGGATGGCGGCGGAGAGCTTTTCCACGATCGCCGGCGGCGTGCCCGCGGGGAACGCGACGCCGTGCCAGGACATGGCCTGAAAGCCGGGCACGGTTTCGGCGATGGCGGGAATCTCGGGCGCGGTGAACCAGCGCTCGGCCGAGGTGACGGCGATCGCGCGCACCTTCCCGCCTTTGGCGTGCGGAAGCACCGTCGGCATGTTGCCGAAGGTCATGTGCACCTGGCCGCTGATCACGTCGGCAATCGCCGGACCGCCGCCTTTGTAGGGCACGTGCAGCATGTCGGTGCCGGTCATCACCTTGAACATCTCGCCCGAGAGATGCAATGAGGTGCCTTGCCCAGACGACGCAAACGCGTATTTTCCAGGTTCTTTTTTTAATAGAAGAATTAAATCCTGAACCGTTCGAACCGGCAGGTTGCTATTCACGACAAGCAGGTTCGGGAAGGTGCCGGTCATCGACACCGGCGCGAAATCCCGGATGTGGTCGAAGGGCATCTTCGAGTACAGCGTGGGGTTGATCGCGTGCGAGGCCACGGTGATCCAGCCCAGCGTGTAGCCGTCGGGCGCGCTGCGCGCGAGCTCGGCGACGCCCAGGTTGCTGCCCGCGCCCGGCTTGTGGTCGATGATGAACTGCTGGCCGAAGTGGCGCGCGAGCCATTCGCAGAGCAGGCGCCCCTGGAAATCGGTGCTGCCCCCCGGCGTGAACGGGATGATGAGGCGCACGTTCTTCGCCGGCCAATTGGCCGCGGCGTCCTGTGCGCGCAGAGGCGCCCCCGCTGCGAACCCCGCGAGCGCCGCCCCAAGCTTGAGTATTTGCCTGCGTTTCGGATTGGTCGCCATAGCTCCTCCCAAAGTTCCGGCAGCCGTGTCGGCGTATTATGGCGCGCTTTGCCGCAGCGGGTCCGGGTGAACAACGTTTCGATATTCGCGGGTTGCGTGCTGATCTGGGGCACCACCTGGCTCGCGATCACCTTCCAGCTGGGCCCGGTGGCGCCGGAAGTCAGCGTCAGCCACCGCTTCCTGCTCGCCGCGCTGGTCATCGCGGCCTGGTGCCGGCTGCGCAGGCTGCCGATGCGCTTCAATCCCGCGCAGCACGCGGCGCTCGCGCTGATGGGCGTGGCGATGTACGGCTTGAGCTACGTGTTCGTCTACCACGCGGAACTGCACGTCGCCTCGGGGCTGGTGGCGATCGGCTACTCGGCCAGCCCGTTGCTGTCCACTCTGGGCTCGCGCCTGTTCTTCCGCCAGCCGGTCAGCGCGCGCATGTCGGTCGGTTCCGTGTTCGGCATCCTCGGCATCACGCTGGTCTACTGGCCCGAATTCGGCCAGCTGCAGGAAAACCGCAACGTCGCGCTGGGGGCGCTCTTCACCGTGCTCGCGGTGCTGGTGTCGACCGGAGGCGGGCTGCTCGCGCAGCGCAATCACCAGCGCGGACTGCACGGCTGGCCGACAATGGCATGGAGCATGGCCTACGGCGGTATCTGTTCGCTGATCGTGGCGCTCGCGCTGGGCCGCCCCTACGCCATCGACTTTGGCGCGCCCTACCTGCTGTCGCTGCTCTACCTGTCTTTGCTGGGCTCGGTCGTCACCTTCGCCGGCTGGCTGACGCTGGTCGGGCGCATCGGCGCGCCCCGCGCATCCTACGTCGGCGTGATGGCGCCGATCGTCGCGCTGTTCGTGTCCACGCTGTTCGAGGGATTTACCTGGCACCCGCTCACCGTAGCAGGCGTCGCGGTCTCGATCGCGGGCAATGTGCTGGTGCTGGGCGGAACGCGCGTTCAGTCGCGATAGCCCGCTTCGCGTTGATGGCGAATACGCAGTATCCGCACGACATCGGTCCGCGCGTCGTAGCGGTAAAGCGCGAGATAGCCGGCCGCGCCGTGGGAGATGACCAGTTCGCGCCGATGCAGGTCGACACGGCGGCCTATCTGGGGATGTTGCGCAAGCACGGATACCGCCGTGCGGATCTGCTTCAGCGCCTGCGCGGCGGCGTCCGGCGAAGCGGAAAGAAGAAACTCCATGATCCGGTCGAGATCGTCGAACGCCTCGTCCGCATAGACTACCTGCGCCACCGCACTGGCCTCGGCCTGCGCGCGCGTCGACCCGCGACTTTCGCTTCCAGGTAGGCGTGCACGTCATCGGCGGCATAGCCAAGGCCGCTGCGCAGCATCGCTTCGTCTGCGCGCACCCCATCCTGCAGGAACGCCTGATACCGCTCGGCCGCCTCGACCTGTCCCTCGAGGGCGCGCAGCATGAAGGCATGCGCGCTTTCCCCGGTATTGCGCGCCAGGCGCTCGATCTTGGTCTTAAGATTGCGTGGAATCTTGATGCTGGTTGCCGTCAGGCTCATCGGGCCTCCGCAGGTAGTCAGAATATACTACCAGAACGACTGGCGGACTTCACCGCCTTACGCGGTCAACCGTCTCGCGCACTTTTTCCGCGGAGAGCGGGGGAAGATCCTTTTGCGGCACTGCCACCACGCCCTTGCCCCGCTTCTGCAATTGCATTGGCGTTGTCAGGACCTCTATTTCCAGCTTGCCGTCGGGCCCGAATCTCCAGCGCTTGTCCTGCCTTCAGGCCCAGCGTCTGCCGCAGCGCCTTGGGTACGACCAGGCGGCCCGCGTCATCGAGAGTCGTTTTCACGGCACCGAGATTGCCACAAAAAACGGCTTTTTTCGCCCTCAACGACCAGCACTCGACCTAGGTCAAAGACTCGCCCTTTGCCGCCCTGTCGCGCAGAAGCTTGGGCGGCGCGAAGCGCGCGCCGTACTTCTTTGCCAGCTCGTCGGCGCGCGCCACGAATTTCTTCGCGCCCACCGAATCGACGTATTGCGCGGCGCCGCCGGTCCAGGCGGGAAAGCCGATGCCGTAGATGGACCCGATGTTGGCGTCGTGCGCGCTCATCAGCACGCCTTCTTCCAGGCAGCGCGCGGTTTCGATCGCCTGGCGGTAGAGGATGCGGTCCTTCATCTCCTCGAGGTCCCACTTCACGCCGGGCTTGCCGAAGATCTTCGCCAGCTCGGGCCACAAGGTCTTCTTGCCGTCCTGCGGGTAGTCGTAGAAGCCGCCGCCCGCGGCGCGGCCGGGACGGTTCAGATCCTTCACCATCTTGACGATCACCTTCTGTCCGGGATGCTCCGGCGGCAACGGCTTGCCTTCGGCTTTCAGGTCCGCAAGGGTCTGCTCCATCACGTGCATCGAGAGCGACATCGAGGTCTGGTCGATGACTTCCAGCGGGCCCACCGGCATGCCGGCCTGGCGCGCCGCGTTCTCGATTGCCGCTGCCGGAATGCCCTCGGCGAGCATCGCGCAGCCTTCCTGCACGAAGGTGCCGAAGGTGCGGCTGGTGAAGAAACCGCGCGAGTCGTTCACCACGATCGGCGTCTTGCCGATCTGCAGCACGTAGTCGTAGGCCTTGGCGAGCGTCTCGGGCGAGGTCTTTTCGCCCTTGATGATTTCCACCAGCGCCATGCGGTCCACCGGCGAGAAGAAATGCAGGCCGATGAAGTTCTCCGGCTTTGCCGAGGCCTTCGCCAGCCCCGAGATCGGCAGCGTGGAGGTGTTGGAGGCGAAAAATCCGTTCGCGGCGAGCAGCGGCTCGGCATCCTTGGTGACCTGCGCCTTGAGTTCGCGCTTCTCGAACACCGCCTCGATGATCAGGTCGCAGTCCTGGAGATCCTTGTAGTCTGCCGTTGCCTTGATCAAAGAAAGCTCTTTTTCAAAAGGCCTCTTCCGGCGAGTCAACACCTTTTCGGTATACCCCCGGCCCTTCTCGGCCGCCTCGATGCTCACATCCTTCAACACGCAGGCCACGCCGCGCACCGCGTTTGCGTACGCAATGCCGCCGCCCATCATGCCGGCGCCGAGGATGCCGACCTTCGTCGCCTTCCATTTCGCGATGTCCTTCGGGCGCGATGCGCCCGCCTTGATGGCCGTGCCGTTGAAGAAGAGCGAAATCATGTTTTTCGCCACCTGCCCTACGGCGAGCTTGGCGAAGTAGCGCGACTCGATGCGCTGCGCGGTATCGAAATCCACGTAGGCGCCTTCCACCATCGCCGACATGATCGCCTTGGGCGCCGGGTAGAGGCCGCGCGTCTTCTCGACCACCATGGCGGGCGCGATCGACAGCATCTGCGACACCGCGGGGCTGGAGGGCGTGCCGCCGGGCATGCGGAACTTGGGATCGTCCCAGGGCTGCTTGGGCGCGGGGTTGGCACGGATCCATTCGCGCGCCATGCGGAAGAGGTCCTCGCGATTGGCGGCAAGGCCCTGAACAAGGCCCAGCTTCGCCGCGTCCTGCGGGCGCATGATCTTGCCCTCGACGAGATAAGGGAACGCCGCCTGCAGGCCAAGGAGGCGCGTGGTCTTGGTCACGCCGCCGGCGGCGGGCAGCAGGCCCAGCGTCACTTCCGGCAGGCCGAGCTGGATCGAAGGGTTGTCGAGCACGATGCGGCAGTGCGCCGTGAGCGCATATTCCCAGCCGCCGCCCAGCGCCGCGCCTTCCAGCGCCGCGACCACCGGAATGCCAAGCGTTTCGAGAGCGCGCATGTCCTTCTTGACCGCCTCGATCCAGTGAAACAACTTGGGGCCGTCGTCGGGGCCGACCTTGAGCACATCCTTCAGCTCGGCGCCGGCAAAGAACGTCTTCTTCGCGGAGGCGAGGATTACGCCCTTGGTTGAGTCCCTTTCCTTCGCCAGGCGCGCGACGGCCTCCGTGAACGCCTTCTGGAACGCTTCCGTCATGGTGTTGACCGGCGCGCCGGGCGCATCGAAGGTCAAGGTGACGATGTTTTCGGAATCTTTTTCGAATTTGATGGGCATAAGTTATCTGCAGATAAATGGGGACAGACCCTATTTTTCGCAATTGGAAATGAGAAAAATGGGAGAAAAATGGGGTCTGTCCCCATTTTTTACGGCAAATTAAAAATCAGGAATTAAAGGCGTTCAACAATCGTCGCGATGCCCATGCCGCCGCCCACGCACAGGGTCGCCAGGCCGTAGCGCAGCTTGCGGCGCTCGAGTTCGTCGATCAGCGTGCCGAGGATCATCGCGCCGGTGGCACCGAGCGGGTGGCCCATGGCGATCGAGCCGCCGTTGACGTTGACCTTCTCGGCGGGCACGTTCATCTCTTTCATGAATTTCATCGGCACCACGGCGAAGGCTTCGTTGACTTCGAAGAGGTCGATCTGCTCGATCTTCAGCTTCGCCTTCTCGAGCGCCTTGCGCGCCGCCGGCATAGGTCCCGTGAGCATGATGGTCGGATCGGCGCCCGAGAGCGCGACCGCCAGGATGCGCGCGCGCGGCTTGAGCCCCAGCTGCTTGCCCTTTTCCTCCGTGCCGATCAGCACCGCGGCGGCGCCGTCGACGATGCCCGAGGAGTTGCCCGGCGTGTGCACGTGCTTGATGCGCTCGACCTGCGGATAGCGCTGGATCGCGACCGCGTCGTAGCCCATGGCGCCCATCTTGTCGAACGAGGTCTTGAGCGCGGCGAGCGCTTCCATCGTGGTCTGCGGGCGGATGAATTCGTCGTGGTCGAGGATCACGTCGCCGATGCCGTCTTCCACCGGAACCACCGAGCGCTTGAAGTAGCCGCTGTCGCGCGCCGCGCCGGCGCGCTGCTGCGAGCGCATCGCGTAGGCGTCCACGTCGTCACGCGAAAACTCTTCCAGCGTGGCGATCAGGTCGGCGCTGATGCCCTGCGGAATGAATGCGGTGTCGAACGCTGTTTCGGGATCGCAGGCCCAGGGGCCGCGATCGGTCCCGAGCGGCACGCGCGACATGGACTCGACGCCGCCGGCCACCACCAGGTCTTCCCAGCCGGAGCGCACTTTCTGCGCCGCCATGTTTACGGCCTCCAGGCCGGAAGCGCAGAAGCGATTGAGCTGTACGCCCGAGGCGCGGAAATCCCAGCCTGCCGCGAGCGCCGCGGTCTTGGCGATGCAGCTGCCTTGCTCGCCCACCGGCGTGACGCAGCCCATGACGACGTCGTCCACCTGCGAGGTATCGAGGTCGTGGCGCTTTTGCAGCTCCCTGAGCACGCCGGTCAGCAGCGAAATCGGCTTCACTTCGTGCAGCGAGCCGCTCGATTTGCCGCGGCCGCGCGGCGTGCGGATTGCGTCGTAAACGAATGCCTCAGCCATCGTCGCCTCCTAAATGGGGACAGACCCCATTTTTCTCAATTGGAAATGAGAAAAATGGGGTCTGTCCCCATTATTCCTTGCCTCCCAGGCCCAGGGAGCGGGAGATCACTTCCTTCATGATTTCATTGGTGCCGCCGTAGATGCGCGTGACGCGCGCGTCCACGTAGGCCTGAGAGATCGGGAATTCCCACATGAAGCCGTAGCCGCCGTGCAGCTGCAGGCATTCATCGAGCACCTTGCCTTCCATGTCGGTGGCCCAGAGCTTGGCCATCGAGGCGGTGGCGGTATCGAGTTTTTTCTCCAGCAGCAGCTCCATGCAGCGATCGACGAACACGCGCATCACCTGCACTTCGGTGGCGATTTCGGCCAGCTTGAAGCGCGTGTTCTGGAAACCGGCCACCGGCTTGCCGAAGGCCTTGCGGTCGTTCACGTAGGCGATGGTCCAGCCCAGCGCCGCCTCGCATTTCGCCGCCGCGCCGATGGCGATCTGCATGCGCTCCCAGGGGAGTTCCTGCATGAGATAGATGAAACCGTTGTTCTCCTTGCCGAGCAGGTTTTCCGCCGGTACTTCCACGTTGTCGAAGAACAGTTCCGCGGTGTCCTGGCCTTTCAGGCCCATCTTCTTCAGCCGCTTGCCCTTCGCGAAGCCCTTCATCGATGTATCGACGACCACCAGGCTAGTGCCCTTGGCGCCCTTGGCCGGATCGGTCTTCGCTACGACGATCACGAGGTCGCAGTTCCAGCCGTTGGTGATAAATGTTTTTGATCCATTCACCACATAGGAATTTCCCTTGCGAATCGCCGTCGTTTTCACCGACTGCAGGTCGGAGCCCGCGCCCGGTTCGCTCATGGCGATGGCGCCGACCATGTCGCCCGCGGCCATCTTCGGCAGGTATTTCTTTTTCAGCGCCTCGCTGCCGTAGTTGAACAGGTAGGGCGCGACGATCTCGGAGTGCAGGCCCCAGCCGACCGAGGAGTTGTTGATGCGCGCCTGCTCCTCCATCAGCACCATGCTGAACAGCTTATCCGCGCCCGAGCCGCCGTACTGCTCCGGCATGCTCATGCACAGGAAGCCGTTGTCGCCGGCTTTTTTCCACACGGATTTGTCGGCGTAGCCCTGCTCCTGCCATTTTTCGTCGTGCGGCTTGACCTCGGTTTCGAGGAAGCGGCGCACGCTGTCGCGGAACGTCTCGTGCTCGGGGGTGAACAGCGTGCGGGGGATCACGGCGGCGTCCTGGAGAGGGAAGACGAATTTTAGTCCAAGCCTATAATCCCCGGCATGAAGGGGGAGGCTTTGGTTCGCAACGTGAGGCTGGTGTCGGGCCTCGTCCTGTTGACGTTCGTCACCTGCCATCTGGCCAACCTGGCCATCGGCCTGCATTCGCTGGCGGCGATGGAAGCCTGGCGCGCCACGCTGAGCGCGCCCTGGACCAGGGGCGCGGGCCTGTGGCTACTCGCGACCGCCGGCACGGTGCACCTCGCGCTCGGGCTCTATGCGGTCGCCGCCCGCCGCTCGCTCACGCTGAGCGCCACCGACGTGGCGCAGCTGGCGCTGGGCCTGGCGATCCCGCCGATGCTGATCGCCCACGTCATCGCGCTGGCGACCGCGAATGCGGTCTCGCCGGGATTCACCTCGAACTATGGCCAGATCCAGGCGGTGTACTGGAGCTTCGCGCCCTTCTACGCCTTCCTGCAGCTGTTCGTCGTCGTCGTCGTCTGGATGCACGGCGCGATCGGCCTGTATTCGTGGCTGGTGTTGAAGCCCATCTGGCGCCGCATCGGCGGGCTGGTGCTGCCGGTGCTGTTCACGGTGCCGATCCTCGCGCTGCTCGGCTTCGCGCAATCCGGCCAGGAAGTGCTCGACAAGCTCGCGAACGACCCCGCCTGGAAAGCGATGATCCTGGAGAACGTGGGAAAGATCGCCAAGGTGACGCGCGAGCTGGCGGAATTCCAGTCGCGCGCGATCTGGGGATACGCGCTGACCGTTCTCGCCGCGTTCGCCATCCTCGCGATTCGCATCCTGCGCCATCGCGCGAAACCGCTGTCGGTGGCGTACGACGGCGGCGCGCGGGCAGGCGGCCGCTACGGCCTGTCGATCCTTGAATTCAGCCTGTTGAACGACGTGCCGCACGCGCACGTGTGCTCGGGCCGCGGCCGATGCGGCACCTGCCGGGTGCGCGTGGACGCGGGTGCGGGCCAGCTGTCGGCGCCCGCGGAACTGGAGCGCGACACGCTGGCGCGCGTCGACGCCGCGCCGGGCGAGCGCCTGGCCTGCCAGGCGCTCGTGCGCGGCGACGGCGTGCAGGTGACGCGCCTGCTGCCCGCATTCGCCGACGCCTCGGCCGCGCGCGCACCGCAGGAATGGGCCGCCGGCGAGGCCGTGCCCGCCGCGGAGACCCGGCAATGAGCGAGCACGGCATGGCGGGCTGGTCGATGGAACTGCTCGCGACCGCCAAGCAGCGCCTGGAAGCGCTCGCGGTGGACCTGGCCAAGGCGCCCGAGGAAGCGCGCCAGGCCGCCGAGACGTCGCACGCGATGTTGATGAGCGCGATGGGCGTGCGCGGCGCCACCTACCTGGTGATCCTGCTGTTCATCGGCATCGCCGTGGAATGGCTCTACTGGACCTACGCCTACTCGCCGCTGCGCGCGTTGCAGGCAACCCCGGCGCAGTCCCCGCTGCAGGCGCTGCGCCTGGGCCTCAGGCTGCTGTTGTTGCGCTGCTCGGGCCTGCTGCTGTTCACCGCCGCGGCGCTGGGCGCCTCGGCGGCCTTCAGCTGGCCGCCGCGCGTGCACGAACTGGTGGTCGTGGCGACGATGATGCTGCTGGTGCTGCGCCTGGCGTGGATCGGCGTCTCCATCGTCATCGCGCCCGGGCGCCCGCAGCGCAAGCTGGTCCCGGTCGCAGCTGCCAAGGCGCGCTGGCTCGCCGCCGCGATTCTGGCGACCGTGTTCCTGCTCGCCTGCGGCAGTTTCCTGCCGCCGATCATCGAGGCCGGCGCCGCGCACGCGACGCACTTCGCCAGCACGCTGCGCCTGATCGCCTATACGTCAGCGGCGGCACTGCTCTTCGTCGCCGCATTTGCGTTCTTCGGCAAGCCGGCGGGCCGCAGCGGCGCCCGCCGCGAAAACACGGCCGCGCGCGCTCCGCTTTTCCCCCGCTCGTTTCCACTCGCCTTGCTGGTGGTCGCGGTGTACGCCGTCTGGCTGCTGAACGTACAAGCTGCCGCCGTCACGGCGATATTCGCGATCGTCATCGCGCTGCAAATCGGCCTGCGCGAGATGGTGTACTTCTACTGGCGCAGCGACGACGCGAAGGACCCCGACAGCGCCGCGCTGCCAGCAATCGCGCTGTCGCTGGCGCGCTTCGTGGTCGCGCTGGCCGGCATCGGCGCGGCGGCGCTGGCGCTCGACACACCCGTTTCCGCGCTCGCCGAGAGCGCCAGCCCCTGGGTCCGGGTCGGGCTGCGGCTGCTGGGCGTCGCGGTGCTGGCGCTGCTCGCGCACGGCGTCTGGATCGCGATCCGCAGCGTCGTGGACCAGCGCCTCGCGCGCATCGGCCCGATCAACCCGCACGAACCGCCTGATGCGAGCTCGCGCCTGCTCACGCTGCTGCCGCTCCTGCGCGTCACCACCGCGGTCACGCTGCTCGTGGTCCTGGTGCTGACGTCGCTATGGGCGATCGGCATCGAGATAACGCCGCTGCTGGCCGGCGCCGGCGTACTCGGCATCGCACTCGGCTTCGGTGCACAGGCCCTGGTGCGCGACGTGATCGCCGGCGTGTTTTTCCTCGCCGAGGATGCGTTCCGCGTCGGCGAGTACATCGAGGGCGCCGGCAACACCAAGGGCAACGTCGAGCGCATCACGCTGCGCTCGGTCGCGCTGCGCCACCACAACGGCCCGCTGCACTTCGTGCCCTACGGAGCGCTGGGCAGCGTGCGCAACACTTCGCGCGACTGGGTCATCGACAAGTTCAACCTGCCGCTGCCGATCGACGCCGAAAGCGAGGCGATCCGCAAGATGATCAAGAAGATCGGCGAGGAGATGAAGGCGGACCCGGACATCGGCCCGCTGATGCTCGAGCCGCTCAAGGGCAAGCTCTACCGCATCGATCCGGGCGTGAAGATCTTCCGCTGCAAGTTCCGCAGCCCGCCCAGCAAGCAGTTCGACGTGCGCGCGAGCGCACTGAAGCGCATCGAGGCGGCGCTGAAGAAGGCGGGCATCCAGTTTGCCGACGGCAGGCAGATCGCCGTCATGCACGCAGCGCCGGCCGCCTGAGCGGGGGCGGCGCGCCGTCAGCGCCGCAGGCGAAAGTCGTTGCGGCCCGAGCGGTCGACGCCGCTCACCAGGTAGAGGGTGCGCAATGAGTGGTCGGCGAGGGCGAACTCCCTGGCCTGCGCGCGCGCGATGTCGCGATCGAAAACCGAGGTGGTCGGCATGTAGCGCAGCGTCATGCCGCGCCGCGGCGACGGCGAGCGGTTGGGCTCGGAGCCGTGCAGCAGGAACACGTCGTGCAGCGACATCTGGCCCGCCTTCAGCACCAGGTCCGCCGCCTGCGACAGGTCGTACTCCGATTCGAGCAGCTCCTGGTTGAGCGTGGCATCGTCGGTCTCCAGTTTTCGGTGCGCGCGCAGCCGCTGGCCGTGGTGTGAGCGCGGAATCACGCGCAGGCAGCCGTTTTCCGTGGTGGAATCGTCGAGCGCGATCCAGACGGTGCAGGTCGCGAGCGGCCGGATCGGCCAGTACTGGCCATCCTGGTGCCAGGGCGTGCGCTTGCCGTCGGCGGCGGGCTTGGCGAACAGACTCGAATTCCAGAGCGCGAAATCCGGGCCGAGGATCTGGCCCACCATCGCAACGATTTCCGGCGCGCGCGCGACCTCCAGAAAACGCAGGTCGTAATGGAGCAGGTTCGGGCAGTACTGGCGCAACTCCGGATGGCGCGCGACGAGCCGCGCGTGGTCGTCGCGCAAGTCTTCCAGGACGGATTCAGGCAACTGGAAATCCGGGATCACATAGCCGTGCTCGTGGTAGTGACGGATTTGCGTTTCGCTCAACATCTGCCCGCCTTCGAAAGTACCGCCTGCAGCAGCACATTACAGCCGGCGGCGATGTCGTCGGGTCGGGCGTTCTCGATCTCGTTGTGGCTGATGCCGCCCTCGCAGGGCACGAACACCATTGCGGTGGGCGCGATGCGCGCCATGTAGACCGCGTCGTGCGCCGCGCCGCTGACGATGTCCTGGTGCGTGTAGCCGAGCGCCTTCGATCCCTCGCGCACGCTTGCCACCAACTCGGGCGCGAACTCGCTCGGCGGGAAGTAAACAACCTGTTGGATTGCAATTGTCGTGCGCGTTTCTTTCTCTATCTCATGAACTTTGTTTTTCAGTTCAGAAACCATTGCTGAAAGCGTTCCATCCTTCGCATTGCGCAGGTCCACCGTCATACGAACTTCGCCCGGTACGACGTTGCGCGAATTGGGCTTGACCTGCATGAAGCCCACGGTACCGCGCGCGTAATCCGGGAAGGTCGTGGCGATCCGGTTGACCTCCAGCACCAGCCGGCTCGCGGCAAGCAGCGCGTCCCTGCGCGTTTCCATGGGCGTGGGCCCCGCGTGCGAATCCTGTCCCGCGATGCGCACGTCGAACCAGCGCTGGCCGAGCGCGCCCAGCACCACCCCGATGGTCTTGGTCGACGCCTCCAGCACCGGTCCCTGCTCGATGTGCGCCTCGAAGTAGGCGCCCAGCTTGTGCGGCTGTGCTTTCCCGGCGTAGCCGATCCGGTCGAGGGCATCGCGCACGCTGACGCCATCGACGTCCTTGTTTTCCAGAATGCTTTGTAAAGTAAAAACTCCAGAAAAAACCCCGGAACCCATCAGGGTGGGCACGAAGCGCGAGCCCTCTTCGTTCGTCCACGACACGATTTCCAGCGGCGCGCGCGTTTTCACGCCCGCGTCGTTCAGCGTGCGCACGATTTCGAGCCCGGCCATCACGCCGTAGGCGCCGTCGAACTTGCCGCCCGAGGGCTGCGAATCAAGATGGCTGCCGATGGCGACCGGCAGCGCGCTGGGATCGGCGCCGGCGCGGCGGCCGAATATGTTGCCGATGCCGTCCACCTCGACCGCCAGGTCGGCCTCCTTGCACCAGCGCACGAACTGGTCGCGTCCCTGCCGGTCGACGTCGGTGAGGGTCAGGCGGCGCACGCCGCCCTTGTCGGTCGCGCCGATTTTCGCGAGGTCCATCAGCGATCGCCACAGCCTGTCGGCATTGATCTGTATCATCGGCTCGGTCTGCTTTTTTGCGGGAAAGATTCGAAGGTGCAGGGCACGACTTTACACCCGCCGCGCTGGCGCCGAAGCAGGCCGTGAGGGTCTCCGCCGGACGCGGTTTCCTGTTCGCGCTGCTGGCCGGCGTCATCTTCCAGTGCCTGAACGTAACGGTGAAGCTGCTCACGCACGAGTTGCCGCCCATGCAGGTGGCCTGGCTGCGCTGGATCATGGGCATCCTGTGCATCGCGCCCTTCGCGCTCGCCTCCGGGCTGGGCGGCATCCGCACCCACGATCTGAAGCTGCATGGCCTGCGCGCCCTCTTCCACAGCGGCGGCTACGCCCTGTGGTACTCGTCGGTGGCCCTGATTCCGCTCGCCACGACCGCGGCGCTCTCATTCACGGGCCCCCTGTTCGTGACGCTGGGCGCAGCCCTGTTCCTCGGCGAAAAGGTGCGCCGTGCCCGCTGGGCCGGCGTTCTCGCGGGATTCGTGGGCGTTCTGGTCATTCTGCGCCCCGGCATGGTGGAGATCGGGCCCGGCATCCTGATGATGCTCGCCTCCGTGCCGCTCATCGCCGGCTCCAACCTCGTCGCCAAGGTCGTCGCCGGACGCGACTCGCCCGTGCAGGTGGTGTTCTGGCAGAGCGTGCTGGCGGCGGTCCTGTTCACCCCCTTTGGGATCTGGCTGTGGCAGGAGCCAAGCGCCGGCCAGTTGGGCCTTGCGTTCCTTGCCGGGGTGTTCGGCACCGCCGGCTACTTCTTCATCACCTGGGCGTTCCGCCTGCTCGACATCTCGGCGCTGCAGCCGCTCGCCTTTCTCGGCATCGTCTGGGCATCGCTGTTCGACCTCGCCATCTTCGGCCGCACCGCGGACGCCTGGACCTTTGCCGGTGCGGCAGTCGTGGTGGCCGCGAGCACGGCGATCCTGCGCAGGGAAGCGAAATGAGGCCGGCCCGCGCGACAATTGCTTGATAATTCGCCCCGTGACCGCTCGCGCCCGCTACGCCTCGATCTTCAGCGAAGGCCTGTTCGCGGACCAGGTCGCGGTCGTCACCGGCGGCGGCTCCGGCATCGGCCGCTGCACCGCGCACGAACTGGCTGCACTGGGTTCCCGGGTCGCCCTGGTTGGAAGAAAGTCTGAAAAACTTGAACAGGCGCGCAAGGAGATCGCGGAAGCCGGAGGCGAAGCGAAGTGCTTTCCTTGCGATATTCGCGAAGAAGACACCGTCAAAACCACGGTTTCCGCAATCCTCGCCGACTTCGGCCGCATCGACGCGCTCGTGAACAACGCCGGCGGCCAGTTCGCCGCGCCGCTGGAATCCATTTCGGCCAAGGGCTGGGACGCGGTGGTGCGCACCAACCTCACCGGCGGCTTCCTGATGGCGCGCGAGTGCTACACGCAATGGATGAAGCAGGCCCAGGCGGGCGCCATCGTCAACATCATCGCCGACATGTGGCAGGGCATGCCCACCATGGGCCACTCGGGGGCGGCGCGCGCCGGCATGCTCAACTTCACCGAGACCGCGGCTTTCGAATGGGCGCCGGTGCGCGTGAACGCGGTCGCGCCGGGCTGGATCGCCTCCAGCGGGCTGGACAACTACCCGCCCGAGATGGCCGAGCACATCCGCTCGCTGCCCAGGCGCGTGCCGCTGCAGCGCCTGGGTACGGAATCGGAAGTTTCCGCGGCGATCTGCTACCTGCTGTCGCCTGCCGCTGCGTTCATATCCGGCTCCTGCCTGAGGGTGGATGGCGCCGTTCCCAATGCGAAGCGGAGCATCACCAATACGAATCCCACCCCGGCATTCGACGGCTTCCATCTCGCCGCGCATCCCAGGGTGCTGAAGTAATGCCCGCGATCCGCTCCAGACTCGATACTTCCTCGGAAGCCTTCCAGGGCAACCGCAAGCGGATGCTCGAACTGGTTGCCCAATTGAGGGGCCTGGAAGAAAGGACGCGGAAGAAGTCCGAGGGAGCCAAGCCCCTATTCGACAAGCGCGGGCAGCTCCTGCCGCGCGAGCGGATTGCGCGCCTGCTGGATGCCGGTGCGCCCTGGCTGGAATTGTCGTCGATGGCGGGCTATTGCCTCGACAACCCCGATCCGGCGAAGACCATCCCGGGCGGCGGCATGATTGCGGGCATCGGCTACGTCGCCGGCGCGCGCGCGCTGGTGGTGGCGAGCGATTCGGGCATCGACGCGGGCGCGATCCAGCACATGGGCCGCGAAAAACTGCTGCGCGCCCAGGACCTTGCCCTAGAGAACAAGCTGCCCTTCGTGCACCTGGTGGAGTCCGCGGGCGCCAACCTGCTCAAGTACCGTGTCGAGGGCTTCATCCACGGCGGCGCGATTTTCCGCAACCTGGCGAAGCTCTCGGCCGCCGGCCTGCCGGTCGTGACGGTGGTGCACGGCTCCTCCACGGCGGGCGGCGCCTATATGCCGGGGCTCTCCGACTACGTAATCATGGTGCGCGGCCGCGCCAAGGCCTTCCTCGCGGGCCCGCCGCTACTCAAGGCGGCGACCGGAGAAATCGCCACCGACGAGGAACTCGGCGGCGCGGTCATGCACACGCACGTTTCGGGATTGGGAGAGTACCTGGCCGAGGACGACTCCGATGGGGTTCGCCTTGCGCGAGAAGTGCTTTCGCATCTCAATTGGAAAAGCGAAAACCTTCCTGGCGGAAAACCACCCCTCTACCCCGCCGACGAGCTGCTCGGCGTGATGCCCGCAGACTACCGCAAGCCCGTGGACATGCGCGAAGCCATTGCACGCTTCGTGGACGATTCCGACTTCCTCGATTTCAAGGCCGACTACGGCGTGCCGACCGTATGCGGCCATGCCGCGGTGCAGGGGCACAAGGTCGGCATCATCACCAACAACGGGCCGCTCGACCCCGCGGGCGCGACCAAGGCCGCGCACTTCATCCAGGCCTGCTGCCAGGCCGGGCTGCCGATCCTCTACCTGCAGAACACCACTGGCTACATCGTCGGCAAGGCCTCCGAGGAGGCCGGCATGATCAAGCACGGCTCGAAGATGATCCAGGCGGTGACCAATGCCAACGTACCGCAGATCACGCTGATGTGCGGCGCCTCTTTCGGCGCCGGCAACTACGGCATGTGCGGCCGCGGCTACAACCCGAGGTTCCTGTTTTCCTGGCCGAACGCGCAAACGGCGGTGATGGGCGCGGAACAGGCCGCGCTGACGATGGCCATCGTGATGGAAGGTGGAATGAAGAGAAAAGGTTTGGACGTTGATCTTGAACAAATAAAAAAAATGAAGGACAAAATCGTCGAAAACTTCGAAAGCCAGCAAAGCGCGCTCGTGACGTCGGCGCGCATGCTCGATGACGGCATCATCGACCCGCGCGACACGCGCAACGTTCTGGGTTTCGCGCTGTCGATCTGCAAGGACGGCGACGCGCGCCGCCTGCGGCCAGTTCAGTTCGGCGTCGCGCGCCCCTGACTGGGCACGGAACGCAGCGACCGCGCATGCGCATCGCGGACGGCGATGTAGCGCACCTGCGGCATCGCCGATGAAAAACTGATCTCGCCGGAACAGTCAAGCAAAGGCTCGGTGCCGGTGGCCGCGCCCCAATTGAGCCACTTGGGCCCGGTCGCAATGGACGGATCCATAAGCGGCTTCCAGCCAAGGGAAATTTCCAGTTGCCGTGCCGCCCAAAGAGTGCGGAAATCCAGTTTCTTGACGCGGAACGCCACCGGGCTGCCGCCGCCATCGCCGAACTTCATGCTGGCCCAGGAAAGCAGCTTGTTACGCGCTTGAATCGCAAGCTGGTGGAGATCCTGGCGGCGCGATTTCATGTATCGCCTGAGCGTGCGCCTGGTCCACGGCATGACGCATAGCCGCCCCGCTTCATCCCGGATGAACGAGCGCCGCGACGGCCGCCCGAGCTTCGAGGAAAATCCCGGGACATCCAGCAGGCCGGCGAAAAAGAAGTTGTCGATGCACACAGGCCCCCGCCACCAGGCCCGCGTCAATTTCGAAAGCCTTTGATGCCAATGGTGTTCGACAAATATATCCAGATCGTCCAGGCCGGCACGGATCGCCTGCTCCAACGCGCGTACGGGCTGCAATCCCCGTTGCTCAAGCAAAGGAACCACCTTCGGCATGAGATGGGCAAAGATCCGAATCATCTGCTCGCTGCCGCCCGCCGCCTCCGTCCTGCTGCCGGGATGCAGGCGGTAGTCCATCAACGGCTCTCTCACATAGACATAGTGAGCCAACCCGTAGGCCGAAACGCAGAAGCGCACGTCGTCCGCGAAGTCGCGCGCAGCAAAGCCGCCCATCTGCTTGGCCAATTTGGTTGTCGCAGCAAACGGGACCCCCAGAACGTCCACGCTCAAGAGGCGGGGCAGGTCGAATTCACCGCGACGGAACATGTTGATGCAGCCGCCCGCGTCGTCAATGATCCGCATATCGCAATACGCAAGCCCCAACGGATGTTCGGCAAGCGCAGCGCGCAACTGCCGGACATAGGAAATGCCCAGATTGTTGTCGGTATGCACATAGGAAAAATCGCGCCCGACCGCTCGATCCAGCATCCAATTCAGACAGGTACCGGGATCCATGCGCTCAGGGATATGGCGGAACCGGATGCGTGGATCGGCAAACTCGGCCATGACTTCGCGTGTGTTGTCGCTGGAGTTGTCGACAATCCACAGCTCCCAGTCGGGATCATCTTGCGCCAGCACGCTGCGCACCGCCTCCGCGATGTACTTCGCCTGATTGAAGGACGGCATCAAAAGCAGAAATGGCGCGTTTTTGTTCATTGTGATTGTCATTATGCGCAATTAATCGCTCACTGTCGGGACGAGGCTACAACTGTAGCGAACCATCAGCAGGGCGACTGTCGCCGGGATGCGACAGTTGTACGGGAGAAAATTTGCAAAGTGTCACCAGCGCGCGACGCGATTCAACTTAGAATCGCGTTTTTTTGGCCTACATGAATCGCGCGTCGCTCGTTCCAGTCTGCCTGGCGCTCTTCCTAGTGGCGATGCACGCACCGCTCGCGCGCAGCGTGGAACAGACGGACGACAGTCCCAAGACCATTGCGGTTTCGCCGTTTCACTATCCGCCGACGCGCCGCCTGGATCTCAAGGACACGTTCTTCGGCACCGAAGTCGAGGATCCGTACCGCTGGCTTGAGGACGGCAAGTCGCCGGATGTGCTGGCGTGGATCAAGGCCCAGGACGACTACGCGCGCGCCGAATTGCGCAAGCTGCCCGACCGTGATGCGATGGCCGCGCGCCTCCGGGAGCTGTACGCGATCGAATCAATCGGCGTGCCGACGCGGCGCGGCGACCGCGAATTCAATACGCGGCGCTATGCGGACAAGGAGAAAGCGGTGGTCGTGGTCCGCGACCGCAGGACCGGGATCGAGAAAATCCTCCTCGACCCGAATACCTGGTCCGCCGACGGCAGCCTGTCGCTCGCGGGATGGCGGGCATCGTGGAACGGCAAAAGCATCGCGTACAAGGTGTCGCGGAACAATTCCGACCATGCGACTTTGCATGTGATCGACGTCGGCAGCGGAAAAGTGTCGGCGATCGACGTGATCGAGGGCGCCCGATATGCGAACCCTTCGTGGACGCCGAGCGGCGACGGCTTCTACTACACCTGGATCCCGACCAGCAATGCGGTGGCGGCCGTCGATCGTCCGGGCCACCAGGAAGTGCGCTTCCATCGGCTCGGCACGGATCCGCGCAAGGATCCGGTGATCCGGCAGAAAACGGGCGATCCGAGGACCTTCGCCTGGGCGACGCTGTCGCGCGACGGCCATTGGCTGTTCTACAGTGTCGCGCGCGGCATGCGCTCGATCGACGTGTGGTTCCGCGACATGCGCCGGCCATCGAAGCCGGGCCCCTGGCAGGCGCTCGCCGTCGGCCGGCCCGCCATCTATCAGGTCTCCGCCTGGAAAGACCGCTTCTATATCCACACCGACGATGGCGCCCCTGCCTACCGCGTTCTGCGCGCCGACCCGCGCCAGCCTGCGCGCGAGCATTGGCGCGAAATCGTCCCTGAGCGCGCCGGCGAGACATTGACCGGGATCCGCATCGTAGGCAACCGCCTCAGCCTGGGCTACCTGAAGGATGTCGCGAGCCGCATCGAGGTGCGCGAACTCGACGGAAAGTTCGTTCGCGAAGTCGAATTGCCCGAGGTCGGCAGTTCGACGACGCTCCTCGGCAACGAGGACGACGACAAGGCGTATTACGTTTTCACCTCGCTCACGCGACCGACGGAAATCTATCGCACCTCGGTGCGCACCGGACGCTCGAGCCTCTGGTACAAGCTGAAGGTACCGGTGGACACCGGCAAATTCGTGGTCGAGCAGTCGTTCTACGCCTCGCGCGACGGCACACGCGTGCCGATGTACATCGTCCGCGGCAAGGACCGCCGGCGCGATGGCCGCGCGCCCACCCTCCTGTACGGCTACGGAGGCTTCAATGCTTCGATGACGCCGGATTTCGACATTTCAATCTTCCCCTGGCTCGAGCGCGGCGGCCTGTTCGCAATGCCCGGCATCCGCGGCGGTAGCGAGTACGGCAAGGAATGGCACCAGCTCGGGATGCGGCGCCAGAAGCAGAACGTGTTCGACGATTTCATCGCCGCGGCCGAGTACCTCATCAAGCAGGGATGGACACGACCCGGCCGCATCGCCATTCAGGGGAGTTCGAACGGCGGTCTGCTGGTCGGCGCAGCCCTGACGCAGCGCCCGGACCTGTTCGGCGCCGCCGTCTGCGGCGTGCCGCTGCTCGACATGCTTCGCTTTCACCTGTCCGGATCGGGCAAGACTTGGATCGACGAATACGGCTCAGCGGACAACGAACTCGATTTCCGCGTCCTCAACGCCTATTCGCCCTACCATCGCGTCCGCCCGCGCACGAAATACCCGTCGGTGCTGGTGGTTTCGGCCGACAGCGACGACCGGGTGGATCCGATGCACGCGCGCAAGTTCGCCGCGCGCCTGCAGGCGGCTTCCACCGGCGGGCCGGTGCTGCTGCGCACCCAGCGAAATGCCGGCCATTACGGCGCGGATTCCGTCAGCGCGGCGGTCGAGGCAACCGCCGATGAGTATGCCTTTGCCCTCGCGCAGATGGGTGGCGACTAGCCCGGCCACAGTAGAATCTCCCGACACGAAGGGAGACTCTCCAATGCGGTTCACGCAGGAACACGAGGAAATCCGCCGCACGATGAAGAAGTTCATCGACGCGGAGATCAACCCGCACGTCGACGAATGGGAGGCGGCCGAGCAGTTTCCCGCGCACGAGGTGTTCAAGAAGCTGGGCGGCATGGGCATGCTGGGACTCACCAAGCCGGAGGCCTACGGCGGTGCGGCCCTCGATTACAGCTACTCGATGGTGTTCGCCGAAACGCTCGGGCAGATACGCTGCGGCGGCGTGCCGATGGCGATCGGCGTGCAGACCGACATGGCGACGCCCGCGCTCGCACGCTTCGGGTCGGATGAGTTGCGCAAGGAATTCCTCGCGCCCGCCATCGCCGGCGACTACGTGGCCTGCATCGGCGTCTCCGAGCCCGGCGCGGGTTCGGACGTGGCTTCGATCAAGACCACCGCGAAAAAGGATGGCGGCGACTACGTCATCAACGGCGCCAAGATGTGGATCACCAACAGCCTGCAGGCCGACTGGATGTGCCTGCTCGCCAATACCTCGGAAGGCGCGGCGCATAAAAATAAAACGTTGATCATCCTGCCGATGAAGACCAAGGGCGTCAGCGTCGCGAAGAAGATCCGCAAGATCGGCATGATGTCCTCCGACACGGGCCTGATCCACTTCGACGACGTGCGCGTGCCGCAGCGCTACCGCATCGGCGAAGAAGGCATGGGCTTCACCTAGATCGGAAG
>Ga0315910_10000854_pt1 | contig 29074 bp, 26 predicted proteins | sample EdamamesoilMG_FD_204470 | JGI IMG/M metagenome (GOLD analysis project Ga0315910, IMG submission 204470) | Garden soil microbial communities collected in Santa Monica, California, United States - Edamame soil | ecosystem: Environmental > Terrestrial > Soil > Garden | place: USA: California... | reverse complement strand
TGAAACTGCTTCGCCGCATCGCCAACCTCGGTTACGGCAGCCGCAAAGAGGTGACTGCGATGTTCCGTGAGGGGCGCATCACCCACGCCAATGGCGAAGTGCTGTATGCCGATGACACGCTGGGCGAGCAGGCGCGGCATGAAGACGTGCGCATCGACGGCGAGCCGCTGGACCTTCCGCCCGGGTTTCTGCTGATGATGAACAAGCCCATGGGCTATACCTGCTCGAAGAAGGACCAGGGACAGATCGTCTACGACCTTCTGCCATCGCGTTTCGCACTGCGTGATCCGGCCCTGTCGACAGTGGGAAGACTGGATCGCGAGACCAGCGGCCTGCTGCTGCTGACCGACGACGGCACCCTGCTGCACCGGATCACCTCGCCGAAGTCGCATGTGCCGAAGATGTACGAGGCGACCCTCGCGCGCCCGCTGCGCGGTGATGAGCAGAAGATCTTCGCCAGCGGCAAGCTGAAGCTGGAGTCGGAGACCACGCCCCTGCTGCCCGCGGAACTGGAAGTACTGGATCCGCTGCATGTGCGGTTGACCCTGCACGAGGGCCGCTATCACCAGGCGCGACGCATGTTTGCCGCGGTCGGCAATCATGTCGAAGCCCTGCACCGTGCATCCGTGGGCGGACTGTCGCTGGGCGACCTGGCCTCCGGTCAATGGCGGCCGCTGGATGAACCGGAGCAGATGCGGATATTTGCCGGCGCGAGTGCGCCGGGATCCTAACGCTTCTCCGTCAGGGCAACACTCAGGTCCCACAGCCGCTTCCGCGCAGCCGCATCGTAGGCCTGCGCGTTCGCCCTGGCCTCGTTCATCTGGTTGAAGTACAGGCCCGTGCGCCCGGTCAATGCCCCGCCCACGGCCAGCTGCATGACTGCGTCCGCGCCATCCTCCACATTGGATCGGGGCTGCATTCCGTTTCCGGTGACCATCGGCGTATTCATCATGGTGGCCGGATGCAGAGCGGTGACGGTCACTCGCGCGGGATCGAGCTGCTCCGCCAGGGAGACGGTGAACATGATCTGGGCAAGCTTGGACTGCGCATAGGCCGTGCCGCTCCGGTAATCGCGCTTCAGCATCACATCGTCGAAGTCGATCGGCCGCTGCGCGCCCGAGGCCACATTCACGATGCGGGACGGTGCGCCGGCCTGGAGTTGCGGCAGCAGCTCTCGCGTCAGCAGGAAGTGCGAAAGGTAGTTGATGGCAAAGGTGAGCTCATGGCCGTCCTTGCTCTCTCGGCGCGGCTGGCCGGTACCGCCGAGGATTCCGGCGTTGTTGACCAGCAGGTGCAGTCGCGGATGGTCCGCACGGACGCGCGCAGCGAGGCGACGCACTTCTTCGAGCGAACTCAGATCTCCGGACTGGTAGCTGGCGCGCCCGGGTCCTGCCGCGGTGATTTCGGCGGCGATGGCGCGGCCGCGGGGTTCGTCCAGTCCGTGCACGATGACGATTGCGCCCATCTTGCCAAGACGCCGTGCCACCACTTCACCAAGGCCGCTGGTGGATCCGGTCACCAGCGCCGTCTTGCCCTTCATGTCGATGGTCGACCTCGGTGAGGCAGCCGTTGTCGCGGTCGCTGTGAAAATTGAAAGGGCAAGCGAGAGCAGGCAGAGCAGACTCTTCAGGCGTTTCACGGCGTTCTCCTGGCGGCAGCGATGTAGTGAGTATCGCAGAGGGATCCGCGCCCCGCGGCGCGGATCCAGCGGATACCTCAGTCGCGTCCGTAGCCCATGCGATGGCGTGCGGGACGGAACTGCCGCTTGTCCACCAGCTTGGCGACGCGCCTGCCGATGTCGGCGCCGTCCTCCACCGATGTACGGAAGTGCATGCCGCCATACACACGGGCGTCCTCGATCTCATCCACCACATCATCGAGGTAGCGATACGTGCGCGTAGTGGTGACGCCGGGCGTGAAGGTCGCGCCAATCAGCGTCAGGCTCATGCGCCGCGTGTCGAAGTAGCGTCGGATGGCTTCGGTCACGGCGCCGGAGGCACAGCCGTGTGCAGCCGGATACTCCTGGTGCGGGGGCGTGACTTCACGCGCCGTCCAGGCTGAATCCAGCTCCGTATCCGGATTGCCATCGGTATCGGCCTTGCGGATGGCGGTGTATGGCCGCCAGCGGTTGAAGTGCATCTTGCCGTCCCAGCAGGCGATGGTGGCATCGGCCAGGGAGACCCAGAGCTGGGCCAGCAGCCGTGCGTTCTCGGGGACGGACAGGCCCTGGGCGACGACGAATCCGTTCAGGGAATTGCCCCAGAACAGGTTCGGATTCTGGGTGTGGAACTTGGCGATGATCGCCCCATAGCTGGTGGTATCACCGGGAACGGCGAGGCCCTTGTCATGCGTTTCCTCGAGGTCGGAGGCGTATTCCCCACTGTCCAGTTCCGGCGGCTCGGTCCGGAACTGCGAGGGGCGCTTCATCACGAAGGGAGTCATCTTCGCCATCCAGGGCATGACGGGCGCAGTGGGTGGCGCGCCGGGAGTGGCCTCGTACTGCCCCGCGCCCAGGACGAAGGAATACGGGACGTCCGCCTTGCGGCCGTCATTGGCGCGCAGCGCCAACCACTTCTGCGCTATGTCCTGACCCACCGCAATGCCCCTGGCCCTGGCCGGCGTGTCCGGAATGCCGCTCAGCGATGTGGCAAGCGCCGCATCCAGCGTGGCCGTGCGGCTGGGAAACATGGTCTTGAGCACGGCGTGGGCCGCCGCGGCCGCGGCCGCCTCCTTCGAAGCACCTCGTGTCGGCAGGCGCGTTGTCACGGCAAAGGGCTGGTAGCTGGTATCGATCGCGTTGACGGCGTCGTACACCGCCACCTGCACCAGCGCCATGTGCACGGCGCCGGCGGGCCGATCGTCGCCGGGCACTTGCGGCGCAGCGCTGATCGGCACTGCGATGGCATTCCAGTCCGTGACCACGTCCGCCCGTGATGGTTGCGAGAGCAATGTTGCCAGCACCGCTGCGGACCCCGCTGCGGCCATCCATTTCGATTTCATGTGTGATCCCTCCATGTGTGTTGCAGATACCGGCCGGCACGAGCCGGCCCGGCGACACACAGTTCAGGGGAATGAATGCCCTCAGGTCATGAAGGCGGCGGTAAGTCTTCGGTAAACCGCCAGTAAGCGCGGTTCAGCGTGGGCCGAAAAAGAATCCGAAGCGGTATCCGACCCCGACCGTCACGCTGCGATCCACCTTGTGCGCATTACTGCCACTCAGGGACTCGGTGTAAGTGAGGACGAAGTTCCAGCGGTCCCCGGGGAACCAGCCGATGCCACCCGTCATGTTGAAGAACTCGGCCGCGGCCAGCTGGTCGTGGTACGGAAACAGGGGACTGGTTGGCGGCACCGGCACGTCGATGCCGCCATAGGTCCACTGCCATGAACCCATCACCCAGGCCGACCAGGACGGAGTGAAGTAATAGCCCAGTTCCATATCCAGGTTACCGCGGTCGTGCTTGATGTCCGCCACCTCCTGGACGAACGCGTAGTTGGCCCTGGCCTGCACGTACAGTCCGGGGAGCAGCGAATCGATTGCCTTGCCAGCGAAAAATCCGATCCAGTGCTCGGTCAGGCCGCGCCCCGGGGCCGCGTGGCCCTGCACCGGATAGTCCTGAACGGGCAGCACAACCTGGTAGTACGGGGCGATGGCCACCGGATCCAGCAGCGCCTGGAAGTGCACCCCCAGACGCAGGTCGGTCCAGTAGGAGTTGGTGTGCCCGTGGTCAGTCTCGGGCCCGTGATCATGGTTGTCACCCAGGAAACGCGTCTGCACGTACGGAATGCTGGCTCCCAGCATCCAGCGGTCTGATGGCGAATAGCTCAGCACGAAGCCGGTGGTGCGCGTCTGCGTGTGGCCCAGATCAATCTCATCGCCGGACGAAGTGTAGTGGTGCTTGTTGAGCACATCGTTATAGGAAACCAGGGCGCCGACATCACCCTCGCGAGGCAGCCATGCCTGACCGAAGGCGCGGCCCACTCCGAGCAGCGACAGCAGTACCAGCGCAATGCGGTAGGGGTACTGCTTTCGCGCCGATCGCATCAACCGGCAGTGCGCGCCTGGCCGATGGAACAGGCGGAGGCTGGGGCCTGCGGCGAAAGCGCCTCATCCACGGCATTCAGCAGCTTGGGGATGCCGCGCCGGCTGACTGGCAGGGCACAGGAGGCAGCAGCCGACGAAACTTTGCCCGCCGTCACGAGCAACAATGGGGCCGCAGCGGGCAGTGTCGAAGCCAGTTGCTGCGCATCGGCAACATCCATGACGACGAGCAGGGCCCGGTCTCCGCCACCGGCCAGCTCCTGCTGCAGCACATCGCGGTTCTCGCCGATTTCGACCTGATGCCCTGAGCGGCGAAGCAGGTCGGCCAGCTTCAACTGATCGCTGGAACGGCGCAGAGGGGACTCGCCCGGCATGTACAGCAGCACCCGGCCGGGGTGCCGCGCCGCGTGGACACGTTCGAAACGGATGCCGCCACCCATTGCTGAAAGCTTGTCACCGCAGGCGAGCGCTGTCCCTGCGGCCAGGAGGAACACCGCCAGCCCCGGAAGAATGCGCCTCGCATCCATGGAGAAGCCTCCCTGTACACTGGCATCGATCACACTATATCCAGACCCGGACTGCAAGCCAGTGCCACCAGAACTGCGCACCGACCCGGACCTATCGGCTACGGCTGGCGACGGCAGCTTTCAGGTGGGCGATCTGCGTGTCGAACCACGACGCGCGCGCGTAATGCGCGGCTCGACCGAAGTGCCCGTTCCGAAGCTCTCCTTCGACCTGCTCATGGCATTGATCGAAAGTGCGCCGGGGATCGCCACCGTCGACATGCTGCTGTCGCGCGTGTGGCCTGGCCTGGTGGTGAATCCGGAGACGGTCAGCCAGCGCGTGAAGTTGCTGCGCGCCGCGCTGGGGGACGACCCGCGGAACCCTGCCTATATAGAGGTGGTCCGGGGCCGCGGCTATCGCCTGATACCGGAGGTGCTGCGCGAGGCGCAGGCCGGTACGGGAGCCGCGGTCGATCGGCCCGAGTCGGTCAAGGCAGCGAGGTGGCCAAGGCTGGTGTGGCCAATGGCTGCAGTGGCACTGCTCCTGGCAGGTCTGCTGGGCTGGCAGCTGTCCAGGCACGCCGGCCTCCCTGCCCTGGACGAAAGCGCCCGCTCGATCGCCGTGCTTCCTTTCGAACACGGCACTTCTCCCGAAGACACGATTCTTGCGCTTGGCATCGCCGAGTCGGTGCTGCATCGACTCGCAGCCGTTGAAGATCTGGCTGTGATCGCGCGCACGTCCTCCTTCGCGGTCGAGAGACGGGGCGCCACCGTGCGGGATATCGGCCGGACGCTGGGCGCCCGCTACCTCCTCGAGGGCAGCGTGCAGCGTTCCGGCGATTCGCTGCGCATCACTGCCCAGCTGATCGATTCCCTGACGGGCGTTCATGTGTGGTCGCTGCAATTCGACCGGGACACCAGGGCGGTGTTCGCCGTGCAGGACGAGATCGCAACCCGCGTGACACAGTCCCTGCAGCTGACACTGCCGAGGGATGGGACGCGGCCACCTCCGATGCGCGGTACCACGAACTTCGATGCCTATTTCGAGTATCTGCAGGCCCGCAGCCTGATCGCCACAGGCCGTGTGTCGGACATGCAGCAAGCGCCAGCCCATCTGGAGCGGGCCCTGTCACTGGATCCGGAATTCGCACGAGCCATGGTGGATCTCGCGGGCACGCGCATACGGCTGGTTGAATACGAGCCGGGCCAGGACCGAAGGGATCGATTCGCGGAGACCCTGCCGCAGGCCAGCGAAATGCTGGCGCTCGCGCTTGAGAAAAATCCCGGTGACGGCCATGCCTGGCTGGAGCGCGGCTACCTGCATTCGTTCACGGATGTTGCCAAGGCGGAGGCCGATATCCGGCGGGGCCTGGAGTTGTCCCCGAGTGATGCCGCTGGCCATGAACTTCTGGCGTCGGTGCTCTACCAGGATCCCGCGCGGCATGCCGAAGCCCTGGCGGCATTGATACGTGCAAGCCGCCTCGACCCGCTCGAACCCAAGTACGAAGTGACACGTGCCGTGTACCACCTCTACGGGAAAAGCGACGTCCGGACTGCCCAGGCGATCCTCGCGGGGACCCTGGAGAAACATCCGCGTTACCTGCCTGCCCTGTTGAGAATGGGTGAAGTGGAGCTGGTGCAGGGTCAGCTTGGTGAAGCCATCCGTTATCTCGAAACGGCCCTGTCTCTGGATGGCTCGTCCGAGCAGACCTTCAGGATGTTGCTTGCTGCCTACTATGAGGTGCGATGGAAGGAGGCAGCGGTGGCCCTGTTGAGCCCTGGCGATCTCACCGGCCCACGCGCCATAGGTCCGCTCCTGGTGGAACAGAAATGGGGGCCGGCCGGCGATGTGGCTTACGCTGCGCTGGAAGAAGGATCGGACCTCGCCATCGACGAGGCGCAGATCTGCCTGGCGCTGCGGCGCCATGCGCGTGCCACGGGTGAGACGGCGCGCGCACTGGCGGCGCTCACACAGCTCGCCGACCTGCAGTGGAAGGATGGCCAGCCCGAATTCCCCGAGACATTCGACATGAAGGCGGCGGCTGTGGGCGTGGCAGACATGCTCCAGCTCTCAGGACAATCCGAACGTGCGCGACTGGTATTGCGCGCCGCACTCACCCGCATGGACAGGCAGGCCATCGCACAGGGCCAGGGTGAGTTGTGGACGCGAATGGCGCGAGCGGAAGCCCTCGCAATGCTGGGAGACCGGGAACGTGCTGTGAGCCAGCTGGAGGCGGCAGCACGCGACGGCTCGATCATGATGAAGAACTGGCTGCATCTCGACCTTGACCCTGCATTCGATGCTCTGCGTGATGGCACGGATTTCCAGCGCATCCGCAACCTGGTCCTGTCACGCGCGGCGACCGAACGGATGCGCCTGCAGGAATTGCAGCGCAGTGGTGCAATACCGGACCGGCTGGCCAGAACCGCTACACCCGGGCGTCAACCAGTTCTGGCGATACGCCATTGAAGCTGCGCGCCATTCGCTCCAGATCAGGTGTCCTGCCCGTCATGAACGCGTGGTCCTGACTCAGCGGCAATGGCCCTGCCCCATGAGAGCCTGCGCTCAGCTCCCGAAATAGAACGCGTACTCCTGGCGCAGATCGGCAATCTTCGAGTCCTTTGCCACGTCTTCGGCAAACTGCTGGGCGGTTGATTTCAGCCAGGCCAGTCCATCCTCGCCCAGGCCATAGGTCTTGTCCTGCGCCCAGATATTCACCGCGCGCGTGAAGGTGCGATGGTAGGTGTAGGTGGCCACGTCGCGTCCCTGCACGCTGATGTCATAGCGGACGACGAAGTTGTTGTTGGTCACCACGGGCAGCAGGCCCAGTGTTCCACCGCTCCAGATGGCAGAGAGGAATCCCGCCGCCTTGCCGCCCGCAGTGGGCTGCAGGCCATGCGTGATCCGCAGGATCACCGGGCTGCCATAGAGCTGCTTCTCGAGCTTCGCGAACATGGCGTTGCCCTTGACCACGTCGAACATCTCATCCGCGGCGAGGGAGCTGTAGAAGTTCATCGCCGGCAGTCCTTCGCCCGATGCGGCGGCAGCCGGAGCAGGCGCGGCCGGGGAGGCTGCATCCTGCGCGGCTGCGCTCCGTGCAGCCAGTGCGGTGGCCATCGTGAGGGCGGCGACGGTGAGGGTGACCTTGCGCATCCGATGGGCTCCTACTGATAGCAACTGAGCTTGACGACGGCGCCCAGCGCCGCGTCGTTGGCGATCTGCATGCTGCCCTGCGTGTTGGGCGCCACCTCGTCGAACTGCACGTTCACCTTGCGCAGGAACTTGGCGGCATAGGCGGCATCGAGCGCGAAATTGACGTTCTGCGGCAGCAGCCCTTCCTGTACGAGGGCTGCGCCATTGAGTGTGCTGACGGTGATTCCCAGCAGTTCGCCGCCATCGGAGACGACTGGGCCACCGCTCGAACCAGGCTGGATGGGGGCGGAGAACTGGAACACGCCCATCGAGCCCTTCAGGCCACCTCGTGCGCTGACGTTGCCGCGGGTGAGATTTGCCGATCCTGCGAGCAGGCCCTGCAGCGGGTAACCGACATTGGTAACGGGCTCGCCCAGCGTGACCTGCTCGCCGATGCGCAGCGGCAGCGATTTCGGCGCGGCCTGTCCCGTGTCCACCACGGCCAGGTCGAGCAGATCGCTATAGGCGCGGCGCGTGCCCCGCACCTTCAGCTCGCCGGACTGTGCCTCGATGAGGCCGCAGTCGCGAAGCACATGCGCGGCAGTGAGGAGCTGGCCGGACTTGTTGATGTAGAAGCCGGTGCCCGTGGAAACCGGCTGCTCGCGGTCGATGAGCAGCGTGTAGTCGAGATTGGCGAGTAATCCCGTGGACGGGAACTTCGCTTCGGTGGGCGCCGCCTTGACCAGCACATCGACCATCGCAAGCTGCATGGTCTTCATGGCCAGTGCGATGAACCCTCCTGCCGGGTTCTGGAGATTCAGCCCGCCGGCCTGCGAGACCTCGCCGGCATGCTGCTGCTTGCCGTCGGGACCATGGATCTTGTACTTCAGCGACAGCTTGAGCTTGCCGCCTTCGAACGACCACTTGGGCTGCAGGGCGAGCAGCAGGCCATAGGGATCGGGCGAGGGATTGTTGATGTCCACTGGCAGGACCTTGGTGAACAGCTGTGCGCCGACTTCGCGGCGCGCATCGTCCAGCGCCTTGCCGGGCTCCACCCATTGCGCGGCGGCCTTCACGTAGGAGCGGCTGGTGCGGTCGGACTCCGGCAGGTAGACGGCCAGCACCACTTCATTGGGTACCTTGACGTCCTTCTGCAGCGTCACGCCCTTGGGAAGCGGACTGGGCGTCGCCGCGCCCGCGATAGTGGTCACCAGTGCTGCGCCCAGCAATGTCAGCGGGCCGCGGATCCAGTTCATCATTCGCCATGCATCCTGCGAGTTGTGGGCCAAGGGGCATCCACAGGCGATCCCCGGTGTCACAGGAATTGATAGCACGGCCAATACACGGCCCGTCCGTGCAGATTCCCGAATCGTGACGCAGTCTGCTGCGCTGCCTGTCCAGGGCGAGCACCACATCGCAATCCTGCTGTGGCAGCATTGGAGAACCGAGGGGGTTGCCATGTCCACAGCAAAGAAGCCCAAGGCCAAAGCCAAGACAGCCGCAAAGGCAAAGACCAGAGGCCCCACGCCCCTGCACCGCGTGTTCGCGTACAAGACCGCGAAGATCTATTCGTTGCTGGTCCAGAAAGCCGAGCGCAAGAACCGCACGAAGCGGGAAGTGGACCAGATCATCTGCTGGCTGACCGGCTACACGCCGGCCGGACTGCAGAAGCAGATCAGGGGCGATGGCGAGCTGGGCGCCTTCCTCGAGGACGCCCCCGCATTCAATCCGGCCGCAAAGCTGATCAAGGGCAAGGTGTGCGGCGTCCAGGTGGAGGAAATTGCGGATCCGCTGATGCGCAAGGTGCGCTACCTGGACAAGCTGATCGACGAGCTGGCGCAGGGCAAGGCCATGGAGAAGATCCTGCGGAAGGACGCGTAGGCGCCACGGCCACCGGCGGGGTCATTTGTCTGGCGGAGCTGGCGCGCGGTGGTATCTTTGGGCCATGGAAAACTACTCCGGCACAGCCACCACCGTGGCGGTGGATCCGCGCCACATCTCCTACACGCATGTGATGTACCTGCTGCATGCGGTTTCCATCGTGATGGGCGCCGCGGGCAGTGCATTCATCGTCACGGTCTTCGTTTTCGGGCTTCCGTCCATCGTTGCGGTGGTGATGAATTACGTGCGGCGACCGGATGTGCGTGGCACCTGGCTTGAATCCCACTTTCGCTGGCAGCTGCGCACCTTCTGGATCACGGCGGTCCTGATCGTCGTGAGCTGGCCGCTGGTCATCACGATCGTGCTCATCCCCTTCGTGTGGATTTTCTACGTCGTGGTAGGCCTGTGGGCGGCCTACCGCGTTGCGCGCGGATGGATCGCCCTGCGCGACGGCCGCGCCATGCCGGTGAGCTGATGAAGCGGTCGCTTCTGCTGATGTCGGCGGTCTCCGTGATGATGCTCGCTGCGTGCGGGCAGAAAGGCGCGCTGTACCTGCCTGATGAGCAGCGCAACGTCGCGGTGTCGCCTGCTGCCGCTGCCGCACCTGCCACGGCAACGCCAGCCACATCGCCGGCCCCTGCTGAACCCGCCGCTACAACGCCGACCGCTGCCGCGCCGGCCGCCACGCCTCCCACTGACAACGCCGCCGCTGGCGCCGCGTCGCCCATTCCCGCCGACAACTCCGACCCGCCGCCACGCCGGAGCAACACCGCGCCGCGCACGAACTGATGCCCGGCGCCGCCCCGCTCATTCTTGTCGACGGATCGTCGTACCTTTACCGCGCGTTCTACGCGCTGCCTCCGCTGAACAACTCGCGCGGTGAACCCACGGGCGCCGTGTTCGGCGTGCTGAACATGCTGCAGAAGTTCCTGCGCGAGCACGCCGACAGCCCGATGGCCGTGGTGTTCGACGCACCCGGCAAGACCTTCCGCGATGAACTGTTCGCCGAGTACAAGGCGCACCGCCCGCCCATGCCGGATGACCTGCGTTCGCAGATCGAACCGCTGCTGACGGCGGTGCAGGCATTGGGCCTGCCGATGCTGCGAATTCCGGGAGTCGAGGCCGACGATGTGATCGGCACACTGGCGTGCCGCGCCGCGAGCCGCGGTCATCCGGTGTTGATCTCCACCGGCGACAAGGACATGGCGCAACTGGTGGATGAGCACATCACGCTCATCAATACGATGAGCAACACCACGCTCGACCGCAACGGCGTGAAGGCCAAGTTCGATGTGTGGCCGGAGCAGATCATCGACTACCTGGCGCTGGTGGGCGACAGCTCGGACAACATCCCCGGCATCGACAAGGTGGGACCGAAGACCGCGGCGAAGTGGCTCAATACCTACGGCACGCTCGATTCACTGATCGAGCACGCGCTGGAAGTCACCGGCAAGGTGGGCGAGAACCTGCGCGCGGGATTCGAGACGCTGGCGCTGTCACGCCGGCTGGCGACCATCACCATCGACCTGGACCTGCCGGAGGGCGTGGATGGCTACGCGCGCCAGCCGCAGGACACGGCGAAGCTGCGCGAACTCTACGAGCGGATGGAGTTCCGCGGACTGCTGAGGGCGCTCGATGCCGCATCGGGAGCCACGGCAGTGCAATCCACCGATGCGTCGCAACCCGGTGGTGGCAGCGCCGCAACTGCTGCGGTTCCGGCAAATGCCGCAGCCCAGGCAAGTACGGAGGCACCCGTCGCTGCGTCGCCCGATGCAGCAAGCGCCGCCGCGCTGCCCCGTGAATACGAAACCATCGTCACCAGCGAAACATTGCAGCGCTGGCTCGCGGCCATCGACGCCGCCGAACTCACGGCCTTCGACACCGAGACCACCAGCATCGATTACCGCGAGGCGCGGCTGGTCGGAATGTCCTTCAGCGTGGAAGCCGGCCGTGCGGCTTACCTGCCACTGGGCCATCGCTACGCCGGCGCACCCGACCAGCTCGACCTCGAAGCCACGCTCGCCCTGCTGAAGCCCTGGCTCGAGAATCCCGCGCGCCCGAAGCTGGGCCATCATCTGAAGTACGACGCTCATGTCCTGCAGAACCACGGCATCGCGCTGGCCGGCATCCGCCACGACTCCATGCTGGAATCGTACGTACTGAACAGCGTCGCCGTCCGCCACGACATGGACTCGGTGGCGAAGCACTACCTCGGCATCGACACCATCAAGTACGAGGATGTGGCCGGCAAGGGCGCGAAGCAGATCGGCTTCGATCAGGTGCCGGTCGAGAATGCCGCGCTGTACGCAGCCGAGGACGCGGATGTCACGCTGCGCATGCACGAGGCGCTATGGCCGAAACTGTGCGCGGAACCGAAGCTGCAGGCCCTGTACGCCGACATCGAGCAGCCCCTGTCGCTGGTGCTGCTTGCGATGGAAGCGCGCGGCGTGCTGCTCGATGCCTCGCTGCTGCGCAAGCAGAGCAGCGAGATCGGCATCAAGCTGCAGCAGCTCCAGACCATGGCGCATGGACTGGCCGGCGGAGAGTTCAACCTCGATTCGCCCAAGCAGCTGCAGCAGATCCTGTTCGAGAAACTGCAGATTCCGGTGCTGCGCAAGACGCCCACCGGGCAACCGTCGACCGCGGAGGACGTTCTCGAGGAACTGGCGGATCAGTACGAACTGCCCCGGCTGATCCTGGATTACCGTGGCCTCGCGAAGCTGAAGTCCACCTATACCGACAAGCTGCCGGAGCAGATCGATCCGCAGACGGGTCGCGTGCATACCAGCTACCACCAGGCCGTGGCGGCGACTGGCCGGCTCTCATCCACCGATCCGAACCTGCAGAACATTCCCATCCGCACCGCGGAGGGACGGCGCATCCGCCAGGCCTTCGTCGCGCCTCGTGGCCATGTGCTGATGGCCGCGGACTATTCGCAAATCGAGCTGCGCATCATGGCGCACCTGTCCGGTGATCCGGCGCTGCTGCGCGCCTTTGCGGAAGACCGCGACATTCACCAGGCCACTGCCGCCGAAGTACTCGGCAAGAATCCGGATGCAGTCACCGCGGAAGAGCGTCGCTCGGCCAAGGCGGTGAACTTCGGCCTGATCTACGGCATGTCTGCGTTCGGTCTTGCGAAGCAGCTCGGCATCGGCCGTGGCGAGGCGCAGCAGTACGTGGATCTGTACTTCGATCGCTATCCCGGCGTGCGTGCATTCATGGATCGCACGCGTGCGCAGGCGCGTGAACTGGGGTATGTGGAGACCGTGCGCGGACGACGCCTGTATCTGCCCGAGATCCGCTCGCGCAATCGGCAGCTGCAGCAGTACGCGGAACGCAGCGCCATCAACGCACCCATGCAGGGCACCGCGGCCGACATCATCAAGCTCGCGATGCTGCGAGTCGAAAAGCAGTGCGCTTCGCGAAAACTGCCGGCGCGCCTGATCATGCAGGTGCATGACGAACTGGTGCTTGAAGTTGCCGCCGAGGCAGTAACAGAAATCTCACAATTGTTGCGCGAAGAGATGTGCGCAGCGGAAACGCTGGCCGTACCGCTGAAAGTCGACATCGGCACCGGCGCAAATTGGGACGAAGCGCACTAGCTAGTCTTACGAAATCGTCATGCAACATGGGAACTTCCAGGGTGCATGCGACTCGAACTTACTGAGCGGCCAAAATCGCTCCCCGCTTCCCTCCCTGAGCGGGCGACTGCACGGCATCGAGACCTGCCCTGCAGTCTCTTCAGCCCCGGCGGTTATTCCGCCGGGGTTATTTCTTTGTGGTCCCGGATCCAGCGCAGCAGCAGCGAACGGGCTTCCTCCAGGCCGGTTCCGGCGTGGGCCGAAAAGAGCTGGCAGCTCCCCATCCCTTCCAGTGATTTCTGCGCCTCGCGCAGCGCCTTGAGGGACTGCCCACGCGGCAGCTTGTCGGCCTTGCTGAGGAGCACATGGGTGCGCTCGGGCGGACGCCCGGCCCACTCCAGAAGTCCCAGATCCTGGTCCCCCACCCCACGGCGGCAGTCCACCACCAGCAGCAGCGCGGCGAAGGAACTGCGATGGCGCAGCGCCTCCCCCAGCGGACCCCAGGTCTCTCGCACGGCCGCCCGGACTGACGCGTGCCCATACCCCGGCAGGTCCACCATACGGCGCATCTGCCCCAGCTCGGGCGCCAGGTCGAAATAGTTGTAGAGCTGGGTACGCCCCGGCGTACGGCTGGTGCGGGCCAGCCCCTTGCGGGCCAGCAGCGCGTTGATTGCGCTGGACTTGCCGGCATTCGAACGCCCCGCCACCGCCACCTCCCAACCCCGGTCGGGCGGAAACTGGGCGGGAGCGGCCACGCTTTTCAGGAACTGGACGTCGGGAAACAGGCTCATGGGACTTGGCGGGGCTCGCGTAGCCGCCCGCAGGGCGGCCGAAGGGGCTGAAAAACAAGGCATTAGTGTACAATCGACCGGATACCCAGCCAGCCAATTCCATGTCTCGAGGAATCATGAGCCATTCGATGCCCTCTGCCGCGCGCAGAACCGCCGCCCTGTTCACCCTGCTGATGTCCCTCGGTGTGAGCGTGGGTGCCGGCACTGCCCTGGCGCAGGACAAGGGCGATTCCGCGGCTGGCGCCACCAAGGCGGCCACCTGCACGGCCTGCCACGGTCTCAATGGCAACAGCGTCAACCCGGAATGGCCCGTCCTGGCCGGCCAGAACGCTGCCTACCTGCGTGACCAGATCAGCCGGTTCAAGACGGGCAAGCGGTTCAACGCGCTGATGCAACCCATGGTGGCGTCGCTCACCGACCAGGACATCGCGGACCTGGCGGCCTTCTTCTCCACCCAGACCCCCACGGGTCACGAGGCCGATCCTTCGTACTGGAAGGCGGGCGAGAAGCTGTACCGCGGCGGCGATACCACTCGCGGCATCCCGGCCTGCATGGCCTGCCACGGTCCGGTGGGACGCGGCAACCCGGCGGCAGGCTATCCGGCGCTGCAGGCGCAGCACTCGGTCTATACCGTCAAGCAGCTGAACGACTATGCCGGCGGCGCCCGCTACACCAAGGATGACAAGGGCGTGGTCCAGGCCGGCCCGAACGCGCAGATGATGAACGTGATCGCGGCCCGGCTGTCTGCAGAGGACCGGCGCGACCTCGCGTCGTACATCCAGGGAATCCGCTGAAGATGAAGAAGCTGCCGGCATTGCTCGCCATCGCGCTGGTGGTGCTGGTCGCCGGCTGCTCGCAGAAGTCTTCTGACACCGCGGCATCCGCGCCGGAAACCGCTCCGGTGGTGGAGCCTCCCAAGTCCGCCCCGCCTACGCAGGCAGAGATCAAGCAGGCAGCAGACGCCACGCAGGAATCCGCCGGCGCCAGTGAAAGCCCGGGCGACGCGTCGCTCGAGCGCATGGCCGCCATGCCCGAAAGCGCGCAGCTTCCCGGCGGAAAGTGGAAGGCCGGCACCCATTACCTGCCTATCGTCCCTGCACAGGCCACCAGCGCCGAACCCGGCCAGGTGGAAGTTCTGGAAGTGCTGTGGCTGGGTTGCCCGCACTGCGCCGCGATGGAACCGCAGATCGAGGCCTGGCTGAAGAAGAAGCCACCGTACGTGAAGTTCGTGCAGGAACACGTGATGTGGGGGCCCGTGCACCGGATCCACGCCCGGCTGTTCTACACGCTCGAAACGCTTGGCCGGGATGACCTGGTGGCGAAGGCATTCGAGGAGATCCACGTTCGCGGCAACATGCTGGTCGCGTCGAACGAAGCACAGAGCGCGCAGATGCAGGTGGCGTTCGCCCGGGCGAATGGCATCAGCGAGGCCGATTTCAAGCGCGAGTACAACGGCTTTGCCGTGAACAACCGCCTGCAGCGCGCCGAGGAGCTGAGCCGGCGCTACAGGATCGAATCCGTGCCGCGCTTCATCATCAACGGCAAGTACGAGTCCGGTGTCGAGATGGCCGGCAGCCGCGAACAGATGATCGCGCTGATCAACGATCTGGCCGCGGCCGAGAAGAGCCGCTAGTCTTCGCCGGATGCCCGGCCGCTGGCCGGGCCCTCATCGGGAGGCTCCTCCGGCATGCTGTCCGTCTACTGTCTCGCATCGACCGGACTGAAGCGCATCGAGCGCAACCAGGACGCGCCGCTTCCCGAAGAGGCGGTATGGCTGGATCTGCTGGAACCCACCCCGGAAGAAGAGCGCCTGGTGGAGGCGCGACTGGGGCTGGATATTCCGACGCGCGAGGAAATGCGCGAGATCGAGTCTTCCAGCCGGCTCTATGAAGAAGAAGGCGCGCTGTACCTGACCGCCACGGTGGTCACCAAGCTTGATACGGCCCTGCCCGAAAACGCCCAGGTGACGTTCATCCTCAAGGGTTCACGGCTGGTGACCAACCGCTACGTGGATCCCCTGCCGTTCCGGCGCTTCATCGCGTACTCGGAACGGCATCCCCAGGCCAACCTCACCGCGCACGCGGTGCTGGCCGGACTGATCGAGTCCATCGTCAACCGCATCGCCGACGTGATCGAGCGCGTGGGAGCCGACATCGACTCGGCATCTGCGGACATCTTCAACCGCCAGCGGCTGCTGCGGGACAAGAACCCACGCTCGCAGCGCGATTTCCGCAAGCTGCTGGAGCACATCGGCCAGAGCGGCGAGCTCATCGCCAAGGCGCGCGAGAGCCTGGTCAGCCTGTCGCGGCTGCTGGCCTTCGCGCAGCAGTCGACGGTCGCCATGTCACCGGAAGTGCGCACGCGGCTGCGCACACTGTCGAAGGACGTGGTGGCCATGAGCGATCACGCGAGCTTCCTCGGCACCAACCTGAATTTCATCCTGGATGCCACGCTGGGGATGATCAACATCGACCAGAACAACATCCTGAAGATCTTCTCGGTGGTCACGGTGTTCCTGCTGCCGCCTTCAGTGATCGGGGCGATCTTCGGCATGAACTTCCAGCACATCCCCACTTCGCAGCAGCCGTGGGGATTCTGGGCAGCCATCGGGCTGATGGTGCTTTCGGCCGTGATTCCCTGGGCGGTCTTCCGCCAGCGTCGCTGGCTGTAGTCGCGCCCGCGTTCAGACCAGAAGGTTGCGCCGGATCTGCGCGCGACGGCGCGCGCGGTCGAGGCCAAGGTCGATCAGCCGCGAGATGAGCTCGGTCTGCTGGATGCCGGACTCGGCCCAGAGCTTCGGGTACATGGAGATGGCCGTGAAGCCCGGCAACGTGTTGATCTCGTTCACGTAGAGCTCGCCGCCGGGCGTAAGGAAGAGATCCACCCGCGCCAGGCCATCGCACTCCAGCACTTCGAAAGTGCGCAGCGCCAGCTGCTGCGCGCGCTCCAGCACTTCCTTCGGCAGCTTCGCCGGAAGCTCCAGGCGCGCGCCTTTCTCGTCGAGATACTTGGCGTCGTAGGAATAGAAGCCATCCTTGTGCTCGACGATGATCTCGCCGGCCACGGACACGGCGGGCGGTTCGCCGCCGAGCACGGCCAGTTCGATCTCCCTGCCCGCGATGCGCTCTTCGGCGATGGCCTTGGTGTCGAAAGTCAGCGCATGACGCAGCGCGTCCTCGAGCTGCGAGGGATCATCGACCTTGCGCACGCCCACGGAAGAGCCGGCGTTGGCGGGCTTGGTGAACAGCGGAAAGCCGAGCGCGTGCAATTCGCGGCAGGCGCCCGCGGGATCCTCAGAGAACTGGCGCTGCCGCACCACACGGAAATCAGCAACCGGCACCTGCGCGTCGCGCAGCAGCCGCTTCATCACATCCTTGTCCATGCCGATGGCGGAACCGAGCACGCCGGCGCCGACGTAGGGAATGCCGGCCACTTCGAACAGGCCCTGCATGGCCCCGTCTTCACCCAGAGTGCCATGCAGCACGGGGAAGACAATGTCCACCTTCGCGGCCGCCGCCTCGATGGGCGCGGGCAGGCCGGGCTCGATGCTCACCTGCCGGGGGTCGCGCGCGCTGGCGATGAGCCGGCGCTCGTCCTGCGACAGCCATTTGCCGTCCTTGTCGATGCCAATCAGCACGGGCTCGAAGCGGCTGCGGTCCAGGGCGGCCAGGACATTGCGGGCCGAAAGGATGGAAATCTCGTGTTCCGCGGACTGTCCGCCGAAAACGATGCCGACGCGGATTCTTGCAGGGGTTGTCATGGGCAGATTATCTCCGAACTGGCCGTTCCGGCCGCCGTCCGGTACGCTTGCCAGCCCCGCGAGCGCCCGTAGCTCAGCTGGATAGAGTACTGCCCTCCGAAGGCAGGGGTCACTGGTTCGAATCCAGTCGGGCGCGCCAACTCCTCACACTGACGATCCCGTCCTACTGCTGGACTCGTGGCGGACCTACGTTCTGCACAATGCCCGGCTTCTACAGTGCACCCGGTCAATTCACACGAATTTGAGCGAGGGCATTGTCATGGCAAGCACACGAAAGAAGACGGCGGGGCACAAGTCGGGCAGGCAGGGATCGGCACGCAACCGCAAGCCCGACGCGATCGAATTGCTGAAGGCTGACCATCGTCAGGTGGAAGGCTGGTTCGAACAGTTCGAGAAGACCAATTCCAGTCAGCGCAAGCAGGATCTGGCCACGAAGATCTGCCAGGCGCTGCGCGTGCATACGCAGATTGAAGAAGAGATCTTCTATCCGGCCTTCCTGGAGGCAACCGAGGACACGGACATGCACCACGAAGCCGAAGTCGAGCACGACGGCGCCAAGAAGCTGATCGCGCAGATCGAGAAGTCCGGTCCCTCGGACGAGTATTTCGATTCGCGCGTGAAGGTGCTCTCGGAGATGATCAAGCACCACGTCAAGGAAGAGGAACAGCGTGGCGGCATGTTCGCCGAGGCAAGGCAAAGCGGCATGGACCTGCAGGCGCTCGGCGCGGAGATGAAGGCGCGCAAGGATGAGCTCTCGGGCAAGACCCGGCGCGGAGGCCTGGCCGCAGGCATGGAGTACGCCTTGGGCATGTGAAGGATGCGTGCATGAATCCTGCCGGCGCAGGGAATCATGTCTCCTACGAAAAGTCACGGCGCCCGCCTACAGAGATTCGCGCTGGTTGGCGCTAGGTTCGAAAACCGACTGTAAGTCCATTCAGTGTCATGCGCCGGCAAGGAAGCTGGCGCATCTTCCTGCCACCCGTGCGCGCGTTCAGGAGTGCATCATGGATCACCGATGCGGAACCCGCTTCAGCTTGTCCATGGCAGTGGAACTGTGCGCCTCGGAGTGCGTGGCAACTCCCGCGCGCCTGGTGGTCCTCAGCGTCACGGGTGCCGTGGTCGAAACGCGCCTGCGCCTTGCGCCCTTGTGTCCGGTATTGCTGAGGCCGGCGGGCTGCCAGGATCCGGAACTGGAGATCGAGGCCTATGTGGTGCGGGCAACCGAGCGCGGCGTGGCGCTTGAATGGGCGGAGCCCGCCTGCGATGCGGTTCTGGCGCTGCTGCCGGCGCGGGTTGGCGCGCCGGCTGCCACTGCTGTGGTGACAGGCGGAATCAGTCCGGCCGCAGCCTAGTGACCCGGTTGGGAGATGTCCTTCAGGGCGTCTCCGGCCTTCCTGGCCTTCGCCCTGCTCAGGTCTCCCAGCGACACCATTCCGACGAGCCTTTTGTCGCGATCGACTACGGGCAACCGACGGATCTGCTGGTCGGCCATATTTTCCAGCACTTCCTCGATGGTCTGGTCTTCCCGGCAGTACAGGATATGCGGCGACATCACGGCGCGCGCCCGCAGCGTGCTCACATCCACTCCATCGGTAAGGCCGCGGATGACGATGTCGCGGTCGGTGACCATGCCGACCAGTCGATCGTTCTCTGCAATGGGAACCGAGCCGATATCCTCGTCGCGCATCTTGCGCGCGATCTCGCCCAGCTGCGCCTCGGGCGGGAGGACGACTACGGAAGGGGTCATTACATCGCGAATCTGCATGATCTATCTCCTGGTGGGGCGTCCAGCGGGCTGCTTCTGACCGGCGGCGGTGCCGGAACTGGATTTCGGCATTTCGGCGGCCGCCCATTTGAATTCGGCATTGACGGGCGGATGCTCGGGTGAGTACTCGGGATCCTGCGCCGCCATGCTTTCCGCCCTCGCCTGCGCGGTGACGTTGAGGGTGGGCACCTCGGAACGCGTGAACTCCGCATGCACGATGGTGAGCTGGCGCTCCGCCTCGAGCCACAGGTCGTCGGCTGATTCCTCCGGCCTGCCCCTTTCTTCCCAGAGACGATAGGCAAGCTCGCGGATTGCGCGCGGATCGGGAATCGGACTCATGAGCGCCTCCTGCATCGGGGAGTGCCGCAGTGCGGTCAGCAAGAGTCTAGGCAGGCAACTGAACCCGGACAGTCGGTTGCCTGCGACGGGGTGCGTAGGACATGACTGATGCCGCGGGCCATCCATTGCCCGGGCATCTTTGTTCACGACGTGAGGTTCAGCCGGTCGGGGCGTTGCTTGAGCATCGACTCGAATTCAGGCTGGCGGCGACTGCGGCGATCACGAGGCAGTATTCAGGCGACCGTCGCCGATCAGCCGGCGCGGTGAGTCAGCTCTTCTGCGCCTGCAGCGAATCCTTGATCAGCTTCGCCATTTCCTCGGAAGCGCGGAAATCGCGGCCGCCAGAATTGCCGCTGAGCGCATCGAGCACTGTCTTGCCGGCTGCGTCCTTCACATCGACCTTCGCGCCGTTGTCGAGCAGGAACTTCGCCACGCGCGTCCAGCCCCAGTTGATGGGGCCGTAGATGGCGGTCTGGCCCTGCCGATTCGTCATCGAACTGGGCCGCGCGATGATGGCGGTGTGGCTGCTGGTGTCGCTGACGCGAGCGTTGACGTCCGCGCCGGCCTTCACCAGCAGCGGCAGCACGGCAAGCGCGCGTTCCTGCGCATCGCTGCCATAGGAACCGCGCGTGTCGCGGGGTGAAATGCCCAGGCCGGCAGCCGCCATCAGCGGCGTCACGCCCATCACATTGGGCAGATCCACCAGGGCGCCATTTGCCAGCAGCAGTTCCACGGCATCGCGGTCTGCCGCCACTGCGGCGCGCAACAGCGGCGTCGCACCGGTGGTGAGCAGATCGTCGGTGAAGCGGCCCTGGTTGCCGCCACGGCCCGGACGATGCGAATCGAGCTGTACGTTTGGATTCACGCCCATCGCGAGCAGGCGGCGCGCAATACCCAGGGCAGCGGCGTCTTCGGGCGGTGTGGCGCCCTCGGCTGCCTGGTTGGCGGCACCCGTCGCGAAGCGCGGACCGAAGGAGCGCATGTCGACGGCCACATACAGCGCATTGCGACCCCACCAGTCGACCAGATGCGGATTGGCGCCCTGGTCGAGCAGATAAGCGGCAATGTCATAGCGCAGGTTGTCGATGGCATTCATCAGCGGCGTGACGCCGTCGGGCGTCGGCCGGTCGATGTCGGCGCCCGCCTTCAGCAGCGACTTCACGCATTCGATGCACCTGGTGCGCGTGGCGTACAGGAGCGGCGTGAGCCCGCCGCTGGGTCGGTACTGCGCGCGGGGCTCGGAGGTGATCTGGTTGCCCCAGTCGTTCACCGCCGCGCGCACATCCACATCGGCCTTGTGGCGGATAAGGTAATCGACGACGGCGGGATTCTCCGCATCGATGGCCCACATCAGCGGTGTTTGCTGGCGGGTGGTCTCGTGGGCATTGACCTTTGCGCCGGCCTTCACGAGCTGTTCGACGACAGGCAGAGAGCCGGTACGCGCTGCCAGCAGCAGCGGCGTCTGGTTGTCCAGGTTGCCCAGGTTGGGATCGGCTCCCGCCTTGAGGAGCTGCTTCACCAGATCCTCGTCGGCAAGGTTCACCGCTTCGGTCAGCGGCGTGGCGCCCAGCGCATTGCGCACATCGGGCTTCGCGCCGTGACTCAGCAGTTCCTTCACCAGTTCGCGGTCGACACGGTTCACCGCCCACAGCAGTGGGCTCGTACCGTCGCTCTGCAGCGCGTTCACGTCCGCGCCAGCCTTCACCGCGGCCATGGCGCCGTGTTGATCACCGTCGCGGATCAGCGTCGACAGGTTGTCAGGCAGCGCCAGCACCGGCAGCAGCGCGACAGAAAGAGCCAGCAGGAATCTCGATGGGCGCATGACGCTACACGATGGTGTGCGAGAGCTTGTTGTAGTGCGCCCACATGCTCTTGTGGGCGTCGTAGATGAACTTGTCCGGGTTGGCCCAGGTGCGGCTCAGGCCATCCAGCAACTTTGCGCTCTGCATGTCCTCGGTGGTGAATCCCTTGCGCATGGCGTCGGAGATGCGGTCGAACACCTTCTCCATGGCATCACGCTCGGTCTTCAGCTCGGCGGTCGAGAACACTCCGCCTGTACCGGCGATGATGCGGGTCTGGTCGTTGGCCATGGCCAGCAGTTTCGCCTGCGAGTCCACGCGCCCACCCACCCAGCCACCCTCGTACCAGGCGATGACCGGGTCACTGACCGGCGCGGCGGCATCGCCCACGATCAGCACATTCGAGTCGCGCAGGCATACGTAGAGGTCGCCGTCGGTATGGGGTTGCTGCAGATAGCCATATTCGATGGTCTCGCCGCCAAACTTCAGCGTCTTGCTGCCAAGGTAGAAGACCTCGGTGGGCACGGCGACTTTGTCGCGCGCCTTGATGTACCGGTCCTCCCAGGGCACGTACTGATCGATGGCCATGCGCTGGGCAGTCTTGGCATGCGCGATGATCTTCGCCCCGCCCTTGCCGAATACATCGTTGCCGCCGGTCTGGTCCGTATGCCAGTGCGTGTTGATGACCGTGGTCACCTTCGCGCCGCGCGCGAACTTCTTCAGTTCGGACTGCAGTGCGGAAGTGGCGCCTGACGCGCCACTGTCGATCAGCAGCAGGCCTTCGCCCTCATCTCCGCGCAGGACGACGACATTGCCGCCCAGACCACTCACCACCAGCAGCCGGCCATTGAGCATGGTGACCGTGGCCTTGGGAGAGGCCTTCGCGAATGCGCCCCCGGGCAGCGCCGCTACCGCGGCGAGCCCCAGTGCGGACTGGAGCACCGCGCGCCGGTTTGAAACCTTCTCCGACATGCGATCTAGACTCCCGCCACCAGGCCCGTGCTGTCGCCGAATTTCTCCTGCGGGATGCCGAGCTTGTTGAGTATGGTCAGGTGCAGGTTGGCCACCGGCGTCTTCTCTGCCGGCACCACATGCTTGCCGCCCTTGTGCTGGCCGTTCGCGCCGCCGACCAGGATGATTGGCAGCGGATAGTTGTTGTGGCGGTCGCTGTTGCTCATGTTGGATCCATACATGAACAGCGAGTGATCCAGCAGCGAGCCGTCACCGTCAGGCGTCTTCGCCATCTTGTCGATGAATTTCGAGAACTGCTCCATGTGCCAGGTCTGCACCAGCGTGAGCTTGCGCAGCCGCTCGCGGTCATTGGCATGGTGCGACAGCGGATGGAAGGAATCCGGCACGTTGATGAAGTTGTACGTGCGGTTGGTGCCTTCGGCCACCATGATGTACGAGGCGACCCGGGTCAGGTTGGCCTGGTAGGCCAGCGCCACCAGATCGAACATCAGGTTCACCTGGTCGTTGAAGGCGTCGAGTTCGCCCACTGGCGCCGCCGGCAGGTTCACGCCGGAAAGGTCGCGCGCCTTGGCCTTTTCCAGGCGACGCTCGATTTCACGCACCGTTTCCAGATAGCTGTCCATCACGCGCTGGTCGGCCGGGCCCAGTTCGCCTTTCAGGGTGCGGGTGCGTTCCGCGATCAGGTCGAGAATGCTGGTGGTCTGCCGCGAGATGAGCTGGCGTTCCGCCTCGTTGTCTCCTTCGCCGAAGAGCTGCAGGAACACCTTGCGAGGGTTGAACTCCATCGGCAGCGGTGTGTGTTCGTTGCGGAAAGACAGCGTCGTGCTGTAGTAGCAGGCGCCCGAGCCGCCGCCGCAGGCCGCGGACTGGATCGTGGTTTCCGCTGCCAGCTCCAGTGAGGGCAGCGAAGTGTCCTGGCCCAGCTTCGAGGCGATCACCTGGTCCAGCGTGGTGGACATGTGTGCACCGGGCTGGCTGCTGTCGGGCCTCACGGCAGAAAGCCAGGTGGCGGGATTCAGCGTATGCACCGAGCCCGCGCTGGCCATGTTTTCCAGATTCGCGATGGAAGTGAGCTGCTGCTTGTACTTCTCCATCGGCTTCATGATCTTGTTCAGTGTGAAGTCGGCGCCGGAGCCGCTGGGCGTCCAGGCATCCACTTCCTTGCCGTACGGCGTGTTGTCCATGATGGCGCCGTGCGGGATGTAGAAGAATCCCGCGCGCGGCTTCGGCTTCGCGGCGGTGGCCGCCAGCGCGGTGGCCGCGGGAATCATCGCGTCCAGCAGTGGCAGCGCCATGGAGATGCCCAGTCCCTTGAGAGTGGTGCGCCTCGAAAGGTGTTTCTTGGTGAGGAACATGGCCGTCTTGTCCTGTACTTGGCTGTTGGGCGCTTGAGATCAGTTGGCCGAAGCCACGGTGGTCTTCGGTTTTTCGGCGGCGCGTTCATGCGGCGGCGCCTGCAGGCGGAAGGCATCGGAGTTGACGATGCCCTTCACGATGTCAAAGAAGCGGTAGCTGCCCTGCTCCGAGTTGCGCACGATCTGCCGCACCTGCGGCATGTCGGAGGATTCCAGCTCGCGGCCGGTGGCGTACATCATCAGCTTCTCGGTCAGCGTCTGCGCGAACTCATCCGGGCGCGAGAGCAACTGGTCATTGAGCTGCGCCACGCCCTTGATGGCCACGCCGCTGGGCAGCACGGTGGCCGCATTCACCGGCAGACCACTGTCCTGTGAGCGCCAGGCGCCGGTGACATCGAAGTTCTCCATGGCGAGTCCGATGGGATCGATGACACCATGGCACTGGTTGCAGCCCTTGGCCTGCCGGTGCACCTCGAGGCGAGCACGCAGCGTGGTGGGCGCCGCGCCTTCCTTCGCGTTGAGATTGGTCTCCACGCCCGGAGGCGGCGGAGTGGCGGGCGTGCCCATCAGCTTCTCGAGCACCCACGCACCGCGCAGCACCGGCGACGTGCGGTCGCCATAAGAGGTGCGCAGCAGCACGGCACTCTTGCCCAGCAGGCCGCGGCGGTTCACGTCGGTGAGCGTCACGCGCCGGAACTGCGTGCCCAGCACACCCTTCATGCCGTAGTGCTCGGCCAGCCGCTGGTTGAGGAAGCTGTAGTCCGCGGACAGAAGCTGCAGCACGCTTCGGTTCTCCAGCAGCACATCGCTCAGGAACAGTCGGATCTCGGTGGAGAAATCCTGGCGCAGGGCCTCGTTGAATCTGGGAGACGGAAACAGCGTCGGATCCGGATCGACGGCCTTCAGGTCATCGACATTGAGCCAGCGCATGGCAAAGCCCGTGACCAGCGCGGAGGCGCGCTTGTCGACCAGCATGCGATCCACTTCCTTCGCGTAGGTGGCAGGCTCGAGCAGCTTGCCGCTGATCGCCACCTGCAGCAGCTCATCATCCGGCAGGTCGCTCCACAGGAAGAACGACAGCCGCGAGGCCAGCTCCAGCGCGTTCAGCGGCTGCATGCCGGTGCCACGCGGCGGAATCACGCGGTACAGGAAGTCGGGGCTCGAGAGCACGCCCATCACCACTTCCTGCACGCCACCATTGAAGTCGCCCAGGTCCCTGCGGCCCGAGTCATAGAAGGTCATGAGCTTGTTCACGTCGACATCGGTCAGCGGCCGGCGATAGGCGCGCATCGCGAGGTGACGCGCGATCTTTTCCGCGCAGGGCTTCTCATCCGCCTCGGTGGAAGGCTGGCACACGAAGATCATGTCGCGGCTGGGCGAGTGGCCGATGGAGGTCGCACCGAAGGGACCGGAGACTTCCACGCCCGCGCTCAGGCGCACACCGCCGCCTGCTGCACCGAAACCGCCAGCGCCCGTGCCACCGATGGTTTCATCGGAGAGCACGCGCGCGCGTTCCATCGAGGTGACGGTCACTTCATGCGAGCCGGAGGTGACCTTGACGGGAATGTTGGCAAAGCGCGCGGCGACCTTGGCGCGGCCATCGGCGGCCTGCCGGTCGGCGATGCCCAGGTCCTGCTTTCCACCGACGTCGGCGCGGAATACCTCGCGGCCATCCACGAAGATGACGATGGTCTGCCGGTACAGCGACGGGTTGGTGTAGAGGCCGCCGGTGAGATCGTCGAGGATGCTCAGCCGGTACTCGCCATCGGCCGGGAAGAAATGCTTGAAGGTGTAGCCGCCGCGGCTGCCCAGGGGCATGTCATCGGTGGTGCCCGATGCCGGCAGGTACAGGGTCTTGCCCATCTTGGGCTTCGCGCTGCCCACCGCGCGACCGGCGATGAAGCGCGCCGCGCCGATGTACTGGTCGAGGAAGGAAGGCGACACCGTCAGCGCCGAGGCGATGTTGTCGAAACCGTCCATCTCGATCTCGGGCGGCAGCAGGTCCTCGACCTTGATCTCCACGCCCAGCAGCGAGCGCACGGCATTGGCGTATTCGGTGCGGTTCAGGCGCTGTGCGGTGACGTGGCCGGCGCGCGGGGTTTCCTTGCGCGCGTCCAGGCTGGTCTCCAGCCACTTCATGAAGCCGTCGGCCTCGGCCTGGGTGGGCTGCTTGCTGCCCGGCGGCGGCATCAGGTGGCCGCGGAGCTTGCGCACCGCGCCCTCCCACAGCTTGGTGTCTTCCGGGACCTCGGCTTCAGTCAGGGTGTCGAAGGCGACGCCGCCGGCCCAGTCGGTAGAGTTGTGGCACTCGGTGCAGTACTGCTCCAGCATGCCGAAGTGCCCGGCGGCAGCCGTTGCGGGCGCCGCGCCCGGGGCCGGGGAAGGCGCCGACTGCCCCAGTGCGGTGGGACCCGCGCCCAGCGCCAGAAAGGCCAGCAGAGAGGCTCCCGCCACGCTCGGGGCGCGGAAAATAGGCCCCCGGAAAGTGCTCAAGTTCGTCATATCTCTTTGATCTTAGTACCCGAATATCGTTCCGTACGGGGGTCGGCCGGCCCCCCGACTGCTGCCGGGTCACTAATGCCGGCTTCCGGCTATAATTCCCGGCTGACCGCCTATCCCGACTGGCCTACCCGACTGGACCCCTACGTGAGCAAGAACGATACCCACTTCTTTAACGTATTCAGCGTCGTTCTGGGACTGCTGGTGACCTTCGCCATCCTGATGTTCGCGCTGGCGCGCTACGTGGGCAAGCACAACCAGAACGTGCAGGTTCAGGAAGATCCGCTGATGCAGCAGAGCATCCAGGAACGCACGGCTCTGCCGGCACGTATTGCCGTGGCCGGCCAGGACAACAGCGCCCTGGTCATCGCGCCGGTGACTTCCGCCAGCGCCACGGTGGTGGCCGTCAGCTTCAAGGACGGTACGGAAGTGTTCGAAGGCGCCTGCAAGGCCTGCCACGGCCTGGGCATCGCGGGTGCTCCGAAGGCGGGCGACCACGCTGCCTGGGCGCCGCGCATCGCCAAGGGCAAGTCGACGCTGTATGAGCATGCGGTGAAGGGCTTCACCGGCACTGCCGGCGTCATGCCGCCCAAGGGCGGCCGCACGGATGTGTCCGACGAACTGATCAAGGCTGCCGTCGATCACATGATCGCGCTGTAAGCGCCGCCTTCGACGCGAGCTAACCGCTCTCGCCGCCGTAGATGATGATCGAGAGCATGCGCACCGGCAGCTTCAGCAGCTTGTCCGGTCCGTGTGGCACATCGCCGCGAAAGGTCAGCGAGTCCCCCGGCTTCAGCAGGTAGCTTTCCGGCCCGTGCCGGTAGCGCAGCGAGCCTTCCAGGATGTGGATGAACTCGGTTCCCGGATGATCGAACTCGGGAAAGGTCTCGCTCTTGTCCGTGAGAGTGACCAGGAAAGGCTCGAACACCCGCTTCGGGCCGCGTTCTGACGCCAGCAGGTGGTAGGTGTGCCCGCGGCGCGTGCCGCGGCGCACGACTTCCAGGCCCTCCCCGCGCTTCACCAGTTGGGCATCGCTCTGGCTGGCGGCGTCATCCTTCAGCAGCGTCGCAACACCCGTGCCCAGCGCGGTCGCCAATGCCGCCAGCGTTTCGAGGCTGGGAGAGACATTGCCGCTCTCCAGGCGGCTCAGCATCGCGGCGCTGATGCCGGCGCTGCGCGCCAGTTCGCCGGAGGTGAGCCCCTGGGCCAGACGGAGCCTGCGCACGCTGGATCCAACCTGCTGGGCGATTCCGGAATTGGTGGGACTGCCAACCATCTTCTTCCCTCGCGGTGTTTTACTTTCCCGCAAATGTCTTGACCTAGAGTAAATCACGCCGCGAGAATCTGCGCAGCGTTCCTTCTGGTGATTATCCCGAGAATGTCCTGGCGCCTGCTGAAGATCGGTCTGTCACGCCGCTATCCCGAGCCGCGCATGTTCCGCGCGCCGCAGCAGCTCGCGCCGCGTTACGACGCCGTGATCATCGGCGCGGGCGGGCACGGACTGGCCACGGCCTACTACCTGGCGCGCGACCACGGCATCCGGCGCATCGCCGTGCTGGAGAAGGGCTACATCGGCAGCGGTAACACCGGCCGCAACACCACCATCATCCGCTCGAACTACCTGACGCCCGAGGGTGTGCGCTTCTATGACCGCAGCCTCGCGCTGTGGCGGGAGCTGGGCGAAGACCTGGGACTGAACCTCTTCTACTCCACGCGCGGCCACTACACGCTGGCCCACAACGACGCCACGCTGCGCACGGCGCGCTGGCGCGCCGAGGTCAACAAGCATCTGGGCGTGGATTCGCGCGTGGTCGGTCCGGAGGAGATCGCACGCGCGCTACCGATGATGGACATGAGCTGCGGCGGCCATGCGCCGATCGTGGGTGCGCTGTACCACGCACCCGGCGCCGTGGCGCGGCACGATGCCGTGGCCTGGGGCTATGCACGCGCGGCGGAGCGGCTGGGCGTCGAGATCCACCAGCAGTGCGAGGTGCTGGGCCTTCAGGTGGAAGGCGGTCGCATCCGCGGCGTATCCACCAGCCGCGGCAATATCGCCACCGATTGCGTGATCAGCGCCGTGGCCGGCTACACGCCACGCATCCTGAAGATGGCTGGACTCACCAGCCCCATCTACGTGCATCCGCTGCAGGCCATGGTCTCCGAACCGCTGAAGCCCTGGCTCGATCCCATCATCGTCTCCGGCTCCCTGCATGTGTACGTATCGCAGACCGCGCGCGGCGAGCTGGTGATGGGCGCATCGCTGGATCCGCGTGAACTGCATGTACCGCGCTCTTCGCGTGAGTTCGTCACCGGGCTCGCGGGCCACATGCTCGACATGTTTCCTTTCCTGACGGGAGTGAAGATCAACCGCCAATGGGCGGGGCTGGCCGACATGACGCCGGACTTCGCCCCCATCATGGGCCGCACGCCGGTGGAGGGCTTCTTCCTCGATGCTGGCTGGGGCACCTGGGGATTCAAGGCGACGCCGGTGGCGGGCGAGACCATGGCGGGCACCGTGGCCAGCGGACGCAATCATCCACTGATCACGGGCTTCGACTGGTGGCGCTTCGGGCGATTCGAGCTCACGGGCGAGAAGGGCGCAGCCGCGGTGGGCCACTGAGATGAAACACCGATGAAGCTCATCCCCTGCCCGCTCA